>JMBX01000132.1_pt1 | contig 19611 bp, 34 predicted proteins | sample 616521 | NCBI WGS metagenome assembly JMBX01 (sample SAMN02727906, study PRJNA239997) | anaerobic digester metagenome | biome: anaerobic digester; isolation source: mesophilic anaerobic digester inoculated with municipal waste water sludge... | place: Germany: Bielefeld University, CeBiTec ...
TGTTACAATAATATAAAAAAAATGAATCAGATGTAGTATGAATTGAAATTTCATCAATAAACTACTCCTCAAAGTGCCATAATATTAACTTTTTTTTGGTATGTTTGTACTATCCCAATAAAGTAATAACCTAACTAAACTAATTATTTATGCCTAAAGGAGTCTATCAATTACCGGAAGTAAAAAAATGAACCTGTGAGGAGCTATGCCCCGGGAACGCCAGAAAGAATTATACTTAAACAGAAATTGGTCGAACTCAACAAGGGGGGGGACTCGACCTTCCCATGATCATCGGCGGAAAAGAGGTCCGCACCGGCAAGCTGAAAGATATTCGCCCTCCGCACAACCACCGGCACCTGCTGGGGGGGCACTACCACCAGGGCGACAAGAAACATGTACAGATAGCTATCGATGAGGCATTGAAAGCCAAGCCGGCGTGGGAAGCAATGCAGTGGGAGAGCCGCGCAGCTATTTTCCTGAAGGCCGCCGAATTGATCGCAGGTCCATATCGTGCCGAGTTCAATGCCGTCACCATGATCGGGCAATCTAAGAACGCGTTTCAATCTGAGATAGATGCTGTTTGTGAACTGGTAGACTTCTACCGTTTTAACGTGAAAAACATGTATGAGATATACTCCATGCAGCCCAGTTCTTCACCGGGTATATGGAACCGGATGGTATGGCGGCCACTGGAAGGGTTTATTTTCGCACTTACCCCCCCTTTCAATTTCACCTCCATTGCAGGCAACCTGCCTGGTGCTCCCGCACTGATGGGCAACACTGTAGTCTGGAAACCATCAAAGACAGCTGTCTTCTCTGCACATCTAATTATGAAGGTCTTGCAGGAAGCAGGATTACCCGGTGGTGTAATAAACCTGGTATATGCAGACGGAAGAGATGCAGCAGATGTGATATTTAACCATCGCGACTTTGCCGGATTGCACTTTACAGGATCTACTGCTATATTCAACAGTATGTGGAAAACCATTGCAGGGAATATGGATAAATACAGATCCTACCCGCGCATAGTGGGTGAAACAGGCGGAAAGGACTATGTTTTTGCCGACGAGACCGCCGATGCCATACAGGTCGCTACGGCCCTTACCCGTGGTGCATTCGAGTACCAGGGACAGAAATGTTCTGCCGCATCTCGCGCATATATTCCCACTACATTATGGAAGATGTTAAGAAATACATCTGCAGCAATCTTGCCGGAATGAAAACCGGAGTGGTGGAAGATTTCAGTAATTTTGTGAATGCGGTAATTGATGAAGAGTCGTTCGATAAGCTTGCGAAAGTTATCGATGATGCCAAATCTTCTCCAGATGCCGAGATAATATGCGGTGGCAGCTATGACAAATCGAAAGGTTATTTCATCTGTCCGACTGTGATTCTGGCTAAAACCCCCGACTATATCACGATGAGAGAGGAGCTTTTCGGCCCCCCCATACTTTCAGTATATCTGTATGATCCGGCAGACCTTGATAAGACTTTAGATATTCTTGATACAACTACAGACTATGCTCTTACGGGTGCAATATTCTCTGCAGACAGGGCCAATATTGAAAAGATGACTACCCGCCTGACTCACACAGCCGGAAATTTCTATATCAACGATAAGCCAACCGGTGCCGTGGTTGATCAGCAACCGTTCGGTGGCGGCCGTGGATCGGGCACCAACGACAAAGCCGGGTCGGTTTTCAACCTCCTGCGATGGGTTTCCCCCCCACAATGCATCAAAGAGACATTTGTACCGGCAAAGGAATATATGTATCCCAACTTTCTTGAAGAGTAATTGACGAAAACTTATTAAGCAGCATATCCTTACTGTTGGCAAAGACAGATATTCCAATATCAGGACGGGATGCCGAAGAATATCACGAAAATAAAAAAATTTGAGGATACTAATAGCCACTTATCTATTACAACATGCTGTTTAGAAAAGTATTGTTACAACATGACAGAAAACCTAGCCGATAAAATTATTACTTTCAACAGGGAGTTACACTATTCCGATGGTTTGCCCGAGGAGTTTCAGGTATTGAACCCTTTTCTAGAAAATACCGAAACATTACCGGTCATGGAGAGATTCTATCGCAAATATTATAACGACATGAACTCCAGAAAATTTATTGTCGGTATCAATCCAAGCCGCCACGGTGCAGGTGTGACAGGAGTTCCGTTCACTGATACGAAGCGACTGGAGAGTGTTTGCGGGATAACGATGCATTCAGCCCACACTCATGAGGTCTCTTCAGTGTTTTTTTACGATATGATTGATGCATACGGCGGTGCAGTTGATTTCTACAGTCATTACTATATCAACTCGCCATTTCCGTTGGCAATTATCCGCAAAACCAAAGATGGCAGGTGGATAAACGCCAACTACTATGATGATGAAAATCTTTTCAAGATGGTAAAAAAATTTTATGGTCACATCTATGAGAAAGCATATCAACATGGGGGGCTGGACACCTCCGAAGTATATATCTGGGGGGGAAGAAAAACGGCAACTTCATTGAAAGGTTAAACAGAGAGGAGAAACTTTTGACAGGATAACCGTCCTTGATCATCCGCGCTATATCCAGCAATACAAGTCGAAAGAGAAACAATTATACATTGATAAATATCTGCAGGTATTGAGATAACCGTATTAAAACTGCATCAGCTGTACAGTAAGCCCGTTGATACAACTTACAGGGTTGTTGATCAAGCTTTTTGTACAAGCTTGTACTCGTATTGGATAAGGTGATATTGCAAAAAAAAGGATTGTTGATCAAGCTTTCTGTACAGGCCTGGGCAGGTATCCAGACTTTAATGCCAATTAAGTGGTTTTAAAAATGCAAAATAATCACAATGGGAACAACAGGGGTATTCATCTTTTTATGCCAATTATGTGGCTATGCAGGTAGATGTTAAATATTTTTCTCGAAAAAAACATTCTACCTTTGCTGATTGTTTAGTCTGTCCGGAAAGATTGCAGTTGCAGGTTGTAGCGAAGAACAATAAAAGAAGACTGCCGGTTGCAACGGTCCGGTGTTTTTTTAAGGGGGGGCTAATCATAATTAATTGATTATCAAAATTTAACAGGATTTTAAAGTGAACGGCATAATTGCCTGATTATTTAGATATTAAGTGAATATTTGCCGGACTATCAGATTAAATATGCATGCAAAAAGATAAATATTGCCGTTGACGGTTACTCGTCATGCGGCAAGAGTACGATTGCTAAAGGGTTGGCCAAAGAGCTGGGTTACACATATATCGACAGCGGCGCCATGTATCGCGCTGTTGCCCTGTATGCTATCCGCAACGGATGGATTACAGAGACGGGGGGGATAAACGAGGAAGCCTTGCTTGAACATATATCAGGGATAAAAATATCTTTCAAACCCAATGATCAGGGAACACAGGATACTTTCCTGAACGGAGAGAACGTGGAGCAGGAGATTCGAACGCTGGAAGCGGCCAACGGCGCAAGCCGTGTGAGTACAATCGGTTTGTGAGGAAGGAGCTGGTCCGGCAGCAACAGGAGCTGGGATACAAAAAAAAGGGGGGTAGTGATGGATGGACGTGATATAGGAACGGTCGTTTTCCCCGATGCAGAACTCAAAATATTTCTCACCGCATCGCCGGAAGTACGTGCTAAGCGACGCTATGATGAGATGAAAGCCAGGGGGTGACCAGCCTCTGTTTGAAGATGTGCTGGCAAATGTGAAAGAGCGCGACCAGCGTGACACCACACGTGCCGAGAGCCCGTTACGCAAAGCCAGTGATGCCCTGGAACTGGATAACTCCCACATCGGCATTGAGGAGCAGTTGCAATGGGCTCTGGATATGTTTAACAAATCACAACAGAAAATGAACAGAATAGAAATTGACAGCCATTCAGGATGTTGCTTTGGTGTGGCCAAGGCTATCAGCAGAGCAGAAGAGGAATTGCAAAAAGGAGGTACCCTCTATTGCCTGGGAGATATTGTTCATAACAATATTGAGGTGGAACGCCTGGAAAAAAATGGGATTGATTACAATCAACCACGAGCAGTTTAAACAGCTGAAAAATGTTCGTGTGCTACTTCGTGCTCATGGAGAGCCACCCAGCACCTATGAGATTGCAAAGCAGAACAATATAGAGATCATTGATGCATCGTGCCCGGTTGTACTTGGGTTACAGAAAAGAATAAATAAGAAATTCACCAGGCGCAGTAACAACAATGCGCAGATAGTGATCTATGGCAAGAGAGGGCATGCCGAGGTTAATGGCCTACTGGGGGGGCAGACAGACGATTCCGCCATAGTTATAGAGAGCAAGGATGAGATTGACAAACTAGATTTTCGCGCGATATCAGCCTGTTTTCCCAAACGACAAAACCGCTCGACGGATATCGGGAGGTGGGGGGGAAATTATCAAATCACGTATGCTGAATGGAGCCACCTTTGAGTTCTATGATACAATATGCCGACAGGTATCGAACCGTGTCCCCAACATACAGGAATTTGCACAAACCCACGATCTGATTTTTTTCATTGCCGGAGAGAAAAGTTCAAACGGCAAAGTTTTATTCGCTGAGTGCAAAAAGAAAAACCCAAACTCCTACCTTATCCATTCACCAGATGAAATAGACCCGGCGTTACTAAAAGACAATATGAGCATAGGCATTTGCGGTGCCACCTCAACGCCAATGTGGCAAATGAAAACCGTCGCTGAAAACATTAAGAAACTAAAACCCCGGATGTACATTGAAAAAGCTGCTTTTTAAGCAGCTTTTTTTTGTTGCATCGTTAAAAAAAATCTATCTTTGCGATTCATTGTTTTAAAGGGAATCTTAGTAAATAACCAACAAAGATTCAAAGACTAACATTTCAATTATGGACTCAAATATAAAAAGCGTGGGCGTCCTCACTTCTGGTGGAGATGCGCCGGGTATGAATGCAGCAATTCGCGCGGTGACGCGTGCAGGTATTTTCAACGACATGAAAGTTTACGGAATCTACAGGGGATACAAAGGACTGATCTCCGATGAAATAGTTGAATTCAAGACCAATAGCGTAAGTAACATTATTCAGCAAGGCGGAACAATGCTGAAAACAGCCCGGTCTCAGGAGTTTTGACAGTTGAAGGACGTAAGGTTGCTTATGAAAACATGCAGAAACATGGGATTGATGCGTTGGTAGTGATTGGTGGCGATGGTTCGCTTACTGGCGCCGGGGTTTTGCCAATGAATACAATATCCCTATTGTAGGACTTCCCGGGACAATTGATAACGACCTCAACGGTACGGATACGACAATAGGATACGATACAGCACTTAACACCATTATGCAGTCGATGGACAAGATCAGGGATACAGCCACTTCTCATGAACGACTGTTTTTTTGTGGAGGTTATGGGAAGAAACTGCGGTTTTCTGGCACTTAACAGTGCTATAGCATCGGGTGCCGAAGCGGCTATCATTCCCGAAATTAGTATTGAGAAAGACCAGCTTGGAGAGCTTATTGAGCAAGGCTTCCGTAAATCGAAGAGCAGTAGTATGGTACTTGTTACCGAGAGCGAAGTTACTGGTGGAGCCATCAGGCTGGCAGAAAGAGTAAAAAAAGAATATCCACAATACGATGTACGTGTTTCCATTCTCGGGCATCTGCAGCGAGGCGGATCACCCTCCGCACAGGATCGAATCCTGGCCAGTCGCATGGGTATTGCAGCTATACAGGCTTTAATAGAGAATCAAAGGAACGTGATGATGGGAATACGTGAAAACGAAATTGTATATGTTCCGTTTAAACGAGCCATAAAAAAAAGAGAGGGAGATAAATGAAGAGATGCTGGAGGTGTTACGTATCTCCTCCATGTGATGATAATTCATCATATTGATATCAAAAAAAAGAAATATTCTTTTTTTTATTTTTAGGATTGAAAGAGGTACTTTTGCAGTTAAACTAAAAAAATTATACTCGTATTATATGGAAATTACACACATTGAACACATTGGAATAGCAGTAAAGAATATTGAAGAGCATCTCCCTTATTACGAAGACGTTTTGGGATTAAAATGCTACAATATCGAAACAGTTGAAGATCAAAAAGTTAGAACAGCATTTTTCAAAGTGGGACAGACCAAGATTGAGCTGCTGGAGCCAACCGATGAAGAGAGCACCATTGCTAAATTCATAGAGAAGAGGGGGGGTGAAGGGGGGGTTCATCATATCGCCTATGCAACAAAAAAAATGTAAATGAAGCACTGAAAGAGTTGGAGAATAAAGGGGGGGTACGGCTCATAGACCGGCAGGCACGCGGAGGTGCTGAAGGACTAAGCATTGCTTTCCTACATCCCAAGTCAACAGGCAGCGTTCTGACCGAACTTTGTGAGCATCCTGAATAATTAACCGTAAGGTGAAGTTAAACAATTCACAAACGGGATTACACTGCCAACTTTACTATCGAAACCTTTCAAATTCAAATAAAAGCCTGAACCGAAAACCCTGAATATCAAAATTATTATTTATAATACATTGGATATCAACATTTGTTTCGGTTCACTTGCAATGGAAAAGATTTCCCGGGGGGGCAAGGATATAAAGCTGAATAGCAAGAGGCAAGCTTGTCAGAAATATTTACGGCATGCAATGAGCAGAAGTCAAGTTCTCCAGGATTATAATGTTTCGTGAACTTACAATAAACCGTGCCGGCAAAGTATCAGCAAGCCTCTCCTTTACCGTGGCGGGCAAATCAAATACAGATCAAGGATTCAAAAAAATAAGTTTACTTGAATAATTACATAGCGACTGAACAGAACAATTAATTTAATGAACATTTTATATGAGCAACCAACTCGAAAAAGTAAAGGAGCTTATCCAACTGCGTGAGAAAGCTCGATTAGGAGGTGGCGAAAAGAGAATTGAATCGCAACACCTTAAAGGAAAATACACGGCACGTGAAAGAATCGCAATGCTCCTTGATGAGGGCAGCTTCGAAGAGTTCGATATGTTCGTGGAACATCGTTCACACAACTTCGGAATGGAAAAAAAACAAGTTCCTGGGTGACGGAGTGGTAACCGGTTACGGGTCCATCGACGGGCGACTCGTTTATGTATTTGCACAGGATTTCACAGTTTCCGGCGGATCATTGTCGGAGATGCATGCACAAAAGATCTGCAAGGTGATGGACCAAGCAATGAAGATGGGGGGGCACCTCTAATCGGTATCAACGACTCGGGCGGTGCTCGTATTCAGGAAGGTATTAATGCTCTGGCTGGCTATTCCGAAATATTCCAGCGCAACATATTGGCATCGGGAGTGATACCGCAGATATCCGGAATTTTCGGTCCCTGTGCAGGCGGAGCAGTCTATTCTCCCGCGTTGACCGATTTTATTATCATGACACAGGGAACATCATATATGTTTCTTACCGGCCCTAAAGTGGTAAAGACTGTAACCGGAGAAGATGTTACACAGGAGGAGCTTGGAGGTGCATCAGTGCATTCCGCAAAGTCTGGCGTATCGCAGTTCCAGGTACAAACGGAAGAAGACGGAATGAAGCTTATTCGCAAGCTTTTAAGCTTTATTCCTCAAAACAATCTGGAAGAGGCGCCCCCCCTCCTCCAAAACGACGACCCTATTGACCGGCTTGAAGACGGGCTGAACGATATTATACCTGACAGCCCAAATAAACCATACGATATGTATGAGGTAATTGGCGCCATCATCGACAATGGTGAGTTCCTTGAGGTACACGCCGATTATGCCAAAAACATTATTGTAGGTTTTGCTCGATTCAACGGAATATCGGTTGGCATTGTTGCCAATCAGCCCAAGTACCTTGCGGGTGTGCTCGATATTAACGCTTCACGCAAGGCAGCCCGTTTTGTTCGTTTCTGCGATGCTTTCAATATACCACTTGTAACCCTTGTGGATGTTCCCGGCTTCCTTCCAGGAACAGGACAGGAATACGGCGGCGTAATAACACACGGTGCCAAACTGTTGTATGCCTACGGAGAAGCTACCGTGCCCAAAGTGACCGTAACACTACGTAAATCATACGGTGGCGCACATATAGTGATGAGCTGCAAACAACTCCGTGGCGACATCAATTACGCATGGCCTACCGCTGAAATTGCAGTGATGGGTGCCGATGGTGCTGTGGAAGTGCTCTACAGTAAAGAGATTGCAGCCGAAAAGATCCGGAAAAATTGGCAACTATACTGGCAGAAAAGAAAAAAAAGAGTATAACGACCTCTTTACCAATCCATATGTGGCAGCACGATATGGATATATCGACGATGTGATAGAACCGCGCAACACCCGTTTCCGGGTAATCCGTGCTCTTCAGCAGCTGCAGACAAAGAAATTGCAGAATCCGCCTAAGAAGCACGACAACCTGCCACTTTAAATAAAGATTAATATGAGAAATACAATAAGATTTTCGGCTCTTTTCATCGCAATTGTATTATTCACGGGATGTGCCAAACAAAAGAAAAATCCTGACTGGGTAATCAACGAGGTGATGGTGGTGAACGAGACCAATTACATGGATAATTTTGGACAAAGGAACGGATGGATCGAGATATACAACAATACGGCAAAGACGCAAAATCTGGGTGGACGATATCTCACAAACGACCGCAATAATCCGAAAAAAATATCCTATCCCAAGGGGGAGATATAAGAACAAGCATTTCTCCACATCAACATGGACTTTTCTGGGCAGACAATGAACCTTTCAACGGAACCTTCCATTTGAATTTCACACTCGACCCCACGGAAGAGAACTACATCGCGCTGTATGATAACGATGGAAAACGTTGCTTGACGAGATTGTTATTCCCGCAGGAATGCTTGCCGATCAGACTTACGGATACGTACAGGACGGAGTTAAATATGATGAAAAGGGTAACATTGCTGCTACACATTTAAATAGGGTAACGCCTAACAGCAACAATGCCATTCTGGAAGAAAACCCAAAGGTTGCTAACCTTAAGGAAAACGACACATGGGGGGGAATTATGATTACAATAACCTCAATGCTTGTTGTGTTTTCCGGACTGGTTGCGCTTTACTTTTCTTTAAATTTTCAGGGAATCTAGCCAAAAGAGTATCTGAAAAGAATGTGGCAAAAAGTGGCACTCTCTCCGCTGCCAGAAGTCAGTCTCATATGTCGGGCGAAGTACTGGCTGCAATTTCTGCTGCTATTTACGATTTGAAAGAGAATCAGCACGATATAGAGTCTACAATTCTAACTATAGACCGGGTGAAACGGAACTACTCACCATGGAATGCTAAAAGGCAATCGCTGAGAGAATTACCTAGATAATACAAAACCAGTAATAATAAATCAAGACTTGCAGGCTTAAGATGTAAAACAGCAAAAGCAGAATAAAGGATATTGATAAGTCGATAGTCAAGAAGAAATTAAAAACATTGTACGTCGTATGAAAGAATTTAAATATAAAATTAACGGCACACCTTACAGAGTTGTGGTAACAAAATCAGATAGCGACTCTGTGGAACTTGAAGTAAACGGCACACCATACACCGTTGAAATGGTCCCTTCCAAAATGAAATCGCTCTCTGGCATTAAGCGCCCCCCCAGCACTGCAGCGGCCCCCCCTGCCCCCCCCACTCCACAATCTACAACCACTCCTCTGGTAACTAGGCCTTCTGCCCCCCGTTGGAAAAAAATACACTCCAATCACCTCTGCCGGGAATTATTTTGGATATACGTTGCAAAGTGGGAGATAGCGTGAAAAAAAAGGACAAACTCTGATGATACTTGAAGCGATGAAGATGGAGAACAACATCTTGGCAAACAGTAATGGAAAAGTGACTGAAATTCTTGTCCAGAAAGGGGGATTCGGTTTTAGAGGGAGCTGAACTTGTAATAATAGAATAAAAGAGGCGGCAAAAGATGAATACATTACTATCATTAACAGACAATTTACAAGCATTCTGGAATTATACGGGTTTTGCAAATGCAGAGAGGGGACATATAATAATGCTCCTTGTAGGTCTGTTTTTTTTATCTACCTGGCAGTAAAAAAAGGAGTATGAACCACTGCTGCTGATCCCAATAGGATTTGGCATCCTAATCGGAAATATTCCTTTCAACGAAGCAGCAAACCTGCAAGTGGGTATATATGAAGAGGGTTCAGTATTTAATATTCTCTACCAGGGTGTGGTAAAAGGCTGGTATCCGCCCCCCTTATCTTCCTGGGTATTGGAGCTATGACAGACTTCTCGTCATTAATATCAAACCCGAAACTAATTCTAATCGGAGCTGCCTGCCAGTTCGGGATCTTCGGTGCATATATAATCGCTTTAAAATGGGGGGGATTTGCACCCAACGAAGCAGCTTCTATTGGCATCATAGGCGGTGCTGACGGGCCTACGGCAATCTTTACAACATCAAAGCTTGCCCCCGCACCTCCTGGGAGCAGTTGCTATTTCGGCCTACTCATATATGGCTCTGGTCCCGGTTATCCACCTCCTTTCATGAAGATGCTGACAACAAAGAAAGAACGGCTGATAAAGATGAAAACTCCTCGAGTGGTCTCACAAACAGAAAAGATAATGTTTCCTATCATGGGCCTGCTGTTGACAACTTTCCTGGTTCCCTCGGGTTTACCTTTGCTGGGTATGCTTTTTTTCGGTAACCTGCTGAAAGAGTCGGGGGTAACCCGCCGTCTGGCCGAAACAGCCCGTGGGCCTGTGATAGACACGGTGACCATTCTGCTGGGACTGACTGTAGGTGCTTCCACACAGGCTACCACGTTCCTGCGCCTTGAGTCATTGAAGGTGTTTGCTATCGGTGCACTTTCATTTATTATTGCCACCTGTGCAGGAATCATATTCGTTAAAATCCTGAATCTCTTCTTGTCGAAAGAGAAGAAGATCAATCCACTTATCGGAAATTCCGGAGTATCGGCCGTGCCCGATTCTGCAAGGATTTCTCAAGTTATCGGATTGCAATACGATCAAAGCAACTATCTGCTGATGCATGCAATGGGGGCCGAATGTGGCAGGTGTGATTGGTTCAGCGGTAGCTGCAGGTATCTTGCTTGGTTTCTTGTATTAATAAAGTTTAATTGAAAAATTTATGGGTTTAGAACAACTGTTACCTGCTATTGCGGGCATGACCTGGCAGCATTTGGTGATGATAGCTATTGGCCTTATCCTTATCTGGCTTGCCATTGTTAAGAACTATGAACCGACGCTACTGCTTCCGATGGGATTTGGCGCCATACTGGTGAATATCCCCCTGTCATCGGCAATCTCTCAGATTGACCCTGCCACGGGTCAAGCTGTTGAGGGCGTTCTAAACGTCTTCTTCGATGCAGGTATTGCCACGGAGATTTTTCCGTTGCTCATTTTTATTGCTATCGGGGCTATGATCGATTTCTCACCGTTGTTCCGGAACCCTTCACTGCTGCTGTTCGGTGCGGCAGCTCAGTTTGGCATTTTCCTCACGATGCTGCTTGCCTCCCTGCTGGGATACGACATCAAGGAGGCAGCATCCATCGGGATTATTGGGGCGGCCGACGGCCCTACTTCCATAGTAGTGGCATCACGATTTGCCCCCCCAAACCTGCTGGGGGGGCCAATCTCTGTAGCTGCTTACTCATATATGGCGCTTGTGCTATAATTCAGCCGCCTGTTATACGGATGCTTACTTCACGTAACGAACGGCTAATCAGAATGTCGACCGCTAGCCATAGCAATAAGAAGATATCCAAAAAGCGCTGATAGCTTTCCCTATTGTAATAACCATAACGGCAGGCATTATTGCTCCTTCGTCGCTGGCACTAATAGGATTCCTGATGTTTGGCAATCTGATTCGCGAGTGCGGCGTACTGAACAAACTATCACTTTCTGCTCAGAACGAATTGTCGAGTCTAGTCACCCTGTTGCTTGGTATAACCATTGCCAGTACAATGACGGCTGAACGGTTTGTCAGGACAGATACTCTAATTATTATTGCACTTGGACTATTCGCGTTTGTCTTCGATACCTTCGGGGGGGTGTAATCTTCGCTAAGTTTCTTAACCTGTTCCGTAAGGAAGGCAACAAGATAAATCCCATGATAGGTGCATGCGGTATTTCTGCATTTCCCATGTCGGCCCGTGTAATTCACCAGATGGGGGGCAAAAGAAGACCCCCCCTACAATTATCTGCTAATGCCGGCAATCAGCGCTAATGTGGGAGGGCAGATAGGTTCGGTTGTGGCTGGAGGTATTATATTGACTCTTGTTCCATTGCTTGCTTAAAAAAAAGAAATATTATGACGCCAACAGTACAAACAGCACTGCTTATTGCCTTAATAGGTATTGTGGGGATTTTTATCTTTATGTCTCTCTTTTACCTGCTCATCCTGGCGCTCGATAAGTATCTGCCTTACCAGGAGGAAAACCTGAGGAAGAGGTTACTGAAGATTCAAATGATGATTAATACTGCTTTCTGACATCCGCTCCCACATCAATTTGTCGCGCAGGGTTTCATAGAAGGTATGTCCTATTCTTTTTACCACGCGAAGAGTGTAGTCACCCTTTCTTACCTGCAACGCGATGTTCTCGTCCAGCACCCTTGACTGCCCGTCCACCGACACAAGAAACATATGACTGCGGCTTTCTACTTTAGAGAGATAATGCTGCTGTCGTCCACAACCAGTGAACGAGATGTAAGATTGTGGGGGGGGCTATAGCAGATAGAATTATGCTTGGCGTTGTGGGCGATAAAATTGAGCCGCCAATACTCAATGAATAGGCAGTAGATCCAGTAGGAGTGGATATCACAAGGCCATCGGCTGGTACGAAGTCAGGTAATCGTTATTGATATATGCATGAATAGAGAGCATGGATGCGGTGTCTTGTTTCAGAATAGCAACCTCGTTAAGCGCGTGGGTGTTAAAAAAATTCAGGTGGAAATGTTTCATCAGTAGTCAACTTCAAAAGTGTGCGTTCTTCCACCCTGTATGTACCATTCATCACCTCCTGTAAAGTCTCCTCTACATCTGCATAGTTTATGGCTGCCAGAAAACCGAGACGGCCGGTGTTAATACCCAATACCGGAATTCCTGAATTGCCAACAGTAGCGGCAGTTCGCAAAACGTGCCATCGCCGCCAACACTTACAACAATATCTACTTGAGGCAGTTTTTCAGCCAGTTCACATATTGGCTCAATTTTCTGACGAATATTTCCTGGTAGTGATTGAAAAAAATTTCCTGGCAGATACAACTCACCTCCATGCCTTTTAATAGCATCACAAACCCCCCCGTATATCTGCTCTTCCGCCTTCGCGGTTCTATCGGGGGGGAACATACTTCCAAATAAAGCAAACCTCATCTGTCTCAATCCAATTTCGTTACTCAGTATTTACATCTCAAGATAATACAATAACTCAGCCAGCCGCTGTTTTTGGGTATCGGTCACCTCGCCTTCACGCATGAAATAGTAAACCACATTGTAGTTGAATCGTTCGAAGCTTCTTAACAGGATTGTAACATCGTCCACATCAAGCTTTAACGATACTAACAGGACTGCACCGCCGGAGACCGGCATTACATATAGTGCCATCACATGCGCATTATTGCTCTCCACAATCCTGGCTATCTCGGTGAGAGTATAATCTTTCAGCGGAATCTCTAGAATGATAAGCGAATTTTCCGTTTCAGAAAGTTCGGTGAACTGCTCGGGAGTAGGGGGGGAAAAATGAACTGTTCAAGCTGTTTTTTTGATAAATTCTTTGACTGACATTGCGCAAAACGGTTATTTCGTATTACTTTTGTATCTGATTTACAAAGATGGTGATTTTTTTGTCTAAATGAACTCCATTGTTTAGTTTTTATTATTTCTTTATCTAATTTAGGCAAGACCTCACCACTTTATAACAAATTGTTTGTAATATAATTTTATGACAAAACTTAGTGTAAATGTAAATAAAATAGCCACTCTAAGGAATGCCCGCGGAGGAAATATTCCTGACGTGGTACAAGTGGCTATAGACTGTCAGCTTTTTGGTGCGGATGGAATTACCGTTCATCCCCCCCGCCCCCCCGATCAACGTCATATCCGTTACTCCGATGTATTTGATCTGCAGGCTAAAGTAACCACAGAGTTCAATATTGAGGGAAACCCCACACCTGAATTTATCTCCCTCATCAGAAAATCAGGCCCACACAGGTAACCCTTGTTCCTGATGCCCATGATGCCATCACTTCCGACTCCGGATGGGACACTATTACGCATAAGGCATTTCTGACCGATATTGTAGCTGAGTTTCAATCAATAGGTGTACGTACCTCAATATTCGTAGACGCAAACCCAGAAATGGTTCGTATGGCATCGCAAATAGGAACTGACCGTATAGAACTGTACACAGGCCCTTACGCCGAAAAGTATCATGCTGACAGGGAAAAGGCCGTAGCGCCCTTTGTTGAAGCTGCCACGCTGGCAAAGAACCTGGGCCTTGGAGTGAACGCAGGGCACGATCTTAATTTGAATAATCTCCAATATCTATACATAAACATTCCATGGTTAAAAGAAGTATCTATAGGACATTCACTTATCAGTGATGCTCTCTACCTGGGATTAAAAGAAACAATAAAAGCGTATAAAAATTGTTTAAAAGAACCTCAGAGTGATGTTTGAATTTCCAAAATAACTACCTTTATCAAAATAAACTAACAGGAAAACTATCATTTAGAATATTATTGTCATGATTCTTTTGCAAATACCCTCTCCTGCAGATACTGCAGAGACATTGTTCAACAACCTACAACCGGCAATAACAGCTGAAACAGAAGCGATAACAATGAACGCGTTCGATTTAACAATGAAGGGCGGATGGTTGATGATTGTATTGTTTATACTGCTATTGATGACAATTTACGTGCTTATTGAAAGGACACTGGTCATAAATAAGGCTAGTAAAGAGGATAACTCTTTTATGAACCGCATTAAAGATTATATTCACGACGGGAAAATAGATGCTGCTATTACTCTTTGCCGCAATACAGACACACCTTCGGCCCGTATGGTAGAGAAAGGTATCACAAGGTTGGGGAGGCCTACTGCAGATGTGATGACCACCATAGAAAACCAGGGAAACATAGAAATATCGAAACTGGAAAAGGGCTTCCCGTACTGGCTACTTCCGCTTCGGGTGCGCCTATGATAGGTTTTCTTGGGACAGTTACCGGTATGGTAAAAGCCTTTATGAGTATGGCAAGTGCAGGCGCCAACGTTGATGTGACTATCCTCTCAACAGGTATTTATGAAGCTCTGGTGACAACGGTGGGAGGTTTGATAGTCGGCATTATTGCACTGTTTGCTTACAACTACCTGGCAACACGTATAAAAGGGATAGTGAACAGGCTTGAAATGAGAATTATGGAGTTTATGGATATCTTAAACGAACCGGTTATTTAGCAGTATCAGGAGGCTGAATTTACCATCTGATGAATTACAGACTGGCTAATTAATACTGACTTACGGCCACTGATTTCTGATCTTTTGCTTCAGGATTACGGTAACTGACTTCTGATGACAAAACTCTGATTTTTTTTGATTACAGACTTCAAAAAAACACAAAAAAAATGGCATTAAAACAGCGTTTTAAAATAGAATCTAACTTCAGTCTGGCATCTATGACAGATGTGATATTTCTGCTCCTTATTTTTTTCATGATCACATCTACCATTGTAGTGCCAAACGCTATACAGGTATTATTGCCAAGATCGCAGCAACAGGCTCAGGCAAAACCCATAACAAGGGTTACCATAGACAAGGATATGAATTACTATGTAGCCAATGCAAATGAAAAGGAGCGACAAGTGCCTTTCGAAGCGATCACGCCTTTTCTGCAATCGGTTTACACGGCCGATCCAAATATTTTTGTGGCTCTTTATGCCGATGAGAGTGTTCCCTATCGTGAGATTGTAAGAATTCTTGATATCGCCAATCGTAACCAGTTTAAAATGGTGCTGATGACCAGGCCAAATTAAACCTTTCAGGCTCTATTGGCTCAAATCATATCACAACATAATAATAATGATGCAGTTTACAAAAGAAAAAAAACAGCAGGGATAGCAGGAGCAATAATCTTTGCCATATTGCTTCTGTTAATCCTTTTGTATTCATACTTCACACTTGCATCACCACCAGATGAACTGGAAGGGATACCCGTGATGTTCGGTACTGCAGAGAATGCTTTTGGTTCTGTAGAACCACTAATGTCCGAAGTGGTACCAACACCAGTACAAACTCCTGTTGTCCCTGAATATTCTCCCAGGGAGCAGCTTATAACACAAACGACTGAGCCCACTATAGATGTGGAGGCCAAACGCGAAGAAGAACGTCGCCAGGCACAACTGGCAGAAGAACGCAGAGTCCGTGAAGAAGCTGAGCGCAGGCAACGTGAAGAGGAGGCCAGGAAAAGAGAGATCAATCAACAGATCTCAGGCCTTTTTGGAGAGGGCTCCGGAAGTCGCGGAAACACTGAAGGCAGCGGCACACAAGGTGTCTCTACCGGGAATGCTTCACAGGGATCACCCACGGTACCGGGGGGGAATAGGTTCTTATAATCTGGGTGGGCGCAGCCTGGGAAGCGGGGGGGACTCGCACAACCTCGATATAATGTGAACGATTATGGCACGGTGGTTGTTAATATAATTGTGGACCCTTCCGGTAATGTGATTGATGCTGTGATTGGGCGCGGTACCACAGCCGATAACGCCACACTCCGAAACGAAGCTTTACGCGCTGCAAAAAGTACCAAATTCAACGCGATTAATTCTGCCAACAACCAGAAGGGAACTATAACATATCAATTTAAACTAAAGTAAAACTAGATAGTATGAAGAAAGTAGCCCTGTTTTTAGCTAACGGATTTGAAGAAATTGAAGCGCTTGCTACCGCTGATATTTTGCGAAGAGCATGGATACCGGTTGAGACAGTCTCCATTTCGGATGATAGAGAAGTAACCGGAGCACACAACATTACTGTTACCGCCGACATAACATTCAGTAAATCGGACTTTTCAGATGTGCAGATGTTGTTGCTGCCCGGTGGAATGCCCGGGGGGGCAAAACATCTAAACGAACACGATGGTTTAAAAAAACTGCTGGTTGAATTCAATTCGCAGGGAAAACCTATTGCAGCCATATGCGCCGCTCCAATGGTTTTGGGTGGGCTGGGTTTGCTTAATGGCAAACGCGCTACCTGTTATCCGGGTTTTGAAACTGAGTTAAAGGGTGCGCATGTTACAGGTGAGAAGGTAGTGACAGACGGGAACATAACTACAGCCAAGGGGCCGGGACTCGTTTTCGATTTCGCTTTGAGCCTGGTGGAACAGATTGCCGGAAAAGGCACACGTCAGGATGTTCAGAAAGGATTGCTTCTATAATATCCTCAAAAACAACATCGCAGGCACTACTCAAATTCCGAGACAATAAAAAAACAGCCTGCCTCAATAAGACCAAGAGAATATTTCTCTTTATTCACTAAAAAAATTATGGTGCAAAGAGTTGGTTATTAATAAAAAAAACCAATTACCTTTGCACCACTTTTTTTGAACTTCTCGTTAAGCTGAATCATCTGAAGCCTCTATATGGCAAGCAAAACCCCAAAAGAACTTGTCCGGGTTTTGATTGGGTGCGAATGCTGAAAAAAAGTCTGAAATAAATAGTATAAATTTATTGAACAATATAATGTCTCACTTTTTAATTTAAAATTATTATTCACAACAAATGACTGAAAACCTAAAAAAAATGTGGCCCCCCCATAGAAGAATTCGACTGGGATGCCTATGCCGAAGGAGATCCTTATAGTAAGGAGAACAGGGAAAAACTTACCGAAAGCTACGATAGTACACTGAGTAAAATCAGTGACAAAGAGGTGGTAACAGGTATTGTAACCTCCATGAACAAACGCGAAGTGGTTGTAAACATCGGCTATAAATCCGATGGCGTTGTATCAATGAATGAATTCCGCTACAACCCCGAACTGAAAATTGGCGACGAAGTAGAAGTGTACATCGAAAGCCAGGAAGATAAAAAAAGGACAATTGCTCCTTTCTCACAAAAAAAAGCACGTGCATCACGCTCTTGGGACCGTGTAAATGCTGCGCTCGAAAATAATGAGATCATCAAGGGATACATCAAATGCCGCACTAAAGGTGGTATGATTGTGGATGTATTCGGTATTGAAGCATTCCTCCCGGGATCACAGATAGACGTGAAGCCTATCCGCGATTACGATATGTTTGTAGATAAAACCATGGAATTCAAGGTTGTGAAAATCAACCCTGAATACAAGAACGTGGTGGTTTCACACAAAGCCCTCATCGAAGAAGAGCTGGAACAGCAGAAGAAAGAGATTATTTCCAAGCTCGAAAAAGGACAGGTACTTGAAGGTGTGGTTAAAAACATCACCTCCTACGGTGTGTTTGTCGACCTTGGCGGTGTTGACGGCCTTGTTCACATCACTGACCTCTCTTGGGGGGGACGTATTCAACACCCAGAGGAGGTGGTTAAACTGGACGACAAGATAAACGTGGTAATTCTCGATTTCGATAATGAGAAAACGTATAGCCCTTGGCCTAAAACAGTTGACTCCACATCCATGGGATGCCTTGAGCGAATCGTTGAAAGTAGGCGATATAGTCAAAGGTAAAGTTGTTGTTATGGCCGATTACGGTGCATTCGTAGAAATAGCTCCCGGCGTGGAAGGATTGATTCACGTATCGGAAATGAGCTGGACACAACACCTTCACAGTGCACAAGACTTTATGACTGTAGGAGAAGAGGTGGAAGCCGTTATTCTCACACTCGACCGCGACGAGCGTAAAATGTCGCTTGGTGTGAAACAGCTCAAACCCGATCCATGGGAGAGCATCGAGGTGAAATATCCCGTTGGAAGTACTCACACTGCTACTGTACGCAACTTCACCAACTTCGGTGCATTTGTTGAAATAGAAGAGGGTGTGGAAGGATTAATTCACATATCCGACCTCTCATGGACCAAGAAGATCAAGCATCCAAGTGAAGTTACAGAGATAGGAGCTCCCATTGAGGTTCAGGTGCTTGATATAGACAAGGAAAACCGCCGTTTGAGCCTCGGGCACAAGCAGCTTGAAGAAAATCCATGGGATGTATTTGAAACTATCTTCACAGTCGGTTCTATACACGAAGGGACAATTATTGAATTGCTGGATAAAGGTGCGGTTATCTCTCTACCGTACGGTGTTGAAGGGTTTGCAACTCCCAAACATCTGGTAAAGGAGGACAATTCTCAGGCACAGGTAGAAGAGAAGCTTGAATTCAAAGTTATTGAATTCAACAAGGATGCTAAACGCATTATTGTCTCTCACAGCCGTATTCACGAAGATATCGCAGGAGACGACTCCAGGAAAAGAGGCAAACGTGGTGGCAAAAAAAGATGGAGGAAGTGATGTTACAGCTTCTATACCTGTAATGGAAAAAAAACCACGTTAGGTGATATCGAAGAGCTGGCTGCCTTGAAAGAGAAGCTGGATAATCAGAAACTTGAAGCTCTCAACAAGAAAGCAAAAAAAAGAGGCTGAAGCTAAAGCCAAAGCTGAAGCTAAAGCCAAAGCTGAAGC
>JMBX01000133.1_pt1 | contig 19608 bp, 32 predicted proteins | sample 616521 | NCBI WGS metagenome assembly JMBX01 (sample SAMN02727906, study PRJNA239997) | anaerobic digester metagenome | biome: anaerobic digester; isolation source: mesophilic anaerobic digester inoculated with municipal waste water sludge... | place: Germany: Bielefeld University, CeBiTec ...
CGTCTTTACTAATCATATTTCGCCTCACTTTATATCTTTATTTCGCCTTTTTCGCACGATTAACTCACGATTATTTTCTTCTACACCCATTAAAAGGGTATTTTCAAGGATTTGATTAAAACTTCGCACGATTAACTCACGATTATTTCTCAATCATTGCATTCTTTTTATCATCTTCCTCTATGACGCTTTTCACAATCTCCAACATTTGTCTGTTATTCAGTTGATTCCTGAAATATACCTTGTAGCCTTCCAAAGACAAGTTTTCAAAGAACACTCGGGCGCATTCAATTTTCGCGGCTTCTGTTTCCCGTAGTTCAGACTTGTTTTCTGTGTCCTTTGTTTCCACGATGAGATTCAGCTCTTTTTCTCCAGACGCACGTTTGATGATGTACATAAAGTCGGGACTATAGGTGCCACCCGTAACTGTGGGAATGGCGATACTGCTTCTGGGTATCTTCCCATAAACAAGCACCTCGTCAATATCCGCCATGAGATTCTTCTGCTCCAGGGCTGAGTCATATGCGAAGGTATCGTAGAGATATTTATCGCTTGGCGTTCCTTCCACGATTTTTGTTCCTATTCGCCCTTGCGCAATTTCATCCAGCACCGTGCCGTCGGCTCTGGTTAATGCGGTGGCACCGCCACTGCTTTTAGACCTCGAATAAGAAAAACGCCCTTGCAGGGATTTTGTTTCCATGCCTGAAATGACGCGCAAAAGCTGACACCGCTTTTCATTAAAATGGTCTGGTCTTAAATCACCATGTCGCTTTTGATGCTCGCTCAAAGCCTGATGAACAAGCGCGACCGGCAAATTAGTGGCCTTATTAATGCGCATAAGAAACTCCCCCCCGTAAGGAAGGGGACGACTAACAATATACTGTCTGCCGGTCTCCTGCTGAACGTGCATTCTGCCACCGCGCGATACAACTTTTCGCGCTGACTCGTTACAGAAACCTGGGTAAAAATGTTGTTTTCTTCCAGGAGTTTTAAAAGAACGTCTGGCAATTCTTCATCCAGGTCCTCATCATACAGTAGAAGATAACGCTCGTTAATCCTTTCCCAAAGTTCACGCATTTCCTGAAAGACAGCTTTCCTGATTTTAATCGTTTCTTTTTTTCTGTTTATTGCGGTCTTTTACTTTACCCTTTTGCAAGCCTAATTCAAGGCTGGGATATTCTTCCCACATCGCTTCGCGGTACTCATTGTTGATGTTCATATGGCGGTCAATAAACTTCTTACTATAAAGCTCATCAAACATCGCGTCGGCATCAATACCCCCCCGCTTTTTAGCCAGTTTGGAAAGCATTTCTTCTGTAAGCTTTGCCGCCTGGGGGAAGTTCGCCATTAATCTGTTTAACCAGTTCTTCGGCAAAATCGAATTCTGTAAAGTCAACAATATAGTTAAGCCAAAATTCTTCATTGGATATGCGGTTGCCATTCTCATCAACCGGCAGTCTCAGACCTCTGCCGACTTCCTGTAATTTGCTGATTTCACTTCCGCTCGAACGCAGTTTAGCGATAGTAAAAACATTGGGGGGGTTATCCCAGCCTTCTTTTAGTGTCCACTTGGAAAAAAAGAAAACGGCGGGTATTCCACGAACCATCTTTACGCTTGAAGGATAAAAGTTCTTTTTTTTACCATGTAAAATTTCCTGCACTTCCTCAGCGATGCCCTCATCAGAATCGGTATTGTCCTGTGAAAAATATCCGGCATGGCAGGCAGAAAGCTCATTCAAGCTGGCTTGCAGGTAGTCTTTATACGCTGTTTCATGTTCTGTTAAGTTTTGTATTTCCTGGTTTAGTTTTTCTTTAAGCAAACGCTCGAAAGCTTCCAAAAGATATGGGGGGTTTTACCTTCTTCATTCGCCCGATAAGAGCTGATATCGTCAATGAAAAACAGAGCCAGGGTTTTTATTTTGTATTGTCGGTTACAAAAGTTTTCTTTTTCAGTTTCAAAGTGTCTTTCCAGTGCCAGGCGTAACATTTGTTCCTGGTAGGAACTCATGTAAATATCAACATCCAACTCTTCTCCCAAAGTTTTTGACTGCCCATTTGAAAAAAAACAACCTCACTGTTGCTGATGCCATCAAGCCGAATGCCTTCAAAGCCGTGTCGATGATGGCAAGCGAATCATCTTTTTGCAAAGTGTAGGTTTTTGTGGGTTTGTCTTTGGCTTTATATTGAAAATTAGCAGAGACTCTGCTCTTGAGCGATACAATTTTGACTTTGGCATCTTGTTCCGAAACCGGCTCCAGATGTTCTTTAGCCACCCCCCCTTTAATCAAGTTCTGATTAAACGAAGCGGCGGCATTCAAATCATAAAGTAAGTTTTGGTAGTCCTTTTTGACGACCTTATTTTTACCCCGACCTTTTGATGTCTCCGGAAAAGTCGCACCAAAGCGGATGATACATTGCGGTTTGATTTCTTCAGCGAGTACTTTATATGAGACCCCCGTCTCTCGCGAAACGATGGGGTTCATCAATGATTACAAAAGGCCGTGTCGCCTGAAGCGCGTCCAAAGGCCTGTAAAAACCCTCAACGCCATAGTCATAGTCATCGCGCGCGAGCATGGCGTTTTTGCGCGTCGTTAAAAGGTGCATATTGGTCAGCAGAACATAAATCTTCCTGGTGTTTTGGAACGAGCCTTTAACAAAATCGCTGACCACACCCGGAAAATAAGAGCGTTTGTTTCTTGCTCTCGTTTGCGCGGTCAACACACCCAGTTCAATCATTGTGCCATAGCCGCAACTGTCGGAAAAATGGCGACGCGCGTAGGGGGGGTCAAGCAAAAACTGAGCTGTGCCGGCTTTGATGGCCAGCGATGGCACGGCAATAATGAATTTGTTGATGCCATAATGCTTATGGAGTTCAAACATGGTTTGGGTATAGACATAAGTTTGCCGGTGCCGGTTTCCATTTTGATATCCAGCGTCAGGCAGTCGCCAACGGGCTCATGGTTGCAATATTCTGCAGGTATATCGCGTTGTATTGCTTCAATGTTTTGCTTCAGGCGCGAATCAGCTAAATCAAGGCTTGGGTTCTCATAAAAGATTTGTGGCCTAAAGAAATCAACACTGTCAAAGACCTGCCTAATCTTGTCAATAGCTTTCTGCTGATGGGGGGGTAGACCCTGCTGTAGAATTAATTCCATGCTGTAAACTCCTCATCAATAGCGAACATCAAAGTTAAGTCGCAGGTTCTTTTCCGTCGCTTTTAAGCGTTTGAGATTGGTCTGTATCATTTCCAGTTGTGTCCAGGTAAAACTATAACTAAATAGCACAATATTTTCCGGATTAAAAGATGGGTCAGTATCAAATTTTGTGACCATTGCCTCCAGGGCACTGTAGTCAGCTAATTCGTTGATGAGATACAGATGCTTGTCGATGTAGTAAGCGGTATAGTCGCCAAATTTAACGGTCTTGAGTTCCGGTGAAAAACCATAGCCATCGCGCACCAGCCAGGTAGCCAGAATGGCATCTGTGCCAAATTCCTGCAAGAGCGTATTTGTAACCACTACATTTGCCTTATGGTCAAAATCGATGATTTCATCAAGCTGTTTTCCGCTTGGTTCTGCCAACACAAAGTGTTTAAAACCAAGGTCGGCTGTGGTATCGGGCTTTTCTTCTTTGATTTTCTTCGCGGCGCGGATGATGCGTTCCCTGCCGATTTCATCAATACTGCGATAGCCGGCTTTGTAGGCGGGTTTGTCTTCTTCAATAAGTTCGGGCAGTTGCACTATGATAAACTTTCGCTCGCCGCCGTCTTCAGCGTTCAATTGCATGACGGCATCGGCCGTTGTTGCAGAGCCTGAAAAAAAGTCTAGGACGAAGTCAAAGTTTGCTATTTTCAAATATTTTAACAATTGCAAAATCAGCCCCCCCGATGGCTTTGGATTGCTGAAATAGTTACCACCAAGCAAATTGTTGACTTCTGTCGTTCCAGCTGAATTAATCACATCTAAAATGATGTTTTTATAAGCAGCACCGCGTTCGTATTCTTTTCCCTCATTGTCAACAAATAAATAATTCTTGTATTTAACAGCCCATCCACTATCTTTATAAGAAGATGGCTCAATTACAATAAAACCGTTTTCTAATCCCCCCATTCAACTTTCTGTTTGCTCCATTTCCATGTCCACCCATCATTTTCAAATACAGTCCGTCCATTTGGATAAAGGGTTTTGCCATCAGGTGCGCTAATTGGGTAGTTCATGGAATCGCTGTACTGCAAACCGCCTCTATCAAGATTGTCGGTGTAATGGGGGGGGCCTCTTTCTGAAGAATACTCGTCATTTAAGCTGTATCTATTGATGTCATACGACTCTCTATTTATTTCAAAGATTTGATTAATATCATTACCTTGTTGTCGAATATAGCAAAGGATAGATTCTGTTATTATGGCTATACCCTTAGCGTCTGAAGCTCCGGTTTTTTTTACGCCAAATAATATCTGCAACAAAATTTTCTTCCCCCAAAATATCATCACAAATCAATTTGAGATTGGCTTGTTCGTTGTCATCGATAGAAATAAAGATGACACCGTCATCCGCAAGCAAATCCCTTGCCAGCTGCAAGCGCGGGTACATGAACATAAGCCAGGCGGAATGTGATGCCGAACCCCCCCGTCTGGTTAAATCCAGAATACGCTGCGCTTCGGCTTCCGAAATGCTTAATCTTGACATTAAATCATCAACGGTGAAATTAAAGCGGTCGTTATAAACAAAACTATCCGACCCTGTGTTGTAGGGTGGGTCAATATAAATGCACTTGATTTTCCCAGCGTAGGATTTGAGCAGGTGCTTGAGCGCGTCCAGGTTGTCGCCTGTAATGTACAGGTTTTCGCTGTGCAAATTTTCCGGTTTTTCATTATGGGCTTTATCAGGTTTGATGACTGTGGTTGTATCGACAGACGCAAGCAAGCGCGCATAATTTTTACCCAGGAATTTCAGCTCATAGCCCTCGCTTTTCAGCTCAAGCTTATCGCTGATTATGGCTTTAAAGCGTTCGATATCAAAACTGCCGTCTTTGCTAAAACAGGCGGGAAAATGTTCTTTGAGAATATTCATCTCATGGTCATTTACTGAAACCTGCCCATTTCGTTCCAAAATGTCTTTAATCATGCCTTATCTTCCTCATCAATAAATTCCAAAATGTCATCCACACCACAGTTGAGTGCCTGACAGATACGCTCGATGCTGTCGAGTGAAATGTACTTCCTGCGTTTGACTTGTGTCATCACGTTTCCGGAGAAACCAGCCCTTTTGATGAGTTCCGCGTTGCTCATCTGGCGGTCTATCAATAAATGTAAGAGTTTGTCATAGGATACTGCCATGGCGATACTTTCGTTCCTGAAGTATTGCCTTTATTTTATCATTTCCGCGTGATTAATTGTCGAGAATGTGAGATGAAATCTTAAGTCAAGTTTTGTGGTCGTTTGATTTTGGGCTGGACGTGGTCGGGAGACCACGTTTGAACAGCTGAATGAACAGCTGAAAAAAAAGGCGGGAATGTCGTTAAATAGCAAGAGCCCGGTGATTAGTCATCGGGCTCTTGTGAGTTGTTTTTGCTCTAATCCGCGTAGTCGTACATGAAAAGATTTGGATTGCCAGGCAGGTAGAGCAAGTCAATTTTGGCTTTCCTGAGTGAGTGAAGGTCTACCAGGCTGATGATTTGCGTGTGGTAGGCGCGGACAGGGACGCCGTGTTCATTCTCATACTGGATGTTAAAGCGAATCTCGGGTTGTTCATTGATATAGGTGCCTGTCTGGCTAAAACCAAGGACTTCACCATCAGCTGACCGTCCGTGCAGAAGAAGCTGGGCAAGGTCTTTGCTTTTGCTTGTTGAATGAAATTCGTAAGCGGATTGCTGGGTATCATCGCCTTTTAAGCCAAGGATTTTGGAAAGGAAAACGATCATTGAAATGCCCACGATGGGTGCCCAGAACCAGGGGGGGCTTGCGGGCCTAAAAACCGCCAGCCCATGCCCTTGCTTTGGAAATGGTACGAAACGAGAAAAAGCGCTATGGAATAGGCGATGTCAAAAAAACAGCCATACCCAATGAAGAATTCTTTTGGCAGGCGCATATTGAGCAGTCGCGACGGTGTAGGGTGGGTCGAAGTCGGTTTGGTTTAGCCTGAGTTCGACTTGCTTGCCGGTTTCAAATCTTCTTTCGTGGGGGGGCTTGGTATCAGATGTCCGGAGAATGGTCCTGACAGGGTTGCCAACAAGATTGTTGAAGCTCAAAAGGATATTGTAAACAGGATAGTCGCCATCCTGGTCAACTATCTCGCTGGACAGCACCTTTGCCTGAACGGGTCTTCCTGTTTCCTGGACTTTTTTTTGTGTTTTTTCTTGAGTTTATAGGGATGCCGGATCAGCCCGATGATGAGCAGGTGTTTTACAAGCCATAAAATGATGCCCAGGCCCAGGAAAACGGTTGCCACAACGGGTTTGGTGTAGAGGGTGTCTTTCCACAGGAAAAAAACAGGAAAGATGTACATAAAAAGGAAGGGTAGTCCAAACAATAATACGAGTTGCATTTTTACCTCTGTTTCTCAATTAAATTTCCGTCAGAGTCGAATATCAGGGTAATAAGATTCCTTTCGCCTTTGACAATGCTTTTAATGCCTAAACTATGGTTGCCAGCTTTCCAGTCAAGGAAAATGGCGATGGATTGAACGCCCTTAAAAGTGCTGGCATTTTCATAGGGGAAAGTCTTCGTTGTATTCGCCGATTTCTTTGAGTGCGTCCAGGGAAGCTTCCGTAACCTTGTGGAGCGCTTGCAGGGGAATATCGGTGATAAGCACGGACTTTGCCAAAGGGCTTTGCGAATTAAGGTTTTGCAGGGGAAACGACTCCATTCATCTTTATCAACATCGTAGGTGTAGGAGCCAATGTGATTGTAGTTTTCGGGTGTGTGCAGTACAAGGTCGATGTGGTCTTTGTATATGTTTACACTTCCCAGGTAAACATATACCTTGTCCCAGCCCAAGTCCTTGCTCAGGTCTTCCAGCGCTTGAATGGCTCTTTCGGGGTTTAGGATTAAGTTTTGGCTGTGGAACAGGTCTAACAGGTCTTGCGCTTCTTCAAGGCTTAGGTAATCTTCAATCTCGTTCTTCCCTATGTAATCCCTGACAAAAAGTTTGAAGTCCAGCAGTGGATCTTCGAGTTCCAGTTTCGCGTAGATATTCTCTTCAATGTCGGATATGGGGGGGAGTTTCGTGCCCGTTTCAACAGACGCACCATCCATAAATAAGTCGTCGGTCAACAGATTTCCATCAGAGTCGAATTTTAGGCTAATGTGGTCTCTTTCTCCTCTCACCGTACTTTCAATTCCGACGATATAATTGCCATCCTTCCAGCTAAGGGATAGAGTGATGGATTGAATGCCTTTAAAAGTGCTGGCATTTTCATAGGGGGGGAAATCTTGATTGTATTCGCCGATTTCTTTGAGTGCGTCCAGGGAAGCTTCTGTTACCTTGTAGAGAGCTTGCAGGGGGGGAGGTCGGTGATAAGCACGGACTTTGCCAAAGGGTTTTCCGAATTGAGGTTTCGCATGGCTTGGCTGCGCCATTCATCCGCATCAACATCGTAGGTATAGGAATCGACATGGTTCTCGTTTTCGGGCTGGTGGAGTTGCAGGTTTATCGTATCGTTGTAGATCGTTATTCTTCCGTTGTAAACGTAGATCTTATCCGAGCCCAGATCCTTGGGCAGGTCTTGCAACACCTGAATGGTTCTTTCGGGGTTTAGGAGTAAGTTTTGACTGTGGAACAGGTCTAAAAGGTCTTGGGCTTCTTCAAGGGTCAGGTACTTGTCAATCTCGTTTTATTGATATAGTCAATGACAAAAAAAATCGAAGTCCGAAAGCGGATCTGCGAGTTCCAGTTTCACAAAGATATCATCTCGGATATCAAATAAGTTTGGGTCGATGCCCGTTTCAAAAAAACCCGTCTTCCATAAAGAAATCTTCTACCCTTTCGAGAAAACCCTGGTCGGATTTATCAACAGTCGCTTGCTTTTGGGGCAGGGGGCCTGAAGGTGTCCTCAATGGCTTGATCGATATGTTGGCAGGATGTCATCAGCAGCAAGGCGAGTGTGGCTAAAATGATGCCTGTTATCTTTTTTTCTCATAAATTCTCCTTTTCTTTTTTTAATCCGGAAACTGACCTTGCAGGATTTTCTTTCGAGTTCTTTTTTTGAGAATGAAAACGCCTAAAAACAAAAGTGCCAGGGAGATTAGCTTGTAGGGCAGCCCGGCAAAGGGCAAGGCGATGACCGAAAAGCTGATGCCGAAGACGGCGAGAAAGGAAATGACGCATGGGGGGGTGCAGCCATAGGTGAAGATGCCAAAAATGACCGACAGGATGCCCATGTTGTCGCCTTTGGTCTTGATGTTTTCTCTTTTAGGACATGATCGCTTAGAACCAGCATAAAGCTGAAATAGCCGCCATGACGAGATTAAGCAAAATGTTTAGCACTACCAGCCAGATGCCGAATTGACTGGCCATTTCTGAGTAGGACAGGTTGAAACTGTCCAGGACAAAATAGAGAATGCTAAAACTGCAAACCCGATGAGCAGGTATTTTTTTGTTTAAGTCCGCGATTTTAATCATTCAAATTCCTTTTAAGGTCAGTTTGTTTTTGCAACAGCGGGGTAAAAGGATTCTGCCTGCTGTTGCCGTGTGAGCTTGTTTTATCATTTTAGTTTGTTCGTTCTCAAAGTTTTGTACAATTTTTGTACAGGTATTAATACAGGTTTAATAGAGTGAGTGGGAATGGTTGTTTTTCGACTTGCTGGATTAAGTTTGAGCCAGTTTCCCGTTTTGGGCTATTGAGAACAGGGTTTTCACCTGTGATAGAATGAGAAAAAGAACTCAATAAAATTTTAGTTTGCACAGGCTAATAGCGGAGAACGGACAATGGAAAAGGGTTTTATTCAGCTTTACACAGGAAATGGAAAAGGAAAGACCAGCGCGGCATTTGGTATGGCACTGCGCGCGGCAATGGCGGGGAAAAGGTCTATATCGCACAGTTCGTTAAAAGCATGAAATATTCTGAAACAAGAATTGAAACCCTGCTGGAGAACATCACCATTGAGCAGTTTGGACGAGGCTGTTATTTGAATAGGGATGTGGATGACGCGGACAGGCAAGCAGCCCGCGAAGGGCTTCAGCAATGCCAGCAGGCGTTGCGTTCTGGCGACTGGGATTTGCTTATTCTCGACGAAGTGACGATTGCCTTGCACTTTGAATTGTTTTCAACGGCTGAGCTTTTGCGCGTCCTGGATGAAAAGGCAACACGCACCGAAGTTATTTTGACTGGGCGATACGCACCGCAGGAACTCATCGACCGCGCCGACCTGGTGACGGAAATGGTGGAGAATAAACATTACTATAGTCAGGGGGGGTGCTCTCCCGCCCTGGTTTTGATTGTTAGTTTTTAATGGCTTGTGAATGGGGGGGTCAAGGGGGGGCTATATTCGGATGAGTTTTTAATTACCAAATACGAAAGCCTGACGCGGTTTTATAAAAGTAATTTTACAAAACAGCCCGAAAGAACATAGTAGAATCATCTTGTCTGAAAACTTCATATCGCAATGAAAGGACAGGTCATGATGAAAGCAATAAAAGTTTTGTACTATGCCAGTTTGTCTGTCAGCATGTTGGTGGGTCTCTGGCACTTTTTTGTGCCACGTCTTTTCGATGGTACGACTATCTTCCTATGCAATATGAAAATCTCATTGTGGGGAATTGATTACACAAACTATTGTTTTTCCGCCTTGCTGTTTGGGATTAGCCTTGTTTTGATTATATTAGGCAAAAGCGCGTTATCGTTCAACCGTGAAACGATTATCTTTTATACCTTTTTGACCGCGGTGTGGGTGTTTAGGGCTTGTTTGGCTGTTTTTATCGAACCGTGGCCCCCCCTGGAACCCGTTCCAGCGGTAGCTATTGGTCAGTTGGTTGCTTCGGTGCTTTTGGCCATCATGATGGTAATTGTTTCGCTTAGCCTTTGGTGGGCAATACGCTAGAAAGCATTAGCACTCAATAAAATAATATTACCGGGCGTTATTAATATCTCCCATTGGCATTATCTTTTTAATGTATAATGGGTTCAAACATACACATAAACAGAGTAGATATGTTGCGTTAAGTGCTTGCGGATGGGACGTCGCCGCAAGACGAAATGATTAATCATGCGGTAACATATCGCTTCCGCTGTACTCTTTTACTATGCTGGAAGCAGGACTACTTTTTGTAAGTCCTTCTTTTTATGTAACGGAGGTGTAAATGTATAAAACAAAGTTTTAATCCTGGTAACTGTTGTTTTCTTAGTAATAGTATTAAAATTTAAGTCTCGTCTTAGCAAGGCCTGGCTGTCCGCTGCATTTATTGCTGTTATTTTAGATTTTCCTTTTAATCACGCAATGATGCTGAGCGGTTCAGGCGGGAGTATTATCCCGATAGCTATATAACAAGACTGGAATTTATATCCCCCCCTGCTGAAAAGTATAAGGATTACTTTAAAGGAGAAAGAATGAAAGAACTACAGTTTAAATTTGGCAAGTACACCATCCATAACAATGAAAGACCCTTGTTATGCGGAATCCTCAATGTAACGCCTGATTCATTTTCGGATGGTGGCAGGTTTTTCCAGAAAGACACCGCGATTAAAAGAGCTTTGGAATTAATTGATCAAGGAGCTGAAATGCTGGATATCGGCGGGGGGGAATCAACCAGGCCCGGCTCTTCTTATGTTGAAGTGGACGCTGAAATAGAAAGGGTTGTACCGGTTATTGAGGCAATCAAAGCAAGCGTTGATATCCCCCCCATTTCTGTAGATACCTGGAAGTCTGATGTCGCCAGGGAAACTATTAAGGCGGGCGCTGATATCATCAACGATATTACTGGTTTTTTGGGTGATCCGCATATGGCAAGTGTAGTCGGGAAAACAGACGCGGGCGCTGTTTTAATGTTTAATCCTGTTATTGCCAGGCCTGAACATGAAAGTGCCCGTGTTTTTCCAAAGTTTGGTGCTGAAGGCGTTTATAGCCCCGAAGAAGAAAAAGAAAACTTAAATATACCCATCTTAGATTTGATGTTTGATTATTTTGACAGGGCATTAGTCAAAGCAAGGGAAGCCGGTATTGAGAATAACAGGATTATGCTTGACCCTGGCATCGGTTTTGGCCTGACGCAAGTTGAAAATCTGACATTAATTAATGAAATCGAATGTATTAAAGACTATGGCTATTTGGCATATCTGGGTGTTTCCAGAAAGCGATTTTTGCAAAGCATCTTAGCTGAAAATGGCTTTGCGTCTGACGCGAAAAGTGAGGAAGGTTTCATCAACAGGGATTTGGCGTCATCATACATTTCGGCGATTGCTTCTGCTAAAGGCGTGTCTGTTTTAAGAGTTCACGAAATATTGCCTCATAAAATGGCTGTTGCAGTGGGAACAAGTCTTTTTAATGCCAAACTCTCCCTTTAAAAGAAACAGTAGCAAATCTGCGCTTCTCAAAGCGTAGATTTGCTAAGACTTAATCCGCGAAATTATTTACAAATAGTTTACAAATCGTTGACATATTCCTGATTCATTATTATACTTGAGTATAACTATTAACGCGCGTTAATAGGCTGTGTAAAAGTTATTTTGTTCCTTAATTCAGATAGGAGTCCGTATGAAAAAGAAAGTTACAAGTCAGGACGTTGCCGACATGGCAGGCGTATCGAGAACGACAGTCTCTTTCGTTTTGAATAACGTCAAACGTTACGCAATCCATCCCGAAACTGCCGCGCGGGTTCGCAAAGCAGCCCGGGAATTAAACTACGTGCCTAATGCCTCAGCCCGCGCTTTGGCATCACAACAGGCAACAGCGATTGGCCTTATGATGACCCGCAGCCCTGAATACATCGCCACTGACCCTTTTCTGCCCCCAAATTTTGGGCGGATTGATGGACGTTGCGAAACAAAACAAACTGGGATTGCTCGTTGAGTGGGTTGAACCTGGACAGGAACTAAACACCTATCTGAAACTTGCCCGCGCGCGCCAGATTGATGGTTTTATTATTATGACCCCCCCACGCGAAGATGACACCGGTCTGAAAGCGCTCGTGGAAGCGGAAGTCCCGGCTGTTGTGATGGGCTATGTCCCAGGCCTGGACATGCATTCGGTTGATGTTGACAACGTGCAGGCGGCCAAGACCGCGGTTGAACATCTCATTGAACTGGGGCACGAGCGCATTGCCTGTATCAGCAACGCTGCCAAGCCTTATACCTCAGCAAATCAACGCTACGAAGGTTACAAAGCCGCGCTGACGGATGCCGGTATCGCTTTTGATGAAAGGCTGGTGCGTTTCGCGGATTTTAGCAGCCAGTCTGGTTACGACTGCATGAAGGCCCTTTTGGAAGAAAACGCTGACTTTACTGGCGTTTTCGTAGCCAGCGACAGTGTTGCCTTTGGCGCGATGGCCGCTATTCGCGATGCCGGACTGAGAATCCCGGAAGATATTTCCATTGTTGGTTTTGATGATATTCCCATGGCGTCATATGTTACGCCTGGTTTAACTACGATTCAATTGCCCGCGAAAGAGATTGCAGAACAATCCTGTCATCTGCTGATGCAATTGATGCAAGGTGATTTTTGTCAGGAACGAATTGTCACCTTGCCGACCCAACTTATTGTCCGTCAATCGACGGCTCGTCCCGAAAGGAGGCCATAAGAAGAGTTGAAACACGCCACATCAAACTTAACTAAAAAAAACAAATAATATATAAAGGAGTAGTAATGAAACATTTCCGTAAACTTTTCTCAATTACAGCAATTTTGCTGGTATTCGCCCTTTTGCTTGGCGCATGTACAAAGCCTGCACCAGTGGAAACTCCAGTGGATGTACCGGTTGAAGAACCTGTGGAAGCCATTGTTGATGGCATCGATTGCACCGGTGTAAAGGAAGGCGATGTTGTTTCGATGCTTTACCAGTGGTCTGGTGAAGAAGAAGCCAAACTTACCGAAATTCTGACACCCTGGCTTGAAGCTTGTAAGGCTTCTGTTAGCCCCCGAAAGTTCCCGCGACCAGGCCCTGCTCGACACCCGCGTGCAAGCTGGCACACCGCCAGATGTCGCTTTTGGCAGGTTCCCCCAACTGACTCAATACAAAGACAAACTCGTCCCCATGGACACCCTTGGCGCTGACAAAAGCAATTATGCCGGCTACTGGGGGGGCGACATCGGTACCATTGAAGGCAAATGGCTCGGTCTGCCCGTCAAAGCTGACCCCAAAACCTTGATTTGGTACAGCCCCGCCGCGTTTGAAGCTGCTGGCTATACTGTTCCCGCGACCTGGGACGAACTCGTTGCACTGGTTGACCAAATGGCCGCTGATGGCAACGTAGCCTGGTCAATGGGTATGGAATCTGGCGACGCAACCGGCTGGACTGGTACGGACTTTATCCAGGACATCCTGCTGGTTACCCAGGGCCCCCCCGACTTTGTCAACAAAATTATCTCTGGCGAAATCGCCTATAACGACCCCCCCGCTGTGAAAGAAGCCTACGAAATCTACGGCAAGTGGGCCATGGATCCTGCCTACACCGTTGCTGGTGCTGAAGGTACCCTTTCAACTGGCTTTAACGATGCGATTTTGAAAGTCTTCTCGGATACCCCCCCGAAGCCTTCATGGTTAAGCAATCGGGCTTTGCGAGTGGCACCTTGCTCGGAACCTATCCTGACAAGGTCTACGGTGTCGATTACGCTTTCTTTGGCGTGCCTGGCGCGCAAGGTCTGCAGGGTGGTTCAGACTGGCTGATGGTCTTCAACGATACCCCCCCGCCGTTCGCTCCCTGGTGAAGTATCTGTCTTCAAACAAGGGTGGCGAAACCTGGGCAAGCATCGGTTTTGACCTGACCCCCCCCAACGCGGCTGGAAACGCATTCTACGCGACAGAAGAAATGATTCACAAGGCTGAGTTGCTTTCTTCAGCAACCGGCTTCACGCCCGATATCGGCGACTCAATCCCCGGTGGCTTCGGCAGTGCTGAGTTCAAGGCATTACCGATTTCGTCAACGGTGGCGATTTAGATGAAATCCTGGATAGTATCGCTGCTGCACAAGCAGACGCAATGACTCAATAGAGTTAATATTCATAGGAGGCGCTTTCGTAGCGCCTCCTTTTTTTACAATTTTTGCAATTACCGGGAGGCAAGATGGCAAAACCAACTGTGGCACCTGTAATGCGGCAGAAACCACTGGTACCCTGGCTGTATTTACTGCCCGCAATAATCATCATGACCGTCTTTATTCTCTACCCAATGATTAACACCGTTGGTTTGAGTTTTAAAAACGCGGATGGTAGCGCGTCTGCTGAAGTAACTTGTAGAGAAGGTCAACCCTGTTGGGGGGGCGCGTTTGAAAATTACCGCTACGCGCTGACCAACGAACTCAACACAAGTTCTCCCAAAGCCTTTTGGGAAAGCTTTTGGATTTCATCCTATGGCAATATGATTAAATGGTTGCTGGGGGATGGTCTCGGGGACCGTCATTATCGGTCTTGTTTTCGCGGTTTGGGTAGATGGCATCAAGAGTGAAGCCCTGGCCAAATCGATTATTTTTATGCCTATGGCAATTTCTTTTGTAGGTGCGGGCGTTATTTGGAAGTTCGTTTATAACTACGGCACCTCACAAGTGCAAACCGGTATTCTAAACGCGATTATCAGCGCTTTTGGCGGTGAACCGGTTGCATTTTTGTCTAAAGTACCGCTAAACACGTTTATGCTCATTATCGTGGGTATTTGGATGTGGACCGGCTTTTGTATGACCTTGCTTTCAGCGGCAATCAAATCCATTCCCGAAGAAGTCATCGAAGCCTCACGCATTGATGGCGCGACCGATTTCGAAGTTTTGCCAAGATCCAGGTGCCCATCATCATGCCGACGATTATCGTTGTGATTACCACGATGGTTATCAATGTGCTCAAGCTCTTTGATATCGTTTATGTGATGACCGGTGGCAATTTTGGCACAAACGTTTTGGCAACGCGTATGTATACTGAGATGTACACCAACTCGCAATACGGACGCGGTACGGCTATCGCCGTAATTCTGATCCTGTTCATCGTGCCGTTTATTGTTATGAACATCAGACGCTTTATGAAAGAGGAGGCAATGCGATGATTTCTCTGACCCGTACCAAATCTAACGGAAAATTTGATCTCACCAGGCTTCTTACTGGTATCGGCATTGTGCTCATCCTGCTTGTATGGCTCATTCCAACGGTCGGTCTTTTGGTGACGTCGTTTAGACCCGTCGCGCTGATTAACACGACCGGTTGGTGGACTGCGCTGGACGTGAACAACGGACCTGAGTCAGCCCAACATCCTGACCCCAACGCCAGCTATGTTGAAAAACTTGGCACGCGTTTTACCATCAACAACTATGTGGACGCGCTGACGGGTTATCGGGGGGGTACCAAAAGCTATCTGGAAGATTGCAAAAGTGGCACAAAACCGCTGGGTATGAGTTGTTCCATTAAGGACTTACTCAACCCGCGTGGCATGGGACGCGCCTTCCTGAATAGCGTCGCGGTAACGATTCCGTCGACGATTTTGCCCATCGCTATCGCGCTTTTGCCGCTTACGCGCTCTCGTGGATGAAGTTCAAAGGACGCTATGCGGTTTTCGCCATTTTGGTAGGCTTGCAAGTGGTGCCTATTCAGATGACGCTCGTGCCAGTACTAAGGATGTTCGCAGGCATGGGGGGCTTAATGGCACCTTCCCCCCCGCGGTGTGGTTATTTCATACCGGCTTTGGTTTGCCTTATGCGATTTACCTGCTGCGCAACACGATGAGCGCACTCCCAAAAGATTTGTTCGAATCAGCCTATTTGGATGGCGCAGACCATTGGACGATCTTCAAGACCATCATTCTGCCCCCCCTTACGACCCCCCCGGCAATCGCGTCTTTGGCGATTTACCAGTTCCTGTGGGTCTGGAATGACTTGCTCGTCTCGCTCATCTTCCTGGGTGGCAGCAAACCCGTGATGACCTACCAAATCAGCAATATGGTAACCTCATTGGGTGCTGGCTGGCATTTGCTCACCGCGGCTGCTTTCCTTTCGATGTTGCTGCCGATGATTGTTTTCTTCGCTTTGCAACGTTACTTTGTGCGTGGCATGATGGCTGGCGCGGTAAAAGGATAAAGAACTTGTTAGCACCAGTCTGTTTAGGCAGATTGGTGCTAATTTCTGGGGGGGGAACACAAAATAATATGATTAAAAAAATACGCCAGGTACTGCCTGGCGATAACTTGAAAGGTGATAAATGAATAAAGTTGACAAACACTGGTACAAAACTGCCATCTTTATGGAATTGAACGTGCGGGCTTATCGCGACAGTAACGCCGATGGCTGGGGGCGACTTGCCTGGGCTGACGTCCAAGCTAAATTACATTAAAGATCTTGGTGTGGACGCGGTTTGGCTTTTGCCCATCATGCCTTCGCCTTTGCGTGATGATGGCTATGACGTTTCGGATTTCAAGAGTATTTTCCCCCCCGCTTATGGCACAATCGAAGACTTCAACACGCTTATCAGCGAAGCTCACAAACGGGGCATTCGCATCATTGTTGAAATCATCCCCCCCAACCACAGTTCAGACTTGCATCCCTGGTTTCAGGCTTCGCGCGACCCTAATCACCCTGAGCATGAAAAGTATAAGGACTGGTACGTTTGGTCTGACACCGACCAGAAATATAAGGACGCGCGCATTATCTTTACCGACAGCGAAACTTCCAACTGGGCGTGGGACGAAGTGCGCGGTCAGTACTTTTGGCACCGCTTTTATTCAACCCAACCCGATTTGAATTACGACAACGAAGAAGTCCAGCAAGAGATGCTGGATATTGTCAAGTTTTGGATTGACCGTGGGGGGGCGGACGGATTGCGTGTAGACGCGCCCCCCCCTTATCTCTTCGAACGTGAAGGTACCAACTGCGAGAATCTGCCCGAAACACACGCCTTTTTGAAGCGCATGCGCGCTTTTGTAGATGAGTACGCGCCCGAAACTTTGTTGCTTTCAGAAGCGAATATGTGGCCAGAAGAAGTGATTGAATACTTTGGCGATGGCGACGAAATGCATATGAACTTCCACTTCCCGCTCATGCCACGTCTCTTTATGGCCCTGGCGCGCGGCGACCGTCAGCCGATTGTAGACATCCTTGCCCGAACGCCCAAACTGCCCAAGTACTGTCAGTGGGGGGGCACCTTTTTGCGCTGTCATGACGAACTGACGCTCGAGATGGTTACGCCAGAAGAACGCCAGTGGATGTGGGAGACCTATTCTCCAGACCCCCCCAAACAGCGTATCAATTTAGGTATTCGCCGTCGTTTGGCGCCTTTGCTGGACAATGATTTGCGCAAAAATCTGATGATGAACTCCATGCTTCTGACCATGATCGGCTCACCGTTTTGTATTACGGCGATGAAATCGGCATGGGCGATGATATCAGCCTGTTTGACCGTAACGGGGGGGTGCGCACGCCGATGCAATGGGACGCCTCGCCAAGCGCTGGTTTTCGGACGCGCCAAAAGACAAATGGTACTCACCGGTGATTTCGGACGAGGTTTATGGCTATGAAAAAGTCAATGTGGAAGCCCAGGAAGCCGATCCGAACTCTCTGCTCAAGCAGCTGCGCCATATGATTAAAGCGCGTAAGCAGTATCCACTGTTTGGCTGGGCTGAATTTGAATGGCTGGACTTCACTGAAGGCAAACAAACCGTGGTGGCATATAAACGCGAATGGGAAGGTGATTACTTTATCGTGCTCAACAATCTGATTGACCAGGACGTGCATGGCACTCTCCCCGCGGACGCGCCGGAATATCTTGATGTGCTGACTGGCGAGACCGTCAAAGCTGGTGACTACACCCTGCCACCCTATGGCTTTGTGTGGTTAAAACCGGTGGGTGAGTAAGCCAGCCAGGCGATTTCACCCCCCCTGATTAATTCATCTTACCCCCCCAGCCTGATTATATACCTGTCAGGCTGGGGTTTACTTTAAGTTTCCGAAATTAGTCAGAGAGAAAAATGGCGCCATTTCTAAACTCGTCGAAATATATTCGCAACAGAAATGTGAATTTTGTAAATAAAAATGCTGAGATTATGTTCTTGAAAAGTCTTTGTTTTATAAAGCGTGCTGTTTTATGATGACAATATTTGCACTTTCATAAAAATGGTATACTAGAAGCAGATGGTACCTAAGTTCTAAGGTATATATGTATTTGTGTATCTAGAAAACAAAAGATTGGATTAGATATATTAGAGACATTGAAGGAATGAATTATGGCTAAAAAAAACCACAAAGCTTACTTTACTCATACAGGAGACGAGAACGCAACAGCAAAGTCGGTTTCTTTGTGTTGCTTTTCATTTTCATTGCTGCGGTTATTGCGTTAATTTTGCTTTGGGGGCTTTGGAAAACTAACTGGCAAGGCCTGGGATGTTCTGGCTACGGAAACACCAACGCCTACCAATACCGAAATTCCAACTGCTACCCCCCAACACTGGTTCCCACCAACACACCAACCGAAGTGCCACCGACTGCGACCATTGGTCCAACCGCGACCTTGGATGGTCCTTTCCTGTATATTGTGCAACCAGATGAGGTTTGCTACGATATCGCGAAAAAGTTTAGTGTAGAAGATGTGGAAGACCTTATCTATGTAAATGAATGGCCATCGGGCCAGTGTATTATCAGCGTAGGCCAGGAAATCAAAGTGCCACCGCCCTGGTTCAGACGTCCAACATCGACGCCTTTCCCGAAAGATTGGCCCCCCCGGAACCTTGTATGAATATTATGTGCAGTCGGGTGCGACGTTGAAGTCTGTTGCCCAGTACTTTAATTCAACAGAAGAGAGAATTGTTTTGGCTACTAACCAGTATCGCCAGCGCAATAACATAAAGCCATTGTTGACACTGAATTCTTCTTTGCAGATTGGTGAGTTGCTGATTGTACCGGTGAACCTGGTGACTCCGACTCCCACCAATACCCCCACGCGAACGGTGACGCCAACGCCGTAACAAATAACGATTATGTAATAAAAAAACGCGCCGGTGAAGGCGCGTTTTTTTAATCGTAGGATGGACGAGATACCGGCAGGGGGGGAGAAGGAACGTTCGCCGATGCGTCTCGCTGAAGCTGAGAAAAGCAAACAAAAAAAAGAGGCTGGATTTCCAGCCCCCTTTGTGTGGTCCACATATACTTGTCTAGTATCATCTGTAGCTCATACGATTTCTCCGCTATATCACCATCTGCAAACATATTTCCCGTTACGGTAACAAAGCGGTTTGTTGCTCCAGCCACATAAACCTCAACTCCCAGCTTTCTGTTATTGATATAGTATTTTGTTTTGTCAAAGTTAAAGCCTGTGGCCTTAAAGAAAATATGCAATCCTTTCCCAGATGGACTGTGTTCCATATAGCAACCACTAAAAGCCTCTATAATACTTTGGGAAATAGGCTTAAGCTTACCGTTGCTATCAAGGCAATCATCTAAGTCGATAACACATATGTCATTACCCACCAAAAATCCGATACCGTCATAATCACTTAAA
>JMBX01000134.1_pt1 | contig 19600 bp, 32 predicted proteins | sample 616521 | NCBI WGS metagenome assembly JMBX01 (sample SAMN02727906, study PRJNA239997) | anaerobic digester metagenome | biome: anaerobic digester; isolation source: mesophilic anaerobic digester inoculated with municipal waste water sludge... | place: Germany: Bielefeld University, CeBiTec ...
TAATTTATTTTTATTTCTTCAAAAGCATCATAATCATAGAATCTATAGCTAAGTAGAAGTTTATTTAAATCTTTTTTTTAATGGGAGAGATAATAAATCTAGAGTTTCATGTGAAGGCAATACTTTACCATTTTCTATTTTTCTTATGGTATCTGTATGTATATTAGATAATTGATTTAAATCATTTTGAGTAAGCTTCAAGCTATTTCTAATATTACGTATTTCTGACCCAAAGTTTTTAAGATCGTAATACAAAACATTCACAGCTCCTTTAGACATAATATTTAGGACAAACCTAATTTGAATCTGGTTGAACCTGTCCTATTTATTATCTATTATAGAGTTAAATGGAGAATATGTAAAGGGAAAAAGAAAAGGGGGATATAGATGGAAGGTGCTAATTATACATTTGGGAAGTCTGTTGGAAGTTGGCATGCTGATAGAGCACAGACGGTGACGTTTGTAGTTACAGATGATTGCAATTTGAGATGTAAATACTGTTATATAACTCATAAAAGGTCTGACAATAAAATGGATTTTGATACTGCTAAAGCATTTATTGATCGTTTGCTTACAACCGATGAAATGAGATATTCAGAAGCTGTAATCTTAGAATTTATCGGTGGTGAACCTATGATTGAGGCACCATTGATCGATGAAATAGTAGACTATTTTAAGCTTAAAGCTTTTGAACTTGATCACGATTGGTATTGGAATTATAGAATAAGTATTTGTACAAATGGGGTTAACTACTCATCTTCTGAAGTTCAAAGGCTGATCAAGAAAAATTTTAATAAAATGTCTGTAACCATATCAGTGGATGGAACTAAGGAAAAGCATGATATGCAAAGGGTTTTCCAGATGGGACAGGTTCATTTGATAGAATAAGTGAAAACATTGATTTATGGCTTAGCCAGTTTAGGGGATCAACCAAGGTAACGTTTGCAAGTGATGATTTGCCATTATTATATGACAGTATTTTATATTTATGGGATAGAGGCATAAAAGAGGTTAGCGCTAATGTTGTTTTTGAAAATGTATGGAAAAATGGTGATGATGAAATTTTAGAGGAACAACTTAAAAAGTTAGCAAATTATGTCATAGACAATAAATTGTATGATAAAGGATATTATTGCTCATTTTTTTGATGAAACTATAGGATATCCTTATGATGAAGAGGATATGAATAGAACTTATTGTGGGGGGGCTGGAAAGATGATTGCATTGGCACCAAATGGGAATATCTATCCTTGCATTAGATATTATGGCTACTCATTAAATAACCATGGAGAATGGCCAGTAGGTGATATAAAAAGTGGAATAGATATGGAAAAGGTTAGGCCTTTTGTATTATCAACTAATCGGCTTCAAAGTGATTCGGAGTGTTTAAATTGTGATATTGCAACTGGATGTGGTTTTTGTCAAGGTTTTAATTATGATGAAGCCCTAATACCTACTAATTTTTACCGTGCTAAATATATATGTAATATGCATAAGGCTAGAGTTAGAGCGAATAATTACTTTTTTTCTAAATTATATAATGTACAGGGAATAGAAAGAGAAAATAATAAGATAAATAAAAGGTCGCTTTATTTTTTTATTATCAGATAATTATATAAGCTATTGTTGTTATGAAAATCAGGGTCAAGGTGATAATGAAATGAGTGATAATATAATTTTTGAGGGTTTAAATTATGCACGAGAAAATTTTATGATACCAATATTTGTTCATGGAGAAAGTGGAAAAACTTTAAAAGTAAAAGAAGAATATGTAGATTATGACATATTACATATAGTTCCTATAAAGTATTATGATTTGGCACAAAAACAAGGATTCAGACGAATTTTACCAGTATATGATATGGAGAATGTTTGGAATAAAAAGATATTTATTGACAATGTAATATTGAACGTAAAACAAGATGAAATAAAAGGATTAAATAAAATGGTTGATGAACTAATTGAATTTTCGAATAGGATTAATATAAATATAACAGAATTAGATAGGCATTTTAATGAAGAAGAATATGAACAGCAGATGGAAATGATAAGTGATAAAATTATAAAATATGGGAAATGAGGGAAGTTTTAAGGAGATAAACCTATTAACAGATATCTTGTTTTTGGACAAACATGATAATTGTCAGGCAGGAGAAAATACATTCGTATTATCTCCATCAGGAAAATATATACTTGTTGTGCCACCTTTTCCAATACTGAAGATTATTTTATTGGAGATATTGATGAAGATATTACAGAGGAATATGGTGCTCGTTTATACAAAGTTGAGAACAGTAATCTCTGTAGAACCTGTGATGCTTACCAATGTAAAGATTGTATCTATATTAATAGAGAGAACACAAAAGAGTATAATGTTTCACCATCATTTCAGTGTAGAAAAAGTCATATAGAAAGAGTAGTTTCCTTAGATTTAAAAAAATAAACTTAGGGATTGTTCAATAATACCTAGTAGAAACTTATCGGAAATGAAAGTGAATGATTTTTTAGACCCAATAGCAATGTTTTTTTTGGGAACAATAATGAATTTACAGGATATTATAGATGCAAACCCTAAGAATTAGGATGTAAAACTTAAAGGGAGTTTGGGAAAATAGGAAGTAAAATTAGTGTGATATGTCCAATAGGACTTCACAAATAGAATCAAAGGGGGGGATATTATGTCATACAGCAGCAAAATTAGGCAAAACATCATGGATAATCCTATTGCACCTGCAGGTGGGTGTCCATCATGTTTTGGTTCCTGCACTGGGGGGGTTGTGGAAATGCTTGTGAAATTCAATGTGGCGGAAATTGTGGTGGCACTTGTCATGGTTCATGCGAGGGAGATTGTTCGACAACATGTTATACCAGTTGCGTTAGCGGTTGCACATATAATTGTTCCGACAATTGTGCGACTGGGGCTGGATGGATGACAGGTAATAATTTGCTATAATCATGAAAAAAATTTAGTTGGCTTGATTATCAAGTCAACTAAATTACATATTAATCAAATCTAAAAATAAAAATCAATGAAAGGGTGTAATAATATGTTAAACAACAAAAAAAATTGATTTTATTATCAGCATTATTGTTAGCCATAATTATAACTGGCATTTTTATTACTTTACAAAACAAAGGTAACAATAGCAAGAAAAACGAATATGCCAATGAAAATGAAACCTTTCAACAGAATAATGAAAAGGAAAAAAAGAGCCTGAAGAGTTTTATTATATTGAAGAGTTTATAGATGAACCATATGGGAAGGAAATGGCTATGATAAATTATTTAAATATAATGGAAAAGTAGTTAGATTTAAAGACAGTTTTTACAAAATATAAAGTCTAAGGAAAATATTTATGAGATCCTGATATAGAATATGGTGGGGGGGATATCTATGCGTCAGTGAAAATGAAATTTGGAACGTGAAATATGACAATGATAGCAAGAAGATAATAGCTAATTCTTTCAACAACAAGGGGGGGAATAAAAAGGGGGGGAGTATAGAACTAAAAGATTTTAAAGGAAGGATTGCCGATGATTCTTACATAATGATTGATCACATGATAATTAGCGATGATTATATATATCTATCTGCTCGTACTAATACATTACCAACACTTCATATATTTACAAAAACAGGGGGGGAATTAAAACATTCATATGAAAATGTAAAAAGTTTTGATATAGATAATAAAGGCAATTGTGTATTTACAACAGCAGGTTCTGAAATTTTACCACATGGATTTTATATGGTCAATTCAGAAACAGGAGCTGAAATATTTAGAAATACATCTTATAGATTAGAACCTATAAGGTTCTCAGGAGATGGAGAACTCATATATGGATTTGACAAAAATTAAATGTGTTTTCTAGCAAAGATGGAAGTTTTAAAGAATCAATATTTGAATTTGGTAAAGATTCTACATATCTATTAGATGATTACGATATACAAGATTTTATGGTGGGAGAAGAAGGAGATATATGTTATTCATTAAGAACCAAAATAACGGGTAATTCGGAAATTAAATTAAGTGATATCAAAAATATTTATTATGTATATACAAAACAAGAAGGTTCTAGACCAGAAAAAGAGGTTACTCTTACTATAACTGCACCATATAGAATTGACTTTATGGATGAAGCTATTAAACGGTATGAGCTTAAACATCCTATGGAGCATGTGGAATACGATTATGCTTATAATAATTATGAAAAGTTTCTTGAAAATGGTGCAGAATATGGAACAAGATTAACTCTTAATATTATAACTGGGGGGGAAATTGGAGATATTATTCATACAGGAGGGTCGGGAATTGAGATTCATGATATTTTTACAACTGATGCTTTTATGGATTTAACAGATTTAATAGAAAAGGATAAGAATTATAAAGAATTAAATAAAGATGTATTAAATGGTGTTAAAATTAATAATGCCATAAGAGGAATACCTATTAACTATCTATTCTATCAATATGAATTAAATGAAGACTTGGAAAAAGAATTAGGAATCAATGTGGATTGGGATGAAATATCTTGGTCAGAAGTATTAGATCTTGTGAAGATAATAGAAGAAAAAAAACCCCCCCTGATAGATATTTGTTTGCTAAAGGTATGTCAAGTAGCGGCATCTTGGAATATTTACTTTTGGCAAATATGCCAGATCTCATTAATCTTGAAACCAAGGAAGTAAATTTAAATCAAAAATGGTTCAAGGATCTCTTGGTTACGTTTAAAGAATGTAGCAAAAGCAAGAATTTCATTCAAGGTAGTCAGACTTTTAATTTAAGTGATAGGCTCCAAGGTTCATTATTAGCTTTATCCTTTAATCGAGAACAATATTATGGAGATACCCTAATCCATTTTGATGAATATAACAAAACTAATAGAAGTCGAATGATACCAAGCTTTACTGGAGAAAAGAACGATAATAGGGTTGGAGGTAGTATAAGGATGTATTCAATAAATAATCGTTCTGATAGGAAAGAAAATGCATGGAAATTTTTAAGTTTTCTATTAGAAGAAGATATTCAGTTTATCCTTTCAAGGGAAAGAACAGGAATGCCCATTAATAAAAAGGGAGTAGACAAAATGATAGGGCATGCTACTTATATGCATAATCTTTCAGGTAGCAATATAGATAGGTATAACAACTCTATGATGGAGAACTCCCATAAGATTGACTATCTATATAATATGGGCTATCTTAGATTAGATATTTCAAATCCGATTGAGCTTTATATGAATGATGAAATGACACTTGATGAACACTTAAAAAGGCAGAAGAAAATATAATTATTAGATTGAACGAATAGAAGTATTCAGATAAATTAATAAAAAGGGGGGGGATAAATATGAATGTAAAAGAAGTTTGGCAATTAAATAATGAGGAATTTAAAGAAATTGAAGATTTGTTTGAAAAGAAAATAGCGCTTGAAAACCTTACTAAGATAGTTGATGCAGATAATCAGAAACTTTATGATAAGTTAATAAAAGATTATGGGAAAACAGTTCACCAATTTAATTCTTGGTGGGATAATATGGCTAAGAAGTATAGGTGGGAAGGCAAGAATTGGTGGTTAGATTTTGAAACGAAAAAGATAATGACTAATATAATTGAGGCGTAGACAATATACCTTGCTTATTAATAAAGTTTGCCTAACGTAAATTTAGGTTAGGCAAATTTTATATATTTATCATTATTTAAATGATATTTAGGATGTGATTCTAATATGGATGTAAATAAAACAGACAAAGAAAATTTAAAAGATTTTTTTTGAAAAATATATTTGCATAAAAAAGAAATACTTGTTCTTGATTACAGGATTAATATTTATCGGGTCTTTAGTGGCAAATATAAGTCCATATTTATATGGAAAAATGTTAGATAGCATTACGTCAGGAAATATTGATTTATTGATTAAACTAATTATCATTTATTTTTCCATAACATTATTTACCACTTTATTAAGTATATTAGAAAATTATATGGGACAAATCATTAATTTTAAATTATCCAAGAATGTACAAATGGAGTTATTTGATAAGATGATAAGAATGAGAACTTCATCATATAGTAAGTATGAAACTGGAGAACTAATTTCTCGTTTAAATGGAGATGCTGATAGTATAATTTCATTTGGAATTAATTTAATTACAAGCATTCTTCATATAGCTGTTAACATTATAGTTTCTTTATATTTTGTGATAACTATTTCTATTCGTCTATCTTCTGTTGCAATATTTTATATACCTGCAACTTTTTTTAGTTACATATATTGCTAGAAAGTATTTTAAAGAATTAGCTGAAAAAAAGGAAAAAAATTTAGTGATAAATATTTTAGCTTTCAAAATGAAACTTTTTTCAAATAATATTGGTATTAAAAGTTTTCAGCTAGAAAATATGGCTAATGATAAATATATGAACTTTATTGAAAAAGAATTTAGTCTTTTAAAAAAGATCTATATACTTAGGAAATATCATACAATTAGCTAATAGTTTAATTACAGTGATTTCATCCTTATATATAATATACTTATCTGCTGTATTAATAAAAGATGGAATTTTGACAATTGGTTTGATGGTATCCTTTAATACTTATATTAATAAGTTGTTTTTATCTATATCACAAGTGTTTAATATAAATATTAGCTTACAAGAAGTAATGGTATCTCTAAATAGGATTACTGAGGTAATGAGTGAAGATTCTGAGGTTGTTGACGGATTAATGTTTGAAAAACAAAATAATCCTGTATTAGAATGCGTAGATATTACATTCTTTTATGAAGATGAAAAGGAAATGTTCTAACAGATATGTCAATTTCCATTGATGAATTTGGTTTATATAGTATTGTCGGTTCAAATGGATGTGGTAAAAGCACGTTTGCAAAATTATTAATAAAACTATACGATGTAGAGTCAGGATATATTTATATAAATGGAGCAGATTATTCTGAGCTTTCATATGATTTTATAAGGAGCCATATTACTTATGTTCAAAAAGAAGAGTTTTTCTTTAATGATACTATATTAAATAATATAAGGTTAGGAAATCCCAATGTAACGGATGAGGAAGTATTTAAGATATGTAAAGAAGTAGGATTGGATGAATATGTAAATACACTACCTGAAAAATATGAAACTATAATCGGCGAAGGTGGGGCGACTCTTTCAAGTGGACAAAAACAAAAATTAAGTATAATACGAGCATTGCTTAGAGATACGCCAATATATATCTTTGATGAGATCACAGCAAATCTTGATGGGAAAGCTGAAAGTGATATTATAAGAATTATTAAAGAGGACAGTAAAAAATCCATTATACTATTTATTAGCCATAAAGTATCGTCTATCATTGATAGCGATAAGATATTTGTTTTTGAAGATGGAAGAGTCGTAGATAGTGGAAGTCATGATTATTTATTAAGAAATAGCAGTACATATAAAGAGTTATTTGAAAATAAAGAGATAGATATTAACTTGAAGGGAGCTGAGGCTATTGGAGAATAAAAGAGCTTATGGATGGTATTTTATTCTTCCTGGATTAATAGGGGGGGTATTGGTATTTTATATTATACCATTTTTTTGAGCTTATATTATACATTCACTAAGGGAATATCTATAGTTCAATTTGTAGGATTGGATAATTTCAAGGAACTTTTTAGTAATCCTGCATTTAAGCTTGCAGCTAAGAATACATCAATGTTTATTCTTATAGGGGGTTCCTATTGTAACCATGCTTTCCTTATTTTTAAGTCTTATGATGGAAGAGAAATTATACAAATTTCCAAGATGGGCAATGTTATCTCCTATGATTGTTCCTGTTGCTTCTGGTATTATGGGATGGGAAATTATATTTGGAGATTATGGTATGGTAAATAAGATATTAGATTTTTTTTAATAGACAGACAATTTCTTTTTTTTGGTGAGAATAACGCAATGAAAATTTTAATATTAATTTTTATAATAAAGAATACTGGTTATATGTTAATCATCTTCACTGGAGCAATTTCATCCTTAGATAAGGAATACAAAGAAGCATTTTTATTGGATTCTAATTCTTATTTAAAATATACCTTTAAAATAATAATACCATTAATAAGCCCCCCCTTATATTTTTTTGTTGTAATTTTAAGTACAGTTAATTCATTTCTAATGTTTCGTGAAGTCTATGCATTATATGGGGACATGCCACCAAATACAGTATATTTGCTACAAAACTTTATGAATAATAATTTTTACAACCTAAATTATCAGAGGCTAAGTACAGCCGCATTTATACTTGTTATGGGAATTTCAGTTCTTATAACAGCTTTTCTAAGGTTTCAAGAAAAATATTTGAGTCATTAGGGGGGGTGGATAATATGGTCAAAAAAAATACTCAAAAATACATTTATATATATTTTTTTCTTTAATATGTATTCTTCCAATGGTGATCATGATAGTTTATTCCTTTAAAGGTATAGATGGAAGTTTTTCTTTTGTACAATATGGAAAGGTTTTATTCCAGACTGAAGATTTTTTTTATAGGATTTTGGAATTCTGTAATATATACATTTGTGATTATAGGTATTAATATACCTATATCCTTGCTTAGTGCCTATGGATTCAGCAGATTTAATTTTAAAGGAAAAGGCGTTTTATATTGGTTCTATATTGTATTGATGCTTATGCCATTTCAAGCCACATTAGTAGCTCAACATATTACTTTAAAGACATTAAATATAATAGATAAGCCCATAGCTGTAATATTACCAAATATATTCTCTACATTTGGAACAATATTGATGGCCCAATATATGAGAGGGTTAAATAAAGAAATATTTGATTCAGGTAGGATAGATGGTTTTGGTGAACTTAGACTCTTTCTGCAAATAGTAGCACCAGTTTGCAAATCAATAGTTTCTGCCCTTACTGTATTAACCTTTATAAATTATTGGTCTATGGTAGAACAACCCTTGGTATTTATTAAAGATATTGTTCATATGCCCTTATCTGTTACATTAAATGCCAATGCAAGATTTAAAGATATAGCATTTGCTTGTGGAACTCTGTTTAGCATATTGCCTATTTTATTATATCAGTTTTCATATGAAGACTTAGTACATGGTATAAGCATTACAGGTGATGTTACATATAAAATAGAAGGGTTGAATAATAAAAAAAAGAATGAAAACAAATAAGCAAGTTATTTCTAAGATTATTATTATTTTCATGATTAGTATGGCAGTATTTACATTGATAACTCAAAAGATTAGCTATATTATGACACCGGTTGTAGAGGTAGTGCAAATACAAAGTGGAGATTTAAAATCTAATCCAAGTGATCCTACAAGTAAGTCATTAGGATACTATACAAATATTATACCTACTTCCTGTATCCATAAGGAAGGATCAGACAGCATTATATATGCTGTTTTAAAAGAAAAATCTATTCAACAAAGGGAAGAGGTAGTGAAAATGGTAGTTACAGTAGTTGAAAACAATCAAGTTCAAGCAGCAATTCAAGGAGGTTTTTCTTCGGATACTCAAATTATAGAAAGATCTACAAAGCCGATTGTAGATGGAATGATTGTAAGGATACTAGATAATAAAGGTGCTGATTATAATGAATAAAAAAAGAATTGTATTGGTAGTAGGACTTGTAATCGTACTTTTAGTTATATTTTTCTTTCAGAAGAAATTAATTGATGATTTTTCTTTAAAATCGGAAAGGATAGAGTTATTCTTTGATATGGACAATGAAATATTACCTTTTATTTTATCAGAAGGGCAATATATTGTTGAAAGATATAAATATACTTTATATATAGAGAAGGAGATAGTATTAAGTGAAAAACCTTTAACTATTGTAGGAGTAGATAAAAATTATTATGAATTAGAACCAATAGAATATATATATAGAGAAAATACTTTTCTTAATGAAACTCAGATTATAATAAGCGATAGATTAGCCAAAGAAAGGTATGGAAACGTCAATCCAATAGGTAAAAATATAGAAATAGAAGGCAAGAATTATGAGATTATAAATATTTATAAAACAAATAAAAATAATATACTTGTAAGGGATAAAAAGGACATAGCATATATAGATTATGGATATGCAAAAATAGCCTAAATAATTATATTTCTATTATTTCTATACAAAAACCTACGGGCAGTAAAGAAGAGTTTTTTTAAAGAAAAATTCATTGACTATTTAAAGTTTAGGGATCCTGGGCTAAATGAAGAAGTATTAAATATAACGGATTATTCAGATGCTAATAGGGTCCTTATAGAGTGGCATAAAGTAACTAAGTTATTTATAGCTTCTTTGTTATTTATATTAATAGGAATAATCTTACTAAGAAAGATAAAATCCATAAATAAGAGTGTAAAGAAAGATTTGGAATCATATTACCTAAAAGAGATTCTATATTTAAGGATAAATGAAATTCTTGAAGAAGCTATTAAATTAGTATTATTGATATTTGGAGAAATATTTTATTACAATGGATTATAAAATTTCAATTCAATATACCTGGAAAATACTTACCAGTTAATGATATTTTTGATTTTGAATTTTACCGACTACTAAATAATCCTATCAAAACAAGTCTAAGTAGCTATGGGCATCTTTATAATATTACCTTAGATCAGGTAAAATTGCTTACTTTAGGATTTCTTATATTAGCCCTAATTACATTTTTTATTTATAATAAGAATGATTAATAATAAGAATGATTAATAATAAGAATGATTAATAATAAGAATGATTAATAATAAGAATGATTAATAATAAGAATGATTAATAATAAGAATGATTAATAATAAAATACTAAAGGGAAGGGATAAATATGGGAAAGGTAGTATTTAAAAATGTAAAAAAAATTTATCCAGGTGATGTATATGCTGTTAAAGATTTCAATCTCGAAATAGAGGATAAAGAATTTATAGTTTTAGTAGGTCCTTCTGGTTGTGGAAAATCCACGACACTTCGGATGATTGCGGGATTGGAGGACATAACAGGAGGGGGGGAATTATATATAGACGATTTATTGGTAAATGACACACCTCCAAAGGATAGGGATATTGCAATGGTATTTCAAAACTATGCCCTTTATCCCCCACATGACAGCTTATGAAAATATGGCATTAGGTTTGGAGCTTAGAAAAGTACCTAAAGACGAAATTGCAAAAAAATAGAAAAAAGTTTCGAAGACATTAGATATAGAGGATTTACTAAATAGAAAACCAAAGGCCTTATCAGGAGGAGAACAACAAAGAGTAGCTTTAGGAAGGGCTATAATAAGAAATCCAAAAGTATTTTTGATGGATGAGCCCCCCCTTTCTAATTTGGATGCTAAATTAAGAGTTCAGATGAGAATGGAAATAATAAAATTGCATAGTGAATTAGAAACGACTTTTATATATGTAACCCATGATCAAACCGAAGCTATGACCATGGGAACGAGAATCGTAGTGATGAAGGATGGGTATATCCAACAAATTGCAACACCGAAAGAGCTTTATTATAATCCTTTAAATATATTTGTAGCAAGTTTTATAGGAAGCCCACAAATGAACTTTATAAATGCAAATGTAGAGGAAGTTGATGGCATAGTCTATCTTAAAACAGTAGGTCTAGAGGTAAGACTAAGCCAAGAAAAAGGTAAAAAAACTTAAAGAAAAAGGCTACATAGGAAAAGAAATAGTGATGGGAATAAGGCCAGAAAGTTTAAAAATAGTAAAAGAAAATTCATCTGTAGAAAATTGTATTGAAGGTAAAGTTGATATAATAGAGATGGCAGGGGGGGCAGAAAGTTTTGTACATTTAATTGTAGGGTATGAAAGATAATTGCAAAGATAGATTCAAAAGAGGAACCCAAAAAAAGGTGATACTTTAAAATTTAGTTTTGAATATGATGATATTTATTTATTTGATAAGGAAAGTGAAAATGCAATTTAATTGGACAGCCCTATATGTTAGGATAGTTGTCGTAGGTAGTGTAAAATAATTTGTGCCGTTGGCAAATAAAATTCTCTTTTCTAGATAAATAGAACAAAACTAGAAAAGGGAATTTTTTTTATGCTAAATTTAGTAGCTTTTTTTTACTTACATAATGCCTATCTAACATGAATATTTATATTGTAGGAGGTGGCATTGTGAGAAAAATTATCTCTTTTATATTAATAGGATTTATATTGCTTTGGTCTTATAATTTATTTATAAATAATTTTGTTGGATTAGAAGAGGTTGTGGAAGAACCATATAAGGGTATAATAGAGATTAAAGGAATAGATATAGATGGCTTTTCTAGATGCTCATGCCAAAGATAAGGAATTTTGAAAGATATAATCCAGGGGGGTCTATATAGAATTTATTCCAGCAGATGAAAATAATATGGGAGACATAATTCTCATAAATTATGAGTCCTTTGATTTAAGTATATTAGAATCCCTAGATGAATACTTTGAAAAGGAAGAACTAGAGAAATTTAGGGAAGAGGTTATTAAATCCCTATATTATAATGAACAATTATTAGGGGGGGTGCCAGTAGGTTTAAGCACCTATGCTATGTATTTAAATTTAGATAAGTTTAATGAAAGGGGAATGAGCCCACCCTTAAATGGAGATTGGACCTATGAGGAATTTGTAGAGACATTAAAAAGTTTGGGCAATACCCCCCCAAGATAATGATATAATAAAAGAATACCCACTATTAGCCCCAATGGATATTGGAAATTATAATATATGGGGGGGTTAATGCTTTCACCTGGTGGAGAATTTATAAATTATAAAAGAATGAAATATAATTTTTTATGGAGAGAAGGCCATAAAAGGATTAGAAAATTTAATAGAATTAAAGTTTAAATATGGAATACTACCAGACTTTTTTTGGTATAATTAATGAGGAAATTTCCCAGGAAATGTTCTATAAAGATCAAAATGTGGCAGTTTATATCGGAGATTCCCGATTTATAAGGAAATTAGATAATCAATATAAAGCAGGCAATGGGTTTAATTTTGAAATAGCCAATTTTCCTACAGAGGACAAAAACTTGCCTAATATCTTAAGTAATGGTATATTTTCTTATGGAATTGTAAAAAGTGAAGACAGGAAAAAAAAGTAGAAATGTGTGTGAAATTTCTGAAATATTTAACAAGGGATTCTAATCAGAAAACCTTAGAAGATATAGGCCTTTTTACTGTGAAAAATAATATAAAAGACATGTATATGGACAATGTAAAAATGAAGAGAATAGAGGAGAGTCTAGATTATACCAAATATATACCTTTAATGGATAATTATTTAGAAATGGAAAGGATAATCCATGAGGAGATAAAGGCTGCAATACTAGGAGAAAAGAAATCTTATGAGGCTATTGAGGATGCGAAAGTAAAAGTGGAAAGTTTAAGTAAATAAAAAACATAGGAGTGGTATTTTGGAAAATAACTATAGGAAACTATTTGAAAATAAAAACTTTGGAACTATATTATCTAATGAACCTATGAAAATCATACTTCTTTTAAAATTGGTGGTCCTGCTGATATAATGATAATTCCCGAAAATGAAGGGGATATAATAAATGCTATTAAATTTTTAAGGGAAAATAATATAAAATATTTTATTATGGGAAATGGGACTAATTTACTTATTAAAGACACTGGTATTAGAGGAGCAGTTATTAAAATAGCAGATAAATATAATAAAATATCCATAAATGGAGACAGAGTAAATTGCGAAGCAGGAGCTCTATTATCTGATATTGGAAAATATACACTAGAAAATTCCCTAACAGGCTTTGAATTTGCCAGTGGAATACCTGGCACTGTAGGTGGGGCTATTACCATGAATGCAGGAGCTTATGGTGGAGAAATGAAGGATATAGCATTAAAAGTAAGGGCACTAGATGAGAAGAATAATATAATAGAAATTAGTAATGAAGAAATGCATTTAGATATAGAGGTTCCAAAGTAGTAGATGATAATTTAATAGTATTGTCTACGGAATTCCAATTGGAAAAGGGGATAAGGAAATTATAAGAGAAAAAAATGGAGGATTTAGCCTATAGGCGAAAATCTAAACAACCTTTAGAATATCCCAGTGGAGGTAGTACTTTCAAGAGACCAACTGGTTATTTTGCAGGGAAGTTAATCGAGGATGCAGGTCTTAGAGGTTTAAGATATGGAGATGCTCAAGTTTCTGAAAAACATTGTGGTTTTGTAATTAATGCTGGGGGGGAAGCTACTTTTGAAGAGGTTTCTACTTTAATTAAAACTGTTCAAAAAAATAGTCAAAGATGAATTTGACGTATCCTTAGAAACTGAAATAAAAATAATTGGAGATTAGAAAGGGACAAAATGAAAATAACAGGAGATTACCATACTCACACCATATATAGCCATGGGAAGGGTACTATTAGGGAAAATGTAGAGGCTGCGAGGAAAAAGGAATTAAGACAAATAGCCATTTGCGACCATGGGCCAGGACATAAACTATATGGTGTAAAAAAAGAAGAATTAAGAGAAATGAGAAGGGAAATAGATGAATTAAACAGGGAGTATAGTGATATAAAAATATTATTAGGTATAGAGGCCAATATTATGGACTATAGTGGGAACATAGATGTAGATGAAGATATATTGGAAATCATTGATATATTATTATTAGGATTTCACTATGGAGTAATTCCCAATAATGGTCTCTCCATGTATAATTTTTATATATTAAATTCTATATCAAAAGTATTGCCCTTTTTAAGAGAGAAGGCCATGGAGTTAAATACAAATGCCATGATTAAGGCTATAGAAAAAAATCCAGTTGACATAATCACTCACCCTGGAAGCAAGGCTAAATTAAATATAGAGGAAGTTGCTCAGATTGCTTATGAAAACAATGTGGCATTGGAGATTAACTCTAGTCATAGTCAATTATCTATAGAAAATATAGAAAAGGCACTTAAAACAGATGTGGAATTTATTATAAATAGTGATGCCCATGATTCTTCTAGAGTTGGGGATTTTAAAATGGGAATAGAAAGAGCATTGGAGGCTAGGGTTCCAATAAATAGAATTAGAAACGCAAAGGATAATATGGAGGTGTAAAGTTTGGAATTTGTTATAATAACAGGAATGTCTGGAGCTGGGAAATCCCAAGCTATGAAGGCTATGGAAGATATAGGCTATTATTGTATGGATAATCTACCTCCTCAATTACTTCCCAATTTTGCCGAACTCTGTTATGAATCTAAGAGAAATATAGATAAAGTAGCTGTAGTGGTAGATATTAGGGGAGGAATATTTTTTTTGAGGATTTGTTTCAGGGTTTAGATGCCTTAAATGAAATGGGTTTAAAATATAGAATACTATTTTTAGATGCGGAGGATAAGGTATTAATAAAGAGATACAAGGAATTGAGAAGACCTCACCCCCCCTTAAATCCCAGTGGCAGAATATCAGATGGTATAGAAGAAGAAAGAGCCCTATTAGAAGAAGTGCGAAATCAGGCAGATTATATAATAGATACTTCAAGACTGACTATAGGGATGTTAAAAGAAGAAATAGCCAAAATCTTTTTAGAAGGACAAGAACTTAGAAAATTAACCATATCAATGGTTTCCTTCGGTTTTAAACATGGAATACTATTAGATGCAGATTTGGTTTTTGATGTAAGATTTATACCTAATCCCTATTATGTAAAGGAATTAAGGGAATTAACAGGTGAAGATTCTAATGTAAAGGATTATGTTTTTAAATGGAAACAAACAGAAATATTTATTGAAAAATTAATGGATATGCTAGAATTCTTAATTCCCTATTATATAGAAGAGGGGGAAAACTCAACTTATAATAGGCATAGGTTGTACAGGTGGCAAACATAGATCAGTGGCCATTGCAAAAGATATAGAGGGAAAACTTAAAGAAAAAGGCCATAGAACTATTGCTATCCATAGGGATTATAGATTAGAGTAAAGGGGGGGAAATACCATGGATGGAAATATAAAGACAATATATAGGGAAAGAATCCTATCTAAGGGACCAAAGGTAGTGGTAATTGGTGGAGGCACAGGTCTATCTGTACTACTTCGTGGTCTAAAGGAATTTACCTCTAATATTACAGCCATAGTTACAGTAGCTGATGATGGGGGGGAGGCTCAGGGGGGGTACTTAGAGAAGACTTAGGCATGTTACCTCCAGGAGATATTCGAGCCTGTTTATTGGCCTTGGCCAATACAGAACCTACTATGGAAAAATTACTTCAATATAGATTTGAAGAAGGAGTATTAAAGGGACAAAATTTTGGAAATCTATTTATAGCTGCAATGAATGAAATCCACGGCAGTTTTGAAATGGCCATAAAGGAAACCAGTAATGTATTGGCAGTTACAGGAAAAGTATTACCTATGACTTTAGACAATGTTACATTAATAGCAGAATTAGAAAATGGGGGGGAAATTATAAAAGGAGAATCTGAAATCCCCCCTAAAAACTCAGGAACTTTCCAGTAAAATAGATAGAATATATATGGAGCCAGTTATGACCTATCCCTTAGTAGAGGCAGTGGAGGCTATAGAGGAGGCAGATTTAATAGTATTAGGTCCAGGTAGTTTATACACCAGTATTATTCCAAATTTACTTGTAAACAATATGGTGGAGAAAATCCACCAATCAAATGCCACTGTAATCTATATATCAAATGTAATGACTCAGCCAGGGGGGGAAACGGATGATTATACAGTATTAGACCATGTGGAGGCCATACTTAAACATAGTAGAGAAGATTTTATAGATTATGTGATTGTAAATAGTGAAGAAATACCCAGGACCTATTTAAAAAAAATACACAGTTGATGGTTCTAAACCAGTAAAATTAGGAAAAGATGATGAAAAAGTTTTAAATAGTAAAAATATAGAATTAATTAAGGCTAATTTGGTGGAAGTCAAAAAAAGATTATATTCGCCACGATTCCATAGCTTTAAGTCAATTATTAATCGATATAAGAAAAAAAGAAAGCCTATAATTAGACTTAGGCTTTCTTTACTTCGTCTAACATTTTAGATATTAAATTTCCTGCAGATTTTTTTTACTTAAACTATCATAATCTATATCAGTATTTAATTCTCCAGCTAATTTTTTTAATAGTTTCCAATTGCCTTTTCGTAGGAGGCTCCTCTGATGCAGGAGTATAGAACTCCTCAGGTTCAGAAATATTTTCATTATAGGACAATTCCTCAATTGCAGTCATGCCAATATTAGTAAGATCCCGAAGAACCCTAGCCTTAGCTCTAGTTGAAGCCATACGAATTAAATGAGGTGCTATATTGGAGTTGACAGACTGAGGACTGGCATCTCCTACGTCAATATAAATTTCCTCCTCAGTAGTAGCTTTGGCACTACATATGGCAGTCATATTATTTTCCTTATTAGGGAACTGAATTATTTCCACTTCTAAAGATTTTAAATTCTTCTGATGAGCCAAATCCAAAAGCCCTTCATAAGTAACATAGGACTTTCCCTGTAGACTTATGATGAATTTTTCATTGAGAGTAATTTTATCACCTCCAAAGCATAACTCATATCTATATTTTAAGTATCTCTCTAAAAATTAAACATGGAAATATTTTCTACCACTATCTTAAATAAGCCACACCTAATTTAATCGTATTCTCTATAGCATCTTTATGGGTTCTTTCAAAGGAATGAGATGCATCTACTCCAGGTCCGATTAATCCTACTTTAAAATCATTGCCTGCACGTAAAGTAGCAGAGCCATCGGAGCCATAATAGGGATAAATGTCTATTTTGTACTCTATATTATTTTCTTTTGCTAAATCAATTAGTCTTTTTTTTCAATTCAAAACTATAAGGGCCAGAACTGTCCTTAGCACAAATTGTTACAGAAAATTCATCAGAAGTTTGCCCACTTCCTGGTGCTGCCATATCAATAGCGATAAATTCAACAGTTTTTTCTGGTATAGCTGCACTGGCACCATGGCCTACTTCTTCGTAATTACTAATAAAGAAATTAGTAGTGTATTTTGGTTTAATATTATTATCTATAAAATATTTAGCAATTCCTAATATAGAGGCTACTCCTGCTTTATCGTCTAAGTGTCTGGATTTAATAAAGCCACTATCTGTAATAATTGCCCTTGGATCATAGAATACAAAATCTCCAACATTAATTCCTAATTTCCCCCACATCTTCAGCATTATGAACTTTTTCATCTAATCTTACTTCCATATTAGCTGAATTTCTTTCTATGGTTTCAGTTTCACTTCCGTGAACATGGGAAGAGGCTGCTGTCGTAAGTATGGTTCCCGTGTATTTTTGCCTTCTAAAGTTTCGATAGTTACATATTCGCCCTCTACAGTACTCCACACATATCCACCAATTTGAGTTAATTTTAATCTACCATCGGATTTTATTTCTTTAACCATTCCACCTAAAGTGTCTACATGGCCTGATAAGGTAATTTCCTTATCTGTATTTTCTCCTTCTATAGTAGCCACTAAGGCTCCCTTATTTGTTCTATAACTAGCTATTCCCATGGCTTTAAATTCTTCTTCTACAAAACTAATAGCATTTTCAGTATTCCCCGATGGACTAGGAATATTTAATAATTTTTCTAATCTTTCTAATACATAATTCATATCAATTTTCATTATAATTCCTCCTATAAAATATACTATAATTCTATAATACTATATTTTGGACAAGTTTTGAAATACTTTAGCAATAAATTTGAATTTGTAGTATAATAATTATAATATCTAAGGGAAAATAGGAGTGGTATTAATGATAGAGGAGGTAAGTGCAGGAGGAATTGTAGTTTTTAAAAATACAATTTTACTATTGAAAAAAATTTAATGGAGATTGGGTACTGCCAAAGGGAAGAACGGAAAAAAAACAGAAGATATTAGAGAAACCGCATTAAGGGAGGTCTTTGAAGAATCAGGAGTAAAGGCGGAGATAAAAAGATATATTGGTATGGTACATTATACTTATAAAAATATGAAAGGAGATGAAACTGTTTATAAAACAGTTCATTGGTACTTAATGGAGGCCAACAGTATGATAGCCTTTCCACAGAAAAAAAAGAAGGATTTATAGAGGCTACTTTTGTTCATATAGATAGGGTACAGGAATTAATAAAATATGAGGATGAGAGAAAGATAATTGATAAGGCCTTAATGCTAATATAATAAAATATAGAATTAGGAGAGATAAAATGTCCTTTTCATCTATGACTAAAAATGAATTGGCCAGATTTCCAATTGAAAGCCACTGTTGTGCATTGGCAGAATTAGCAGCAATTGTACGAATTAGTGGCACTATACAATTTAGCAAAATGAAGAATCTAAGACTTAAATTTGTTACTGAAAACGCTGCCATAGCTAGAAGAATATTTGTATTAATAAAGGATTTATATAATATAAATGTAGAAGTTATGGTTAGAAAAAATAAGCAACTTAAGAAAAACAATAATTATATAATAGTAGTAAGTGATGGAGAAATAACTAAGAAAATATTAGAGGATATAGGTTTTTTTAAATGATGAAAACAGTTTTTTTTGATATGAATTATAAAATCCCTAAAAAAAACTAGTGGAAAATA
>JMBX01000135.1_pt1 | contig 19509 bp, 37 predicted proteins | sample 616521 | NCBI WGS metagenome assembly JMBX01 (sample SAMN02727906, study PRJNA239997) | anaerobic digester metagenome | biome: anaerobic digester; isolation source: mesophilic anaerobic digester inoculated with municipal waste water sludge... | place: Germany: Bielefeld University, CeBiTec ...
TTTGAAAAGGGCAAAGAGTATGCGGATCGGGCGGTGGAAATAGCACCCGATTCACCCGATGCCCACTTTTGGCAGGCATCGCTCATCGGGCGCATCGGCCAGACTAGGGGGGGCATTTTGCAGAGCTTGTTCATGGTCAGGCCCATGAAAGATGCCTTGGATAGGGTGCTGGAACTGGATGAAACTACGCGGATGCCTATGATGTCCTCAGCCAGCTTTATGAAGAGGCACCCGGTTTCCCCTTGAGCATCGGTAATAAAAAGCTGGCACTGGAAATGGCGCAGAAGGCGGTGGAGCTGGGCCCGGACAACATAGAATACCCCATCCAGCTGGCTAGGGCGTTGGATCATAATGGCCGCCGAGGCGAGGCGGTGGAAGTGCTGCGGGAGCTGTTGGCCAGGCCCGAGGTGCGGCTGGATCCTGAAATTGAGGCGGCGGCGCAGGAACTTTTGGCCAAACTGGATCGTTAGCGGAAAGAGAGGCGGGCAATGGTTATTCTAATCACGGGGCGGGACGGGGGGGTACATAGGCAGCCATACCTGTGTGGAGCTGCTGCAGGAAGGGCATTCCGTTGTCATTATGGATAATCTGGCAAATAGCGAGAGATGCGTTGTTGACCGCATTCAAAAAAAATCACCGGCAGGCGGCCTTTGTTTTACGAGGCGGACGTTGCGGATGAAAAGTATCTGGATTTCATTTTTTCCACCCACAGCATAGATGGCGTGATTCATTTCGCCGGTTTGAAGGCGGTTGGCGAATCGATGGAAAAGCCCCCCTGCTGTACTACAAAAACAACGTGCTCAGTACCATTGCCTTAGTGCAGCAGTGCTTGAAACACGGTGTTGAAAAATTTGTGTTCAGCTCTTCCGCCACTGTCTACGGTGCCCATGAATCGCCCCTGCTGGAAACGATGGCGCTTTTGCCCGCGGCAAATCCTTACGGGCAGACAAAAGTGATTTCAGAACGCATCCTGCAGGATACGGCTGCGGCCAACCCCCCCGGTTTTCCGCCGTGCTGCTCCGTTACTTTAACCCCCCCGTTGGGGGCCCATTTAAGCGGGCTTATTGGGGGGGAAGCCCCCCGCGGCGTTCCTAACAATCTGATGCCCTACATTACCCAAGTTGCCAAGGGCAAATTGGAAAAGCTGAGCATTTTTGGCGATGATTACCCCACGGTAGACGGCACGGGTGTCAGAGATTATCTGCATGTGGTAGATTTAGCCCGGGGGGCCATTTAGCCGCTTTGCGGCACTTGAAGCCGGGGGGGTAGAAATCTTTAACTTGGGCACGGGCAGAGGAACATCCGTTTTAGAACTTGTGCGGGCTTTTGAACGGGCCACCGGGATTAAAATCCCCTATGAAATTGTTAAGCGCAGGCCGGGCGATTTGGCCGCTGTTTACGCGGACGCCGCCAAGGCCCGCGCCGAACTGGGCTGGGAAGCCCGCCTCAGCATCGTTGATATGTGCCGTGACGCCTGGCGTTTTGAAAAAAATAACGCTTAATTAAAGAAAAAAACCCCGGTAGGCACCCCGGGGGGGTTTTTTTGTTCGCCGCACAGCGGAAGGACAATTCGGGGTAGTTGGAGAAAGGTGGTATTACTGTCCGGGACGGAGGGTGCCAAGTGCGGGCTATCAAGGCCAGGTATCGGCTATATCGCAGTAAAACAACCGCTTTGATGAGGGCCAATGCCGCCATCGCGGGCGAAGCGGCAAAAGTCAATCTGCAGCGCATTTACTGGACCGCGCCCGTCATGGCCTTGACTCTGCTGGGGATCGCCGTTTTTCATGCGTTTCTGCAGGATGTGACCTCCCCCCCGTCTTAAGCGTATGGCGCCGACGGGCCATGCTGGCTAATTTTCGATCAGCGCCGGCGCATTTATGCAGTGGATAATCGCCGCTTGGCTGCGCCGCAGGCGGGACAGTACCGGCGCACTGCTGGTTTTTCAATACATTGTGGTTGTATTTGTCCTGGGCTCGGGAATCGTAAATGCCATTATCGATCAAAGCGTCCTGATTTCGGTAACGCCAATCCTACTCGTTTCCACCATCGTGGGCACCTTTTACTACCTTAGGCCCTCCCGCGCGGTACTCGTATTCGCCGTTTTGGCGTCAGCTTTCATTTCAGCATGATTTACTTCAGCGATCTGCCCGTGAGCGTACTGTGGGTCAGCCAAAGCAACGGTGTTGTCGCCATTGCCCTCGGTTTTGCCCTTTCCATTACTAATTGGCGCAATTTTCGCCGCGGTGAGGAGCAAAAAGAAAGAATTCAGGCGCAGCAGGCCATCTTAGAGCGGATGGCTTACCAGGATCCCCCCTCACAGGGCTGCCCAACAGGCGGTTTTTGGATCAGGTCGTCAAGGCGGAATTGAAACGGATGGAACGCAGGGGGCAGCGAATCCTGCCTGATCATGTTTGATCTGGACGAATTCAAACAGATCAACGATACTTACGGACACCCGGTGGGCGATCGGGTCCTTTGCGATCTGTCAAACTTGCTGCAAGCTTCCATGCGCGGCAGTGACATTTTAGTCCGCCTAGGCGGGGGGGAAGAATTCATCATTCTCGCTGCAAATACCCCCTTTACGAGAGGCGGGCAAGTTGGCGGAAAGGCTGCGCAGGCAGATTGCGGACCACACCTTTGTGGTGGATAGCTGCCAAGTGCGGACCAGTGCCAGTTTTGGCGTTGCGCCCCCCCTGCTGGCGCCGGAGCAGGCCAAGAATTACTATTATTTTGCCGATCGGGCCTTATACCGGGCCAAGGGAAAAGGCAAGAACTGTACTGCCGTCTGGGAAGAAGACATAACGGAGGTGCGCACGTGAATAAGGAGCAGCTGCCAACGCCCAGTTTGCTGGTGAATCTACAAGTACTGCAGAAAAATGTGCAGGATATGGCCGCTTTGGCCCGCAAGGCCGGAGTTTCGCTGCGGCCCCACATTAAGACCCATAAGAATAAGCGGATCGCCCGAATACAGATGGAAGCCGGTGCGGCCGGCATTACCTGCGCAACGGTGAGCGAAGCGGAGGTGATGGCTGCGGCGGGAATCGGCGACATCCTTATTGCCTATCCCCTTTACGGCGACTTTCAGTTGAGGAAAGTGGCGGAACTGAACCGCCGCTGTCGGCTGACAGTAGCCTTCGACAGCGCCGAAGCGGCCCAACGCCTGAATAGACTCGGGGGGGCGGAGCGGGGGGGATGCGCTTTAAGCTTTCCATGATCATTAATACCGGGGGGGAGAGCGAGATGGTGTGCTGCCCACTAAGGCGGCTGCCTTGGCCGAACATCTACGGCCCTTAGCGAACCTGGATCTTGTGGGTGTTCTGACCCATGAGGCCATGTCCACCGGGCGCCGGATACACCCAGCATGTGCCAACTTGCTAAAGAGGCGGGTGCAGCCCTTGTGTTCGCCGCGGATGCCCTTAGAAACGCGGGTTTCAACATTACTGCGGTGAGCAGCGGCACCACCCCCCTTGCCAGGCCGGGGGGGTGGCTGTGGAGGGGGGGTCACAGAATGGCGACCGGGCACCTATGTGTTTAATGATCTAATGCAGATGAAATTTGTTGCGCAACCGGAGAATTGCGCACTAACCGTTTTAGCCATGGTTGTGAGCCATCCCGCACCTGATCGGTACATTCTTGATGCGGGCAGCAAAGTCTTCTCAGAGGCGGCAAGCCCCACCTACGGCCACGGCCTGATTTTGGCGGAGCCCCGGGCCAAGTTGGCCCGTCTCAGTGAGGAACACGGCGTCGTTTTGGCCCCCGCCGGGAAGCCTACGGCTGGGGGGGCAAAGGGTGGAAGTCATCCCGGTGCATGTCTGCACCGCGGTCAATTTAAGCGATGGATTTTATGTGCAGGAGGATGCGGGAAATGGGCATTTTGGCCGACCGATGGCCAGGGGGGGGCTGGTGTGGTAAAAAACGGGGGGGGACTGAAGTGGCTTACGAAGTTGTGGTCAAGGATGGATTTCTAAAAGATTTCTTCGAGCTGCCCCCGGGCGGTGCAGGCCGGCGCTCAGCGATCGATTGATCAATTCTACCGTGATCCGTTTCGCGTGCCCGATGTAAAACGGGTCTTTAAGCATCAGTACAATAATGTTTACCGACTGCGGGTGGGGGGGCGTTACCGCTTGATTTACGCGGTGGGCGGGAAAGTGGTCAGCCTACTGGCGGTGGGCCCGAGGGGGGGCAGTATTTACGATCGCTTTCGAGCCGCGGCAGAAACAAGCGTGACATCCGGGGGGGAGATCCGGGCGGCCGGGCCCCAACCGGCCCCATACCGCACCACTCCTTTGATACGCCCCGCGGCGAATACCCGGATGGTGCCGGGCAGAGCACCGCGGCGGCCGAGGAGGCCGCCGAAGAAACAGATGGCGTCTTTGCGCTCCTTTGGAGCGCTGGGCATCCCCTGAGCAGCGCGCGCTGATCAAACAGTGTGAAGGCCTCGATGATCTTTTCACATTGGATTGCCCGAAGACACGATGAAAAGTCCTGCATTGGTATCACCCCCCAATTACAGCAGCTGGAAGAGGAACCGGATCTGGACCTACCCAGCCCTGCCCATCTCGAACGGTTCAGCGATGGAACGCTTACCCGATTCTTGCTGAAACTGTCGCCTGAACAGGAAAGGGTAGCGGCCCGTTCTTTAGTTGGGCCCGCTTTGGTCAAAGGGGGGGGCCCGGGCACGGGTAAATCACTTGTTGCCCTGTACCGCATCAAAAATCTTTTAGACCCCCCCGATCAATACCGGCTGTTTGAACCGCTGCCCCCCCGCATTCTTTTTTTAACATTTGGCCGCTCTCTTATGAATGCCTCGCGGCAGTTGTTGGCCGAACTCATTCCCGACAGGCTGGAACAGGTAGAGATCACGAATATCGATCGCCTGGTGCGGCAGATCGTTACCGCCGGCGGGCAGCCCTTCGCACCGCTGAACAGCATCGAACAATATGTGGTGGAAGCGCAAAACCGTGTTTTAGCCAAGTATGAAGCGGAACCGGCACGGGCCTGGGTGACACTGCTCGGGCTTTCACCCGCCTACTTGATTGAAGAGTTCCAGTGGGTGATCGAGGGCAGGCAGGTGCGCAGCCTGAGCGAATATTTGCAAACAGAGCGGACGGGCAGAAGGGTGCCCTTTGGGGCAGACCTGCGTACCCTAGTCTGGGAGGTTTATGAACAGGCGCAGCAGCTGATGGCCCGAAGGTCACTCTTGGGAGTACTACCGCGGTTTGGCATTGGATGCGCTGCGGCAGAAAAGGTGGATTTTATGCCCTATGATGTGGTTTTGGTAGATGAAGCGCAGGATTTAAGCCCGGTAAGCCTCAGCATCGCCGCGCAACTGTGCAGAAGCCCCCGGGGGGGTTATTTTTACCGCTGATGCCAATCAAAGCATTTATAATCGGGGGGGTTTCTCCTGGAGTAAGGTGCATCATTGCTTGGATTTTCGAGGCCGTTCCACCATTTTGCGCCATAATTACCGCAGCACAAAGCAGATTGCGGCTGCCTGTGCCGAATTGCTGCCCGCGGAGGGCATAGATAACGAGACAAGGGTGGCGCAGCCCGTGCGAGAGGGGGGGCCCCGGCCTCGCATTTTCCTCTGTTCTTCCCAGCGAGAACAGGCGGCGCGCATCGCCCATTTTCTGCGCCAATCGGCGGCAGATCTGCGTTTGCCCGTCTGGACCGGCACCGTGCTTGCCTATTCTAACCGCTTGGCGGTAGAATTGGCGGATGCCCTAAGGGAGCTGGGAATTGAGGCGAAACACGTTAGTGGGGGGGGCGAGCTGCACCTGAGGGAAAGAGCCGTTAAGGTGATGACGCTGCATACCTCCAAGGGCCTGGAATTTCCCACCGTTGCCGTGGCACATGTGGAACGGGATTATTTCCCGGAACGGGCGAAGAGGTGAGAGACGAAGGGGGAGGCGCGTGAGCGGGAGTGCTATCGGCGCCAAATTTTGTTCGTGGGCTGCAGTAGGGCAATGCGCCGGCTGGCTTTATTCGCTTGTGAACAGCAGGCTTCGCCCTTTTTGGCAGAACTGCAGACGCTAAATTGGGATTTCGCCGCAGAGGTAGATTAGCCCTTTTGGCAGCGAGCCCACTATCTGTCTGACCTTTGTTGACCTTGTAAAGGTGAGGGAAAGGCAGATTTTTTTAATTAAATTTGGGAAATACTAGCTGTAACGGTGCGGCAGCGACTTATTTGGGTTTTGACGTTCCCTGACGTTAATGTTAAAGTAAAGGTGCAAGCACGAAAACAAAACGCAGGAGGTGGCTATGTATGTTTAGAATCGCTCCCTTTAGGCGGGGGGGAAACAGAGTAGAATCCTTTTACCCAGGGCTTTCGGGGGGGACTTGTTCAATTGGCCCGAAACATCAATGCAGGGTTTTGACGTTGATGTGCAGGAAACTGAGCAGGGTTATGTACTCCAGGCCGACCTACCGGGTATTTCCAAGGAGAACATCAACCTCGCGGTGGAAAACGGTTATTTGACAATCGGTGTGCGGCAGGAAGAAATGATCTCAGAGGATCAGGGCAATTACATCTGCCGCGAACGCAGGCAGCTTTCCAGCAGGCGCAGCTTCTATGTGGGCAGTATCAGCCTGAGGAAGTAACCGCTAACTATACGGACGGCGTTTTGGAGGTCAAGTTTCCCAAAACAAACGGATCGGCGGATAGCCGCAGCATTCCAATTCAGTAAGCTCGTACGAAAAGACAGGCTCTGCCCCCCAAGGCAGGGCCTGTCTTTGATCCGGCACCAGGCAGGAATTCCCCCCCGGCCGGCCAGAATAAAGCCTAAAGATACCAATTTTCTCTTTGCAGAGGATGGGAGGGTGTCCAATGGCTGTCGAAGCCAACATACGGCGGGCCGTTTTTGCCTGGCTGGAAGAACAGACTTTGTTCAGCGATGTGCTTGACTGGTCTACCCTGCAGCACGGCTTTTTCTATCAGGGCCGGCGCATCAGCCTGGTGGGACAGCAGGGTATCTGGAAACCAAGGATTTTTGAGACAATCCCCCCATCTCCATTCGCACCTCGGCGCGGGGCCCCCCTATGAGGATGGCATTACGCCTGATGGCCTTCTTTATTATAAATACCGGGGGGGCAGCGATCCCAATCACTACGAGAATAGGGGGGGCCTTAGGCAGGCCATGCTGGAACAGGTGCCCCCTTGTGTATTTCTTCGCCCTAGATGTGGGTAAATACCTGGCAACCTGGCCCGTCTATATCATCGGTGACGATTTGGCGTCGCTGACGTTTACTGTGGCCATCGACGACAAACAGCACGCCCGGATCGGCGGGGGGGCGGCCGGCGATGAAACTGATCTTACAGGCGCAGGTATGTTACATCCGCTTTTTGACGCGCCTACATCAGCAGGCGTTTCGAGCCAGAGTATTAAAAGCCTACCGCAGTAGGTGTGCCTTCTGCCGCCTGCGCCATGCGGAACTCTTGGACGCGGCCCATATCATTCCCGATCGGGAAGCGGCCGGCGAACCGGTTGTCACCAACGGCTTGGCTCTTTGTAAAATTCACCACGCGGCCTATGACCGCATGTTCATCGGGGGGGTCAGCCCCGATTATAAAATAATCGTCGAACCGGGCTTGCTGCGCGAAGAGGATGGGCCATGCTGCGCCACGGCATTCAAGGCCTGCACGGCGCTAAACTTGTTCTACCCCGCAAGCGCGAAGATTGGCCCGACCGGGACCGCCTTGCTCAGCGCTTTACCGAATTTCGCAATCAATAGCGGGCCCGCGCGATTAGATAGGCAGAGATAAGCAGAAAAGGGGGGGACTGCAAATGCGGACACGGAAAGTTGATGTTGTGGAGGACTATCACGGTACAGCGGTGGCAGACCCCTACCGCTGGTTGGAAAATGCGGAGCATCCTGAGGTGAAAGAGTGGGTAAGGGCCCAAAGACGCTTAACGGAGGGTTTTGGGCGAAGTACGAACTCGAGGCGCGATCAAACGCCGCTTGACTGAATTGTGGGACTACCCTCGCCATTCGCTGCCGAGAAAGGTGGGCGGCTGGTATTATTTTGAGACAAACAGCGGGCTTCAGAATCAATCGGTGCTTGTTCGCTGCCAAGAATTGGGCGCGAAGCCCGAGGTAATCTTGGATCCCAACACCTGGAGCGAAGACGGTACTGTTGCCTTAAGCGGGTTTAGCCCGGAAGAAACGGGCGAGTTTATGGCTTATACCGTATCGGCCCACGGCAGCGATCGGCAGGAAATCCGTATTCTCAATCTCACAACGGGCCAACACCTGCCTGAGGTGATTAAATACTGCCGGTTTACCAATATGGCCTGGCATAATACGAAAGGGTTTTATTACGGCCGCTACCCTAAGCCGGGCACGGTCGCGCCGGAAGATGAGAACAACTTTAACCAAATCTATTGGCATCAATTGGGCACCGATCAGGCGCAGGACGTTTTAGTTTACGAACGGCCCGATCGGAAAGAACTAGGTTTTTTTTCCCGGCCATCACCGCGGATCAAAACTACCTTACGCTCCATGTTTCTCACGGCACCGATCGGCGCAGCGGTTTTACTACCGCCCGCTGCAGAGCGATGGGCCCTTCACAGAGCTTTTGCAGCACGGGGGAAGCAAGGTACAATTTTTTTGGGCAGTGTGGGAAATAATTTTTATTTCTTCACCGATTTAAATGCGCCCAAGGGCCGGTTGGTCTGCATTGACATTGAACGGCCAAACCGCAAGAATTGGCGTGAGATTGTAGCGGAACAAGAGGACGTAATTCTGACGGCGCGTTTAATCAACGGGCATTTTGTGGTCGCCTTTATGCATAACGCCCATTCCTTAGTCAAACTCTACGATCTGCAGGGTGAAAAGTCCCAAGAACTGGCCCTGCCCACGCTTGGTTCTGTCCAAGAGATTTCGGGCAGGCAAAATCACGCCGAGTTTTTTTTCTGGATTTTACCTCGTTTTTATACCCCCCCACGGTGAGTTTGCATTATGATTTTGCCGCGGGCAGTTTAGATTTCTTTACGCGGCAGCAGCTGAAGTTTGATCCGGGGGGGCAGTTTCAGGTCAAGCAAGTTTTCTACCCATCCAGAGATGGTACACAAGTATCTATGTACCTGGTCCATAAAAGAGGCCTTGAACTAAACGGCGAAAATCCGGCCCTGCTTTATGGTTACGGCGGGTTTAACATTCCCATCACCCCCCCTCTTTCGCCCCCCCTTCGCGCCTGTGGTGGTTGGAGCAGGGGGGGTATTTACGCTGTGGCCAACCTCAGGGGGGGGCAGCGAATATGGGGGGGAAGGGTGGCACCAAGGGGGGGGCATGCTGGAGAACAAACAGAATGTCTTTGACGATTTTCTTGCCGCGGCGGAATGGCTGATTGCCAATAAATATACTAAACCCGACAGGCTGGCAATCGAAGGGCGCAGTAATGGGGGGGCTTTTAGTCTCCGCCTGCATGGTTCAGCGGCCCGAGCTCTTTGGCGCCGTGATCTGCGGCGTACCCGTCACTGATATGCTGCGCTACCATAAATGGACGGTGGGCCGCTATTGGGTGCCCGAATACGGCAACGGGGGGGAAGAAAACGCGGACCATTTTGCCTTCTTGTATCGTTATTCGCCTCTGCATAATGTGCGCAAGGCTCATTATCCGCCTACGTTGGTTGTGACTGCGGAAGGCGACGATAGGGTGGTGCCGGCCCACGCCTATAAATTCACCGCGGCTGTGCAGGAAGCCCAGCGGGGGGGTACCGCTCCCATTTACTGCGCGTGGATGCAAATCAGGCCACGGCCACGGCAAGCCCACTGCCAAAGTGATTGACGAACATGGTGATGTCTACAGCTTTTGCAGCGGATCTTCGCCATGTAAAACAGGGGGGGCAAAAATGGCTTAAGCTAGCTCTTTGAGCGGGAAAACACGGGGGGGTAGCTCTCCCGGTTGTTTTCCCGCCTTTTTGTCAACCAGGCAGCGCTTAAGAAGGATTTTTTTTGATTTAGGGAGAATAATAGAAAGGAATAATAGCCAAGAAACGCGGGGGGGAACTTATTAGAAAAACTAATTTAAGTTGGGCAAAATCAAATATTAGCCAAGATGTTTTCTGCCCCCATCTTTTTTTTAGATGGGTTTTTTTAACTCACTTGTGAAAAAAGGAATCCGGCCCCCCCACGGAAAAGCGAAGAATAAGACATATACTGGTGAGACGGGTCCACCGGTATTTAAGATAAAATCAAAATGAAGCGAGGTGGTACGTTATGAACATCACTGTGGTGGGAGCGGGTAATTCAGGGCTGGCAACGGCCGCCCATCTAAGTAAAGAGGGGGGGCATAGCGTAACGCTCTGGAACCGTTCTAAAGAGACAATCGAGTTACTGATGAAAAGCAAAGAGATCCATTGTGAAGGGGGGTGATCGAAGGTACCTATGCCATCGATCAGGTGACGGCGGATATTGGCGTTGCTGTGCGCGATCCTGATTTAATCTTGATCACAACGCCTGCTAACGCGCATAGGGGGGCTTGGCTGAGGCTATTGCTAAGCACATCAAAAAAATCAACCGTGATCGTGCTCAACCCGGGGGGCGTACTTTTGGCGCCTTGGATTTAAAGAGGTTTACGAAGAGCACAATCGGAAGTTTGAGCAGATTATTGCGGAAACTCAGACCATAATCTATACCTGCCGCAAAACCCGCCCGGATGCGGTGAATGTGGTCGCGCTCAAATCTGATGTGCTCCTTTCCACATTCAACCCCCCCGCCGAAAACCAAAGCATCATCAACCGCATGCCCTCCTGCCTGCAGCCCCCCATTTAAAACCTGCCCAATCCATGGTAGAAACTTCTATCGGTAATGTGGGCATGATTTTGCACAGCGCGCCGCTACTTTTGAACGCAGGGTGGACTGAAAACGTGCACAGCACATATAAATATTACTACGATGGAATTACACCGTCGGTGGGGGGGCGCCTCTTGGAAAGGATTGATAACGAGAGATTGGCGGTTGCCGCCGAGTTGGGTTGGCAGTTAGAACGCACTGAGGACTGGTTGAGGCGCAGTTATGGTGTTCAGGGAGGCACCCTTTTTGAAGCGATCCAGCAAAACCGCGCTTATGAAACGATCGAGGCCCCCATCGCACCTGCAGCACCGCTACATTCTGGAAGATGTGCCCTACGGCCTCGTACCTTGGAAGGGGGGGTGGGCAAAGCACTGGGGGGGCTGCCCATGCGGGGATACGGGCTTGATCATTGATCTTGCTTCCAGTATTATGGAACGGGACTTTCGCGCGGAAGGGCGCAAAATTCACGACTTTCATATTTTGTTCAGCCGGAAAGGGGGGGCCAAGGGTAATGGCGGAAAGGGTTGGTTTAGTCAAGCCAGCAGTTGATGCCCACACACTGGGCATCAATTCTCTGGCGGAATTGCTTAGGGATTGCGGTTATGAAGTTGTACTGGGCCCGGCAGAGGTTGCTGCTGCGCTGGATGACATAAAATACCAAGCTCAGCGCCGCAAAGTGGTGGACTGGGTCACAGCCGAGAACCTGACTCGTCTGGGCGTTAGTTATAGGCTTGATCCGGGCCAAGCGGCCGCTTTAGTCGGGTTCTTGCTGCATGAGCTTTTGAACAACAAACTCCTGGCCCATCAGGGCGGCCCCCCCTGCGGGGGGGTTTTATTTCGCCGGCCTGCCCGAGGCCTGCGGCAGAATAGATCAAGAATACCACGGCCTAGTCAAGACATTTTCAGGCGGGGAAACGGCTGCCCAGACTCTGGCTAAATTTGAAGTACCCCCCCGGAAAAAAAATCCCACCCGAACTACAAGAGGGCCAGCGCTACGATGAGCAGCGCCTTACCCTCGGTGCAGAGATCATAGCCGCGGGGCGGTACTTGGCTGAAAACCGGCCCCCCCATCAGACGATACCGTGAATTGGGCAGCAGAGAGGACAGCCTGGAGAAAGGTTGGGTGCGGTCAATTTGGCGCCGTGCGGCCCCCCCTGATGCGGGCCCATGCCGGGCCTTACTCCAGTGTGCGGGAGTTTCTTGACTGGGTGCAAAGACTGGCCCACACCGGCCTTTTGGATATTCTCTCCATCGGCACATCCCAGCTCACGCAGGGCAATTTCGGCGAGGATTGGGCTGATCTGCCCAACGGCGGCGGGGGTACCTATTAATTCCGCGGCGGAATATGAGCAGATCTGGGCCAACTCCAGGCCGCTTCTGCTGCGGACGTACGCCGGCACAAAAAAACGTGCCCGAATTGGCGGCCATTCATGAAGAAACAATCAACATCTGCTGGCATGCCCTGTCCTTTTGGTGGTTTAACCGGCTGGACGGCAGGGGGCCGAACGGCCTTTTGGAAAACTTGAGGCAGCATGTGCAAACTACCGCCTATATTGCCCGTACGGGCAAACCTTTGGAGGCCAACGTTTCGCACCATTTTGCCTTTCGCGGCGGCGATGATGTGACTTATATTGTTTCCGCCTATTTAGCGGCCAAGCTGGCTAAAAAAAATGGGGGGGATCCGCACTTTTGTGCTGCAAAATATGCTGAATACGCCTAGGCAGACTTGGGGGGGCTGCAGGATCTGGCCAAATCACGGGCCTTATTGAGCCTGGTCAAGTCGCTTGAAGATCAAAGCTTCCGAGTTCTGCTGCAGCCGAGGGCGGGTTTGGACTATTTCAGCGCGGACGAGGAGCGGGCCAAAGCCCAGCTGGCGGCGGTGACGGCGCTCATGGATGATATTGAGCCCCCCCGCAGTGAACAGTCACCGCCCCCTGATCCATGTGGTCGGTTTTCGGAGGGCAGCCGGCTGGCCACGCCCGACGTGATTGATGAAAGCATTCGTATCACCTCCTACACGCTGCGCAAGTACCGCGAATTACGCCGGAAGGGTTGGTGGATGATCTCAGCGAGAATCCTGAGGTGCACGAACGGGCCGCGGGGGGGCTTATACGCGACGCCCGGATCGTAATTGGGGGGGCCATCGAAGAACATATTGCCGAGCCTTACAGTGCGGAAGGTTTTTTTTCAAAATCTTCGTGAGCGGGTTTTTGCCGGTGCCATATCTTTGGAACCGGGAGGAAGTCTTCGAACAGGCGCGCTCTTGGGCTACCAAACTTGTGCGCGGCGGTGTAGTGGTTGTGGATGATTTGGGGGGCAGCCGATTAAAACGGAGGCCCGCGTGGAGGCGGCCCTAAGCCGACTTGGCGACGCTCGCTACGCCTTAACACATCAACATAAAGCAGGTGATTAATTTTGCAGCCGGCCTATCTAAAACTCTGGCAGCAAGGCGAACTGCAGGCCAGGGCAGAGGAGGCTTTAGAGCACTACCAAGCATGCAATTTGTGCCCTCGTGCCTGCGGGGGGGTTGAACGCAGTTGGGGGGTGCGGGTGTTTGCCGCGCACCGCAGCAGGCAGTTGTAGCCAGTTTTGGGCCGCATTTCGGTGAAGAGAGTGTGCTTGTGGGCAGCGGCGGCTCCGGAACGATCTTTTTTTGCCCACTGCAGCTTGGCCTGTGTCTTTTGCCAAAACTACGAACTAAGTTTTGCCGGGGGGGAGGGCACAGCCATAACGGGCGATCGGCTGGGGGGCAGATTATGCTCATGATTCAAAACGATTATCAATGCCACAATCTAAATCTGGTCAGCCCCACCCATTTTGTGCCCAGCATTTTGCAGGGGGGGCTGCTGTATGCGGTCAAACGGGTTTTCGCCTGCCTCTGGTGTACAACTGCGGCGGTTATGAAAGCTCCGCTACTTTACGGCTGTTAGACGGGGGGGTAGTGGACATTTACATGCCCGATTATAAATATTCCTGTGCTGAGCGGTCCGATGCCTACTCCAAGGCCCGGGACTACCCTCAAGCAGCGGCAGAGGCCCTGATGGAGATGGATAGGCAGGTGGGCGGCTTAAAAACGGATCACCGCGGGCGGGCGGTAAGGGGCCTTTTAATCCGCCATTTGATGCTGCCCGGGGGGGCCTGGACGATACCCAAGGCGTGCTGCAGTTTATCAAAGACAATCTCTCTTCGGACTGCCTGGTGAACCTGATGGCTCAATATTATCCGCACCACAAAGCGGGCGAACACCCCCCCGAATTGAATCGGCGGTTGACAAGGGGCGAATATGGGCAGGCGCTGGCCTTTGCCCGCGGGCTCGGTTTAAGGCTGGCTTAAGGAGGATTTGGAAAGGGATTCGGGGAGCCCTTGCAGAAAGTACCCACATTACCAGTTAAGGAGGGGGGGTTTTTTTGAGATTTGGCGTTTTTACCGGCGGCGGAGACTCAGCAGGGATTAATGATTTTTGTATTTTCTAGCTCAACGCCTTAATAGGGAAGGGCACACTTTAATTGGTTTCCGCAATAGCTGGGAAGGGTTAATTCTTAACGATGGAAGAGAGCTTAACCGTGATGAACTGGAGGCGTCTCGTTTTATCCCCCGGCACAATTTTGGGCACGGTGCGCCGCAACCCGGTTAAAGAGGGCAAGTTGGGTGATGTACTGAACACTTTGGAAAAGCGTGAAATTGATGTACTGATCGCCATGGGCGGCGATGACACCTTAGGTGTTGCCAACCGTTTGGCGGGGGGGAAGGCCTGACTGTGATCGGGGGGGTTCCGCAAACGATTGATAATGATCTGCAGGGTACTGAGCGGACTTTAGGTTATGCGACCGCGGTAAGGCAAGCCGCCTCTGCCGTTAATTCTTTGGTCAACAGCAACATCGCCCATGACCGGGAAATGTTCGTGGAAGCGATGGGCCGCGATGCCGGTTGGCTCGCTTTGGCGATAGCCCTCAATACGCCTGCTTGCGCCTGTATGTGCCCGGAGGGCAGGATGGATTTGGCCGAGACGATTGCAGCCATGAGCAATTATAAACGGCGCACGGGCCGCTCCGCCCTGGCGGTGGTTTCGGAAGGCATTGACTTAGAAGGCTTCGATCGGTCTCGGGCCACTAGGGACGCGTTCGGCAACTTGGCCTATGAAGGCATCAGCCACGGTGTGGCGGATGAATATAAAAAGGCCACGGGCAGAACGTGCCGAGTGCAAGTGCTGGGATATTTAATGCGGGGGGGTACCGCGGTTCCCGAGGATGTGCAGTTGGCAGCGGGATTTGCCAATACCGCGATTGACCTTGCTTTGGCGGGCAAAAGCGGTGAGATGGTGGGGGGGCTGGCGGGCAGCGAAATTCTTTCGCGCCCCCCTAGCGGACGTAATGGGGGGGTTAAGAAGACAGTTCCCCCCCTGGATTACCTAAACAAACAGCTTAAGCTGTTGGAACTCTAAATGCGAAGCCCCCCCCGTTTGCTTACTGCAAGCGGGGGCTTTTTGCCCGGAAGGATTTAATTCTTGTCAGTCTGCCGCCGCAGCCAGGCTAAGATGTCGTCTATCACTTCGCGGCGGTTCGTTTCGTTTAACAATTCGTGGCGGGCAGCGGGGTAGAGGATCATTTCAATCGCTTGTAAGCCGCACTCCTCGTACAGCCGGACAAACTGCCTGATCCCCCCCTACCGTGGCCACCAACCGGGTCAGCTTCGCCGCTCACCACTAATATGGGCAGTTCGGGGGGTATTTTTTTTGATTAAAGAGGGGGTCATGGATCTGCTCCAAACCCGTAAATAGATCGTGAAAAAAACCCGGAACTGCAGACTATGCCGCAAAAGGGGTCCGCCATGTAGTTGTCAACTTCGGTCTGATCTCGTGTCAGCCAGTCAAATTTGGTCCGTGGGTTTCTAAACGACCGGTTATAGCCGCCCATTGTCAACCGATCCAAGATTGCACTGGGCTTCGTGGGGGGGTCCCTCCGCATTTGCAGCCGGGCGATGAGTTTGGCCACCTTGGCCGCGGATCCCGGATCGCCTGCGGAGCCCATGAGGATAGCGCCTCGAATCGTCCGGCCGAATTTTGCATATAACGCCGGGCTAAAAGGAGCCCATGCTGTGCCCCATTAAGAAAAGGGGGGGTAAATTGGGATACTTCCCCTGCGCCCAGTGGTTGAGCACATACAAGTCGTTTACCACCCGTTCAAATCCGTCATCGGGGCGAAATATCCCATCAAGCCCGCCCGCTCGCCCCGTGTGCCCGTGGCCTCGGTGGTCCCCCCCGGCAATAACGATTACGCCCTGCTCGTTGCAGTCGTGGGCGAAACGGGCATAACGGGCTGAGTGTTCCGCCATGCCGTGGGCCAGCTGCAGCACCGCCCGGGGCTCTGATACTTTAGCCCATTGGCGCACGAACAGTTCCGCCTGATCATCTGCTTTAGGAAAAACTCCGTTCTTTCATCAACCTCGCCCCTTGGCTTCATATTGTTAAATACTTCAGTGCCTTTTGCTTTATTCCTGCTAATTCTAGCGGCCGCGGCGGAAGTTTAGTCCCGGGCCGCAGGAAGCGGCCGTTCAGTGCCGAAACAGAAATTGCACAGCTTTGAAGGGGGGGGTCGGCGGAGGTGTTAGAAAACGAACTGCTCATTAGTTACGGCCAAAAACCCCGGGAAATGGTGCTCGAACTTCTGGCGGAACTCAATGCGGCCCAAGCGATTCCCTCCGGGGGGCCCGGATCGGAATAAAGCCTAACTTGGTTGTTGCCCGCCCCCGCCTGGGAAGGGGGGGCCACGACCGCGCCCGATTTGGTGGCGGGGGGGTGCTCCAATATTTGCGCGATCATGGTTTAACGATCTTGTCATCGCCGAGGGTTCTTGGATCGGCGACAGCACAACGCGGGCCTTTCGCGTTTGCGGTTATACAGAGTTGGCAAAAAAAATACGGGGGGCGGAACTGGTAGATCTGCAGAAGGACACCTTCCACAGGCGAATGGCCGGTGATCTGGGGGGGCTTAGCATCTGCGATGAAATGTCCCGCCTGGACTACTTGATCAATATGCCGGTTTTAAAGGGGGGGCACTGCCAGACTAAGATTACCTGCGCCCTAAAGAATATGAAGGGCTGCATCCCCGATAGTGAAAAGCGCCGTTTTCACACTTTAGGCCTGCATCGACCCATTGCCGCCTTAAATTGGGCGGTGCGCAGTGATTTGGTGATTGTAGACGGCCTTATCGGCGATTTAGATTTCGAAGAAGGGGGCAACCCGGTGCAGATGGACCGAGTCCTAGTCGGGTCCGATCCTGTCTTGGTGGATTCTTACGTTGCGGCGCTCCTAGGGTATGAACCTGAAGATATCCCTTATATTACCTTCGCCGCGGGGCTGGGCCTGGGGGGGAATTATACACGGAGCGGACTAAATTGACGATTATTAGTGATACCCATACTACGCGGCGCATCAAGCCTACGCGGCAGGTGGAACGCTTGGCAAGCCATGTTTGTGAACGGGACGCCTGCTCTGCCTGCTATGGCAGCCTGATCCATGCTCTGGCCCGCCTGAACGAAAGGGGGCCAGCTGATCAGGCTGGCCCAAAAGGTGTCCATCGGCCAGGGGGGTTTCAAGGGGGGTGCAGCGGCGAGGGCTGGGCGTTGGCAGCTGCACTAAAGGTTTCTCCCGGTTCGTTGCCGGCTGCCCTCCCACGGCCAAGGATGTTTTGGATTTTCTTCGCCGCAATCTGGATTAGACCAGATCACAAGCTTCCGGGGGGGCATCCAGTCAGCCGGTTTGCCTTCCCATTTTACGTTGCAGCCAATGGGGGGGTTGGTTATGGGCGTGCTGATTTCTTTGCCGGCCACTAATTCGTTTAAAGCATTTTCCAGATCGTTGACAGTGGTTCGCTCCAAATGGCGCGGGTTATCAACGGCGCGGCCCGTGTAGGCCAGTTTGCGTTCCCGCGAAAAGACGTAAAAATGAGGTGTGCGCAGCGCCCCCCCATATGCCCTGGCCACATCTTGGCTTTGATCGTGGAGGTAGATCCAGGGGGGGAATTTGTGTTCAGCCATGCGCTTGACCATATTTTCAAAAGAGTCTTCCGCGTACGTTTGGGCGCTGTTCGAATTGATGGCCACAAAGCGTACGCCCTTATTTTGGAATTTTTCCGCAATCGCCCGAGTGCTTTCGTCCGATTTAATTACGTAGGGGGGGCAGTGGTTGCAGGTAAAGAACACTACAAGGTAGGGAGAATCTGCGAAGTCTTGCAGGCTGTACGTCCTACCGTCCGTTGCAGGCAGGTTAAAGGTTGGGGGGGCTTTGCTCCCCCAGCGATAATGTAAATGTCATTATATCCGAGCCTCCTTTTTCCCTCGATTCTTGATTTTGCACGGACTCCTGCCGCGGAGAAACTTATATCAAAAGAAGTTGGTTTAGGGGGGGAATTATGTGAAACAATATAAACTAATTGCCTTGGATTTGGATGGAACACTACTGCGGGATGATTTAAGCATTTCTTCCGAAAGCAGCACCTGGATTAAAAGCGGAGCAAGCGGGTATTATCGTCTGCTTCGCCACCGGCCGCAGCCGTTTTAGTTCAGCACAATACTGGGATGTGATCAGCCCCGAAGCACCCATGGTCCTCTTGAACGGCGCGGAGGTATGGCTCAACCACCGGCGGCTGCTGTCTAGATATACTCTGCCGGCCGAGGCCGTGGCCCGATTTTATGCCCTGGCCCAACAGCACGGGGGGGCCTCGATCTGGGCAAACACCACCGAACTCGCCCTAAACGACGCTTCTTGGTCGGAACATTATCTGCAGACGGAAGAATGGCTCAAGTTCGGCATAGTTCATCCCGATCTGCAATTGATTGCGGATCTGCGGCGGAAGGTGGCAGAAATGGGCCCTTACGAAGTTACCGGTTCTATGCCGGATAATTTGGAAATCATGAAATTGGGCGTTTCCAAGGCCTCCGGTTTAGCTGAGGTCACCGCAAAATTGGGTATTGATAAGAGCGAGGTGGCCGTGATCGGCGACAGCGACAACGACTTGGCTATGCTTAAATGGGCCGGTTTCGGGGTTGCAATGGGCAACGCGGAAGAACAAGTCAAAAAGGCGGCGGATTATGTCACCGCAAGCAACATGAACGAGGGTGTGGCGCAAGTGATTCGCTTAATCCTCAAATAGCCGGGCATACCGGCCGTAACCTTCCCTTTTCAATTGGGAGCGGGGGGATGAAGCGCAGCGCGGCGCTGTTGATACAGTAGCGCAGGCCGCCCTGCTTGGCAGGGCCGTCGTTGAAACATGGCCTAAATGGGAATCGGCCCCCCCTTCGCTGCGCACCTCCGTTCTAATCATGCCGTGTGAGTTGTCTTGGCGAAACTGCACACGGCCATCGTCGATTGGTTTGGTAAAGCTCGGCCAGCCGCAGCCCGCATCATATTGGTCGGTGCTGGAAAATAGGGGTTCCCCCCCGAGACAATATCAACATAGATTCCTTCTTCGGTATTGTCCCAGTAAGCGTTCTGAAAAGGCGGCTCGGTACCGTCCTCTTGCGTAACGCGAAACTGTTCTGCTGTCAGCTTCTTGCGCAGTTCTTGGCGTGGGGGTTTTTAAATCCATCTCTGTGCGTCCTTTCTCTGCTTCTGCTGCAAGATTCCCGTTAAGGCAGGTTTTTCCTCCGTAGTGGAGAATAATTTGATCAGCTGTTTGCGGGCGGTTAAAAACAGAAACGGCCCTGCGAACCCTATCGG
>JMBX01000136.1_pt1 | contig 19457 bp, 43 predicted proteins | sample 616521 | NCBI WGS metagenome assembly JMBX01 (sample SAMN02727906, study PRJNA239997) | anaerobic digester metagenome | biome: anaerobic digester; isolation source: mesophilic anaerobic digester inoculated with municipal waste water sludge... | place: Germany: Bielefeld University, CeBiTec ...
TCCTTTGGTTTTTAATATTTGGTCTGACTTTAATTAATCCCTAGTACCTTGTTTTTAATTCTTATCCGGAGTTTGGCTTTGGGGGCATTTTTTTTATTGGTACGCTATCCAACAGTTTGTCTATCCATTTTTGATCAGGCAGGATATTGGCGTACTGATGACGCTGAAAAGGGCGGTGCTGATTACGCTGGATAATCCGTTGGCCAGCGTGTTCGTGCTCGTGGTCAGCCTTGTTTTTGGTATTGCCAGCGTGTTTTTGGCTATTCCCCCCCTTGTGCTTTTTACTGCCGGGTTTTTGGCTTTTTTTACAGAATAATTTTTATGTGGGCATTATGCTTAAATACGACGAACAGGAAGAAGCGGTTGTTGAGCGCGAAGTATGATAGGGAGGGTGGATGGTGAGCAAGTTTGTCTTTGTCACTGGCGGCGTAGTTTCCAGTCTCGGAAAGGGAATTACCGTGGCATCTTTGGGGGGGAGACTGTTGAAAAGTAGGGGGGGCTGACAGTTAATGTTTTGAAATTGGATCCTTATCTGAACGTGGATCCGGGTACCATGAGTCCTTTTCAGCACGGCGAAGTTTTTGTCACGGAAGACGGCGGTGAAACGGATCTTGATTTAGGTCACTACGAACGGTTTATTGACACCAATTTGACGAAAAAGAGTAATGTAAGCACGGGGGGGCAGATTTATGAAGCTATTATTTCTCAGGAACGGCGCGGTGAATTTTTGGGTGGTACCGTTCAAGTTATTCCCCCCCACGTGACTAACGAGATTAAGAACCGTATTTTAGCGGCTGCCGAAAACGGTGAAATAGATGTGGTTTTGGTGGAAATAGGTGGTACGGTGGGGGGGATATTGAAAGCTTGCCCTTTTTGGAAGCCATCCGCCAACTGCGCATGGACATCGGTAAAGATTCCTGCCTTTATATTCATGTAACTTTAATTCCCTACATTGCAGCCGCACAGGAGCTGAAAACCAAACCCACCCAGCACAGTGTCAAAGAATTGCGCAGTATTGGGATTCAGCCCGATGTAATAGTTTGCCGCAGTGAGCACGAAGTTACGGACGATTTGCGGGCCAAAATTGCTCTTTTTTTGCGACATTGAAGAGGATGCGGTTATTCCTAATGTTGATGCGGAAAGCATTTATGATGTACCCCTTCTTTTGCCCAATCTCGCCTGGATGAAATCGTCCTGGAAAAGCTGGACATGGAGGTTGGCAGCGCCGATTTAACCGATTGGATCCAACTGGTCAAATCTACTAAAGACTTGTCCCGCCGTGCCACGATCGGCATCGTGGGTAAATATGTAGCGCTGCCCGATTCTTACCTAAGTGTGGTCGAAGCGCTGCGCCACGCGGGGGGGTTCGCGCTTGGATGCGCCATTGATCTGCGTTGGGTTGATGCGGAAAAACTGGAAACGGATGGATACGACTGTCTGGAGAATTTAGACGGGATTATAGTCCCGGGAGGATTCGGGGGGCGCGCGGTGTGGAAGGAAAGATTCGCGCGGTGCAGTATGCGAGGGAACATGATCTTCCGTTTTTCGGAATCGCCCTGGGCATGCAGTGCGCGGTCGTGGAGTTCGCCCGCAACATGGCTGATCTTCCCGATGCGGGAAGCATCGAATTCGGGGGGGAAAATCCCGGCCGGTAATTAGTTTTATGCCGGGCCAGCCCGAAATAACCGGTTTGGGCGGTTCTATGCGGCTTGGGACCTTTCCCTGCGTACTGAACGAAGACTCCCGCAGTTATCAGGCCTACCGCCAGGGGGGGTCGTTTACGAACGGCATCGTCATCGTTATGAGCTGAACAATGGCTATCGAGATTTGTTGGTCAAAGCGGGGGGGCTTCGCTTGGGGGGGTCTGTCACCTGACGGTGAATTGGTGGAGATAATTGAATTGGCGGATCATCCCTGGTTTGTGGGCACTCAGTTTCACCCGGAATTCAAGTCCAGGCCCACCAGGCCGCATCCTTTATTTGTAAGCTTTATCAGTGCCATACTTGACCAGAAAGACAGATAACCTTCTTGGAGGTGTTAGTCAATGTTGCGTATGAAAGTAAAAGTAGTCGGCGTAGATCGGGAAACAATGCTTCCGGTTGTTATCTTAACGGACAATGATGAACAGTCTTTTGTTCCGTTGGTTATTGGTCCGGCTGAAGCTAACGCCATCGCCATTGTGATGGAAAACGTTGAAATCAACCGGCCGCTGACGCATGATTTGCTTCTTAATTCCATCCTCGCTTTAGGCGCTAAAGTGGATCGAATCATCCTTACCGATTTAGCCGATGATGTATATTATGCCGAATTGTGCCTGCTGCAGGGCGAAAAGCGCCTGCGGATCGATTGCAGGCCCAGTGATGCCATTGCCCTAGCACTGCGGGCCGGGGCGCCTATCTTTGTTGATGAAAAGGTTATGGCTCATGCAATTTCCGTGCCTAAAGAGGAGGACCCCCCCGAGTTGGAAGAGTTCCGTTCGTTTTTAAAGATCTTTCGCCCGAGGATTTCCAAAAGTACAATTAGGTCCGGAAAAAAAATTGCATAGATGTGAATTGCCGGGCGCATACTTCCTGTAGGAGGTATGCGCCGTGTTAATACGTAAGATCGGTACATTTATCGTGATCAGTATCGTTTTGACCTGTTTTGCGCCGTTGGCCGCCGCCGAGACAAATCGGTGGCAAGCGGTACATGGAAGTGTTCTGCAAATTCTTCCCGAAGCGAATAAGATCATGCTTTGGTCTGATGGAAAGACTTTGATTTTTGTGCTTGAGGCGGATTGCGAAATTCTGCGGCAGGGCTGCCCCCCGTGGCCTTGGAATCTCTGCGCCCCCCCATAACCTCTACTGATTTCCAAGACGCCCTCTGTTTGATAAATCCTCGGGGGGGCCTGATCGACTGCATCTTTGCCAATTATTTTGTTTGCGAGAAAGGGGGGGCAATTTGATCAGCCTCGATATATTTGGGAATGTCAAATAAACCTCAAAGGAAAATCCTTCTTGTTGGCGAATAGTTGATCCCGATAGGAGGAATTTTTCGTGATTGTCAACAGCGAGAGGGCCCTAGCCTTGACCTGCCCTGCTTGTCAGGTGGTGCAGGCACATGAGTTTTCCCTTTTCAGGCTTTCTCGGCCGCTGCAGCTGACCTGCGGCTGCGGTTTTTCCCAAGGCCATTTTCGTAAACTAAATAAAAACTATGAGTTGGATGTGCTCGGCATCGACGGCAATCGAATCAGGCTGTTGTTCTCAAAGCGCGAGCTTTTCCATAAACATTTAGTAAATGTTCTATCGCCTAAAAACGGGCAAAAATTGGGTTATTTGGGTTATCCGCAGATCGTGAAAGAAACGGTTTGCTCGGATGCCGTTAGGCATGCGACGGATGCCGTTAGGCATGCGCCGGATGCTGAAAGGCATGCGCCGGATGTGGGCAACTTTTCTAATTCGCAAATAATGCGTGAAGTTTTAGATAGGCTGCAGGATTTAGCGGAGCAACGTAAAATAAGATGCGAGTGCGAACGGCCCAGTGTGGGCCTTGACGTTTACACGGACAGGGTAGAGCTGGTCTGTTCGTTTTGCGGCAGCACCGTTTTGATTGGGCAAGCATTCGTGAGCATGCAGACCGGTTATCCCGGGTCAGCGAGATAATAATGCAGCCTCGTTCCGCCGGGTATTTGGAGGAATGGCTGAGACCGTTGAACTGACCCGAATTGATGAGGAGGTAGTACTAGTGTTAGTATCAGGCAAGGAACTATTTCAAGCGGCAAAAAAAAGGCGGCTATGCGGTTGGAGCATTTAATCTCAATAACATGGAGATCCTCCAAGCAATTATTGAAGCAGCAGAAGAAGAGAATTCCCCCTGTTTTCATCCAGGCCAGTCAAGGCGGTATTAAGTATGCGGGGGGGATCGAGTACATAGCCGGTATGGGCAAGGTGGCGGCAGAAAAGGCCAAAGTACCCGTGGCGATCAACCTCGATCACGGCACGAGTTTTACCCAGGTAGTGCAGTGCATCAGACACGGTTTTCCGCGGTTATGATCGATGCTTCCCAATATCCGTTTGAGGAAAACATCGCCTTAACTAAAAAAAAGTGGTTGAAATCGCCCAACCCGTTGGTGTATCAACAGAAGGAGAGTTGGGTAAGATTGGCGGAGTCGAAGATGATGTTAGCGTGGAGACCGCCGATGCCACTTTTACTGATCCCAAGGAGGCAGCGGAATTTGTCGAGCGCACGCAGGTCGATGCACTAGCAATTGCCATCGGCACGGCTCATGGTGTTTATAAAGGTGTCCCTAAATTGGACTTTGCCCGCTTAGAAAAAAATAGCGGCTACCGTTGATATACCGTTGGTTTTGCACGGTGCATCGGGTGTGAGCGATGAAGATATTCGAGCAGCGGTTGAACGGGGGGGCATCTGCAAAATCAACATTGATACTGAACTAAGAATGGCATTTGCGCAGGCGATTAAGAAAGTTATAGCGGAAAATCCGGCGGAGATTGATCCGCGCAAGATGCTCGGGCCCGCCCGGGAAGCAATGAAACAAGTGGTTAAATACAAGATGCGCCTATTTGGTTCGGCCGGCAAAGCTTGATTTACAGCGGGGGGGATTTACTCCCCCCCCTTTTTCCAAAGGTGGTGAATGTTTGAATATTGCAGAACTGGAAATGAAGACAGCCGCGGAGTTACAAGATTTAGCCCGTGATCTTGGTGTTTCGGGTTTTACAAGGCTCCGTAAGAAGGATTTAATCATTGAGATTTTAAAGTATGAAACGACTAAAGAAAACCTGTTGTTTATCAGCGGAATCTTAGAAATAACCAACGATGGTTACGGTTTTTTTGCGGGTACAAAACTATACGCCCGGCCCGGATGATGTGTATGTTTCCCCTTCGCAAATCAGGCGTTTTTCCATGCGTACGGGGGGGATGAAATCTTAGGCCAGGTCCGCCCGCCGAAAGAGGGTGAACGCTACTACGCCCTACTGCGAGTGTTGGCCATTAATCTTTCTGATCCGGAGCTAGCCTCGAAACGTCCTTGCTTTGATGATCTTACGCCGATTTACCCCCAACCAGCGCTTAAATTTAGAAACATCACCCAAGAGTTATTCCATGCGTTTGATGGATCTACTATCTCCTTTAGGTTTCGGCCAAAGGGGGGTCTCATTGTCTCGCCGCCAAAAGCGGGCAAGACAACTATCTTAAAGATGTTGGCTAACTCGATTGAGGAAAACCATCCGATATCGAGGTAATTGTACTGCTCATCGATGAGCGTCCGGAAGAAGTTACGGATATGGAGCGTTCGGTGGGCGGAGAGGTGATCAGCTCTACCTTTGATCAGCCTCCTGAAATCACGTGCGGGTTTCGGATATTGTATTAGCCAGGGCTAAAGCCTGGTAGAGTCCGGTAAAGATGTGGTGATTTACTGGACAGCATTACCCGGCTGGCTAGGGCGCACAATCTCGTTGTCCCGCCGAGCGGGCGCACCTTATCGGGAGGTGTGGACCCCCCCGCTGCTTTGCACCGCCCAAAAAGATTCTTTGGTGCGGCGCGCAAACTGGAGGAACAGGGAAGTTTGACAATTTTAGCCACTTGTTTAGTGGAGACGGGCAGTCGCATGGACGATGTCATTTACGAAGAGTTTAAAGGTACGGGTAATATGGAACTCCACTTAGACAGGAAATTGGCTGAACGCCGCATTTTCCCGGCCATCGACATTTACCGCTCCGGCACTCGCCGCGAAGAGCTGCTGCTGTCTAAAAAAAAGAATTGGACGGTACCTGGCTTTTGCGCCGGGCAATGAGCACACTTGGGCCCTCCGAAACATTAGATTTGCTCTTGGAACGGGTCACTAACACGAAGAGTAATGCCGAGCTCCTGGAGTTGATTACCACTCTAGCTTTGCCGAAAATGTAAGGAATAAGTAAAAGGATTTTTTTGGATCCGCATCGAATTATAGAGAGTGAGCCATTGTCATTTGCGATTTAGGGGGGGAGGACCTGACATGTGGAGGCGGCTGTTTCGCAGTAAAGCATTTATACTTGTGGCCTTTATGATTGTTTTCAGCTTAGGTGTCCTGGGCCAGATAGATACGCGCATGCATATTGGAGGCAGCGATTGGGATCTGGACAACCTAATTTATATTAATATAGATGATTACTTGGAACCGGCGGTGGAACCTGCAGCGCTTGAACAAACCCCCCCAAAAACCTCTTTGCGGATTGGGCCGGAACAAGGAGATCAGCGGCAGGATGCGGATGTGATGAAGGAAATCACGAAATGATGCAGCCTCCGTCGAAACGCCCTTAGCGGTCAAGAGAGACAGTATTGATCCCGCGGGGAATAAAGAGCAGTTAACACCCCCCCGAAGCGGTACGGCCTAAAGTGGAAGAGGCAAAGGAAAAGAAGCCGGAAATTTTCGTACATAAAGTTCATGCCGGCGAAACGCTTTGGGATATAGCAAAAGCATACGGAATCACAATAGATGCCATTCTCTCCGCGAATGCCCTCAGGGATCCGAATCGGATAGCGGTGGGGGCAAGAATTGCGGATTCTTTCGGTGCAAGGGGTCCTGCATCAGGTGGCCGTTGGTGAAAGCCTTTGGGAAATAGCGGAACGATATGAAGTATCGATAGATGAGATTGTGAAGGCTAATTCAATTCAAGATCCCAATAGACTAAACCCCCCCAATGCGGAGGTTGTCATTCCGGGCGCAACCCGCTTAAAACCCAGGGACGTTTTGGTTGTCAGCGGTCAACTGCAGCGGGCGTTTGATTGGCCCGCGAAGGGTAGAATTTCATCGCCTTTCGGTCCTCGCTGGGGGACGCATGCATAATGGCTTAGATATTGCAGTGTCCACCGGGACTCCAATCAAGGCCGCCGCGGACGGCAGGGTCAACTTCGCCGGGTGGAACGGCGGTTACGGAATTTTAGTCATTATCGATCATGGTAATAACGTGGAGACGCGCTATGCCCATAACTCTCGTTTAAACGTAAAGGTGGGGGCAGAAGGTGAATCGTGGCGATGTGATCGCCTACAGCGGTAATACGGGTGTTTCCACCGGGCCGCACAGCCACTTTGAAATCAGGCACAGGGGGTACACCGGTCAACCCGCAAAGTTATTTGAAATAACAGCGGCCGGTTCTTGCCACGACAGTAAGACTATGTTATAATTGCTTTTGGCTTGGTTAGCACAGATAGTGAGGTGAACGCGGACATGAAAGCTGGAATACATCCGGAATATGGAAAAAGTGTAGTTAGTTGCTCCTGTGGCGAGACCTTTGAAACTAGGTCCACGAAAAAAAACAATCAGGGTGGAAGTGTGTTCCAAATGCCACCCTTCTATACCGGTCAAAGACAGAGTTTAAGCAGTACGGGTGGGCGAGTCGAACGTTTCCTCACCAGGTACAATCTAAAAGAGAAAGCCGAAGAAGGGAAAAAAATAGGCTTGTCTTATGCAAAAGCAGGGGCTTCCCTGCTTTTTTTTATTGGAGGGATTTTGCATGGGTGTTTTTTTTAGCCCCCCCATGGCGGGTGTCACCGATCTGCCCTTTCGCCTCATTGCCAAAGAATACGGGGGGGCGGATCTAGTTGTTACGGAAATGATTTCGGCCCAGGCCCTAGTTTATTCGAATCGGAAAACGCTGAGAATGCTCGCAATTGAGCCGGCGGAACGCCCCCCCGTATCAGTGCAGTTATTTGGGCACGATCCGCACACTATGGCCCGGGCAGCCGGGCTTGTCTGTGAGTACGCGGGGGCCGGACATGATTGATCTCAATTTTGGCTGCCCAACGCCTAAAATAGTGAAAAACGGCGATGGGGGGGCCGCTTTGCTTAAGGATCCCCCCCATTTGCTAGCGGATATCGCTGCTGCGGTCGCTAAAGCGGTATCGGTTCCGGTTACGGCCAAAATCCGCCTAGGTTGGGATGAAAAAAAGCATCAACTGCATTGAAGTGGCTCAACGTCTAGCTGATGCGGGCATGCACTGGGTTACGGTACACGGCCGAACCAGGGAGCAGTTTTACGGAGGGGGGGCGGCTGATTGGAATTGGATAGCTAGGGTTAAGGAGGCGGTAGACATCCCCGTAGTGGGCAATGGCGATGTATTTTCCGCTACGGCTGCTGAGCGCCTTCTAAAGCTGACCCAATGCGATCATCTGGCTGTGGGTCGCGGCGCCAGGGGGAAACCCGTGGATTTTCGCCAGATCAAAGCGCGGCTGCGGGAAAACATTTGGCTGCCCGAACCTACCACCGCCGAGCGAGTGGCGCTGGCCCTGCGCCACCTGCGCCTGAAAACGGAGCAGGATGGTGAAGAACGAGCGGTACGGGAGATGCGGCCCCCCCATCTTATGTGGTATCTAAAAGGGGGGGTGCCGGGCTCTAGCCGGCTGCGCCGGGAAATCAATACCGCCTGCTGTGTGCGGGAAGTGGAAAACATTCTAAATTCTCTTGTGGCGCCGACTTAGATCTGCTATAATGTTCATGTGAACATATTGTGCACAACGTGTGAGGTGGGCCATGACAGGTTTTTCCGGGTTGGCGATAAACTGTTGAATCGAGATAGGCTGGATCGGATTATTGACCGCATTTTTGCTCTGCGCGCATCGGGCTTGGCCCAGCAAGAGGTTGCTCAGAGGGTCGGCTGCGACCGCTCCTTTGTGTCGCGGCTGGAGAGCCTGGCGGAAGTGCGTAAAGGGGGGGCAGCTTGGCGGTCATTGGTTTTCCCCCCCTGGCAAACAAGGATGAAATATCCGATGTATGCCGTGAACTGGGAGTGGAGTACACGCTTTTAATGACTGACTCCGAGCGTTGGGGGGGAGTGATCCAATCCTTTGATGGGCAGAGCTTGTTAAATTGGCTGATGAAGATTATCGCTGAGATGAACGAATACGATTATGTGATCATGATCGGATCGGATATGCGCATCCGCCTTGCGGAAGCAATTTTGGGGGGGGAAAAAAATGTTTGGCGTTGAGATAGGCAGTTCACCGATTACGGAGGACTATCATTTGAACGCAGAAAGGCTCAGAGAGCTCATTATTTCGATTAAAGGGGGGGATTAGATGATGAGGCGCATCGTGAGTGTGAGCATAGGGTCGTCCCATAGAGATAGCAAAGCGGTAGTGACCGTCTGCGGTGAGGATTTTTCCATCGAAAGGATTGGAACGGACGGCGATATCAAAAAGGCAATTGAGATGATCGAGAAGCTGGACGGGCGAGTGGCCGCCTTTGGAATGGGCGGCATTGATCTGTACTTGTGTGCCGGGGGGGAGCGCCGCTTTATCCTGCGGGAAGCAAAAAGATAGCCCGAGCACCTAAGATTACACCGATAGTTGACGGTTCGGGACTTAAAAACACTCTGGAACGGCGGGCGATCGAAAAGCTGGCTGCGGACCCCCCCGAAATGTTCGCGGGCAAACGAGTGCTGCTCACCTGCGCCGTGGATCGTTTGGCATGGCACAGGCCCTTGCTAAACAGGAAGCGAAGTTTTATATGGTGATTTTGTCTTTGCCCTCGGTGCGCCCTTGCCCATTTATAATCTTAGGGCTTTAGAACGCGCTGTGGCTGTTTTCGCCCCCCCTTGGCTGTGCAGCTCCCTTTTAAATGGCTGTACCCCCCCATCGGCGAAAAACAGAAGGACACACCTAAGAAAAGCAAATATACGAAGTTTTACGAGTGGGCTGACATTATTGCCGGCGATTACCACATGATTCGCAAATATATGCCGGATGATTTATACGGCAAGACTTTAATTACCAATACCATCACTCCGGCTGATATGGAGTTTTTGCGGCAGCGCAGAGTGCGGGAACTCATTACCACAACGCCAAATATTGGGGGGCGTTCCTTCGGCACCAATGTTATGGAGGCTCTGCTGGTCGCGCTGATTAATAAACCCGTGGGTGACATTACTCCCGCCGATTACAATCAAATGCTGGATAAATTGGGATTTGCCCCCCCGAGAAGGGAAATGCTGGGCGCTTAACCGCTCGGTTGGCATATTGCTGAAAAAGGGCTGATCAAGGGGGGGCTTGGAATTCTTGACATCCCTTTTTTTTGTTACTTATAATAGATGGAGCATTGAGAAAGATTTGTATAAGTCGTCCGCGGCACTGCCCCCCCGGACAGACACGGTTTGGGCAAATCTTTAGAATTGTAACTAAAGGGGGGGATGAAAACAGATGGCCGATAAAGAGGTGCTGTTAACACCGGAAGGGTTAAAGAAACTAGAATCGGAACTGGAAGTCCTAAAAACTGTGAAAAGGCGCGAGGTCGCGGAGCGGATTCGGACCTCGTTGGAATTTGGGGGGGACATTAGTGAGAATTCCGAATATGACAATGCTAAAACGAACAGGCTTTCATTGAGGGCCGGATCTTAACACTAGAAAATTGCTGCGCAATGCCAAACTTATCGAGACTGATGATAACGAAGATGAGGCGATCGTATCGCTCGGCAAGAAAATTACGCTTAAGGATCTGGAAACGACTGAAGTTTTCGAATATCAGTTAGTTGGCTCGGCCGAGGCGAATCCGGCGGAGGCCAAAATTAGTAACGAATCCCCGGTGGGCCAGGCTATTTTAGGCAAAATGCCCGGCACCGTTGTGGAAGTGGAGGTACTAGACGGTACCCTGCGCTACGAGATCATGAAAGTTGCCAGATAAAACAGGGGGGGTATTATCGTGAGCGAGCAGCCTATTGACTATACAGAAAATAGGGACGAACTAAATGAACTTATGGCGATACGCCGGGATAAGCTGCAAGCCCTGATTAATCAGGGTATTGATCCTATGGGGGAAAATTTGTACGCACTCATACCGCAGCTGAGATTTTATCGGATTTTGATTCGTTAGAGGGGGGGCAGCAGGCGGTGCTTGCAGGCCGGATTATGTCTATGCGGGGGGGCATGGTAAAGCCAGCTTCGCCGATCTAATGGATCAAACCGGGCGGATTCAATTGTATTTTAGGGTGAATACGCTTGGTGAAGATAAATATGCCCTACTGCAAAAGATGGATATCGGGGGGGATATCTTAGGTATTACCGGAAAGATATTCAAAACCCGGCGGGGGGGTGAAATAAGCATTGAAGTTCAAGAGGTGAAGTATCTATCCAAATCGCTGCGGCCCCCCCTGCCGGAAAAATGGCACGGCCTCAAGGACGTGGACCTGCGCTATCGTCAGCGTTATGTGGATCTAATCGTCAACCCCCCCGAAGTGCGCCGAGTATTTGAGGTCCGCAGCAAGATCATTCAGAGCCTGCGCAATATTTTGACGGAGAAGGGGGTATATGGAGGTGGAAACTCCTATGCTCAATGTTATCGCGGGCGGGGGCCAATGCTAGGCCGTTCGAGACTCACCATAACGCTTTAGACATGGATATCTTTTACGGATTGCCCCCCCCGAATTGTATCTGAAACGCCTCTTAGTGGGCGGGTTCGAAAAGGTATTTGAATTAGGCAAGAATTTTCGTAACGAAGGTATTTCTACCAAGCACAACCCCCCCGAGTATACTTCTTGTGAAATCTATAAGGCATACGGGGACGCCAACGATATGATGGAGCTCACCGAGGAAGTTTTCGCCCATATCGCCAGGGAAATTACGGGCGGCACCACTATCGTCTTTCAGGGGCAAGAAATAGATTTGGCCCCCCCGCCTTGGCCAAGGAAACCCATGTTGGAGGCAATCAAGGAATATTCGGGTGTGGATCTAACCGGGCTTGATGCTGCACAGGCTAGGCAGGCGGCGCGGGAAAAAGGCCTGGACTTGGACCTCAAGCGGGATTTGGACATGTGGTAGAGGAATTATTTGACGCCTTCGTTGAGCCTAAATTGATTCAGCCCATCTTTATTACGGATCATCCGGTGGAAGTGAGCCCTTTAGCTAAACGAAAAAGGGACAACCATCAGCTCACCGATCGCTTTGAACCATTTATAGTCACGTGGGAGGTAGCTAACGGTTTTACTGAGCTAAATGACCCCATCGATCAGGAACAGCGTTTTCGCCAGCAGGTGGAACAGCGCGAGCTGGGGGGGACGAAGAGGCACATATGATGGACGAAGACTACATTCGGGCATTGGAGTACGGCATGCCTCCCGCGGGTGGGCTTGGTTTTGGTATCGATCGTATGGTGATGTTATTCACAGATTCGCCCTCAATCCGTGATGTGCTGTTGTTTCCTCATATGCGGCCGCGGCCCGGGCTTTAACATTAACGCAATCTATTGCGGTTTAAAACCGATGTAAGGCGTTTCCAGGCGGCTGCAAAGCCGCCTGCGTTGATCACGTAGAAAATGGTAGCTCCGGTGCCGACGAAGAATAAAAGGCCCGTTATACTGCGTTTTGCCGCTTTACCCTGTCCCAACTCCGCGGCTTCGGCGCTCGGCCCATAAAAATACAAATCCACTACCTCCGCAAACAAACTGATGCCCCCCCGTTGCGCGGCCGGTCGGCTGTTCGTATGGGCCCCCCCAACCTCCAAGAGCAGGCTTAAGGGTGATAGGTCCTGGTTATAATTGCCCCCCTGCCAAAGAAGATGCCCTTCACGAGGCCGGGGGTAAAGGTCATCAGCTATTTTTTTTCAAGGACTGGGCGTATTGGCGGTTGATTCCCAGGTTTTGATTCTGCCTGCCCACAACAAACTGGACGCGGGTCATCCACTCATCATTTAGTTGGACAGCATACGCACCCTGCGGTGCCGCATCACGATGTACATCGAAAATGGCATCGGGTTTTTTTTGCTAAGAGCTCTAAGACCGTTTCCCGTGAACGGCGGTATGCACCCCCGATCGTGCGGTAAATGGAGGCGCTCAGAATAATCGGCATGGATGCCCATCTTTTCCATGGCTGTGACAAAGGCCCGGCCCACATGATGAATGCCGCCCTTGCCGTTGATACTGTCCGTACCATCCGTGGGAACGTAGCTTTCCGCATTGTGGGTGTGATAGACGGCAATCGTTCCCCTTCGCTTCTGATCGGCCTTGGCGGCAGTCAGACCAAGGGCCTGGCGTAATTCGGCTAGGGGGGGACAACCTCTAGTTCGACCTTTTCCACGAATTTGGTTTTGGCGATCCGCCGGTCCTCGTCTACTTCAATTACTTGGTACAGCCCATTTTGTTCAGTTAGGTATTGATCCTCCACATAGACTTGCCTGCCCGTTTCGGTCAGAATCTCTCCTGCGGGGGGGTCCAGGATGGAGTAGTACTGGCCCGCGGGCAGAAATCCGCCCCCCAGTTTTCTTCCGGGCGGTCAGTCCCACCGGCGGTGGTAGGGAGCAACAGTAGTGAACAAACCAAAAGACCTGCACCCAGCACTATTTTAGCGATTTTATTCAGAATCATCGCCTCCTGTCCGGTTGATTGCACTGTGGTGCAGATACTCTCGTACCTCGCCGATTATTTCGGCAATCAAGACTGCTAAAAATGGGCTTATGACTGCACTGGAAAACAAACCTCCGCTGCCGAGAATAATGGGCTGATGAATTTTCTGCGCCCATAACTGCAGCAACGCACCAAGGTCAGCAAGATAGACTCCCAGGATGCCTCCGATGAAAGCACCCCCCCGGCGCGACCGGCCCCCACAGATAGGAAAGCAGTCCTGCGAAGATACCTGCGCTGAAAACGGGATCTAGAAGCCCCCCCGGGTCGGGGGGCAGGAGCTTGTCTGTAAGCAGAACGAAAACAGCGGTCGCCAGACTGACCAAGGCAGCTCTTACCCTTTCCTGCGGGGAGGTGGTCGACAGTAGATAGGCCGCAATACCCACCAGTGCCAGCGAACCCAGATTTAGCGCCAGGTGGGGCCCTAAGGGCACAGTAGGGAGAAAATGGCCCGCAACCATTATTCCTATGATAATCAGTGCAGACGCGTCCGTGAGTCTCATGCGATCCAGAATTCTCTGGCCGAGTCCGAGATAAATCAATACGCTGATAATTCCTAAAATGAAAATGCTGGTGAAAAGCTGAATGTGATTCACCTTCCTGTCAACAAGCTAAATTTAGTGTACAAAAAAAGCCCCCGTAATATGCACGGGGGGGGCTTTGGGAATCGAAAACTACTCGCTATAGGGCGGAAATTTGAACAGACCCGAGAGGGTTGCGGCTCTGATTAAAATGGCAATAATCGGGACCTAGAAAGATTCCCAAGAAGCCGAAAATACGATGCCTCCATAGATTGCGATCAGCATGATTAACGGGTGGATGCCCACCGAGTCACCCATAATTTGGGTTCGGAGAGCTGACGTACTGAAATATTACCAGATATAGTATGGTTAGGTAAACTGCCCGATCAAGATCGCCCGTAATTACATTTACCGCTACCCAGGGCGTAAAGATAATGCCGGGCCCCACGACGGGGGGGATATTATCCAAGATGCCGATGGCAATAGCGATCAACAGCCAGTACCGCGTGCCAATCAAGAACAAACCGATGCCTGATATGAGCGTGGCGATGATCAGCATCAGAATACGGCCCTTGATGAAACCGAGAAGGTCAGTGGCCACGAGTTTCTGGTTTCTCCTACTTGCTCTCTTATACGGGGGGCGGCACAAAGCGCATGAGCGTATCCACGATCAGATCCTTGTCTCGGGCTATGAAAAATGTGGAGACAAGGCTGACCAGGCTGACGAGCACGAAAACGGGCAGGCTGGTGAAGGCCGCTAAGACCCTATTGATTAAATCTTTTGTTCCGGTCTCTAACGTGACCAAAAACTCCTGCACACTGCGTTGGATGTTTAGACTTACGATGGGCGGCAGCGTTTCGTTGAAATGTTGAAACTGCGTCAGCAAATCATTGGTTAAATTGGTAATCATTTCCCGGTATTTGGGCAATAATAAAGCTAGGTCCATTAATTCGGCAACCATTTTACCCACAACTAAAAAGAGGCTGTACCAAGTCAAAAGCCCCACCGCCAGCAGCACTGTTAAAACCGCTAGGTCCCGGGGGGGGAAACGAAGTCTTCGTTCCAGAAAGGAAATCAGAGGTTCCAGTAGGATGGCGAAACCGATACCGATCAAAAACGGCAGTAGGGCGGTTGCCAGCTGTTTGGAAAAGAAGATCAGGATTAGGAGAGCTATAACAATAATGATGATTAGTCTAGGTGTAATCATGTTCCGCAAAGAGCTCACCGGATCGCCTCCCTCCGTTTAACACGGTTTAAGTATATTATGTTCACCCATTATTTGCAAGAACGGGATGTGTGGTTTCCCCCTGAATTGACAGAATGTCCCTTTCTTAGTATAATGCAGGATATCACAGAAAAAGAGAGGTGCGGCAATGGTTTGTGAAGCGGTAAAACACAATAATAACGCCAAGCTGTTCTTCTTTTTCTGCCTTGCCTGTGCAATCTCTATTGCGTTTATCCAGGCGGGCGCGGCCTTTCAGACGGAGCAGATTTTGGCACCGGAGGAGGCCGATCCGGAAAAGATCGCTGCCGAAGCGGAGCATAGAGCAAAACCTAAGTACCGCTCTTTTGGTGTCTATCAGGTGCAGCGCGGGGGGACAGCCTGTACTGGATTGCAGGTAGTTATGGTATTTCCACCGAGGAGCTGTGCAAGCTTAACAATCTCAATTCTGATATAATCGCGGTGGGAAAGCGTCTGATTGTACCCTGGATCATCTGAAATTATACCCGCCGGTGTGCGCCTCTCAGGTATGGAGGTGGAATGGTTGGCGCAGATGATTTACGCGGAAGCAAGGGGTGAACCTTATCTAGGCCAGGTGGCTGTGGGTGCGGTCATCATCAACAGGATGCTCAGTTCCCAGTTCCCCCCGATACGTTACGGGGGCGTGCTTTTTCAGTCAAATGCGTTCCAACCTATTCGAAACGGTAGTTTTTATATGACTCCCAATGAGAGTGCTAGGCAGGCAGCCCTAGAAGCGCTCAGCGGTCATGATCCCACGGGCGGCGCTCTTTACTTTTTTAACCCTCGCCAATCCACCGATCGCTTCATGCACAGCCGGCCCGCACAGACAACCATCGGCCAGCATCGGTTTACAAATTAAAGATACTGCCCGTAGGCAGTATCTTTCTTTAAATGGTGCGCCGCGCCTGGTACTACACAACAGCGGCTGTATCTCTGGCGATTACAACCTCTTCGTCCGTTGCCACAACAAAGACTCTAACTTTGGAATCGGGCGTGGAAATGTCTAGATCTTCCCCCCCGCCTGGCGTTCAATTCCGGATCAATTTGCAAGCCCAGGTAACCGAGATTGCGGCACACTGCCTCCCGTACCGCCGGGGTGTTTTCACCGATACCCGCCGTGAACACAATGGCATCGACTCCGTTCATGGCGGCGGCGTAGGCACCTACGTATTTTAGGATGCGGTAGGAGAAGAGGTCGAAGGCAATCTTGCTCAACCGATCACCCTCAGCAATGCCCTTCTCAATATCACGCATATCGCTGGCTCCGCCAATACCATAAAGCCCGGAGTGCTTATTCAGCATGGAGTCAATTTCCTGCGGTGTCAGCTGTTCTTTTTCATAATGTAAAAGATTGCCCCCCCAGGGTCAATGTCTCCGCTTCTGGTGCCCATGACCAAACCTTCCAGGGGTGTAAAGCCCATCGATGTGTCAATGGATTTGCCTTTCTGGACAGCGGCAATGCTGCCCCCCCATTGCCTAAATGGCAGGTAATAATCTTAAGATCTTTTATGTCTTTATTCATAAGTTCCGCGGTGCGCTGGGAGACGTATTTATGGCTTGTTCCGTGAAAACCGAAGCGCCGAACCTTATGACGCTGGTAGACGGTGTAGGGAATGGCGTATAAAAACCCGTGTGGGGGGGAATGGTAGAGTGGAATGCTGTATCAAACACCGCCACTTGTGGCGTCTTCGGGATAATCTTTTCAGCAGCGCGGATGCCGATTAAGTTCGCCGGATTATGCAGCGGTGCTAACTCCGCCAAGGATTGCAAAATTTCTTTGGTCCGCTCCGTAATCAACACCGAATCTGAAAAAGATTCACCGCCGTGAACTACGCGGTGGCCGACCGCATCGATTTCATCGACGCTTTTGAGTATTCCGTGTTCGGGATGTGTCAACAGATTAAGGCTCTCCCGAATGGCTACCGTATGCTCTAAGATGGGCATCGTTTTGGAGACCTCTTCTTTACCCGTTGATTGGTGCGTTATTACGGCATTATCCTGTCCAATCCGCTCAATCTTGCCTTCAGCCAGGACACTTTCGTCTTCCATTGCGTATAATTTATATTTCACGGACGAAGAACCGCAGTTCAATACAAAAATTTTCATGCTTCATAAGCCTCCTTCTCTGCGTCTTCCAGTGGGATAAGTGCATCATCTTCTGTGTAAGAGAAAAATCCCAGTCTTGTTTTGACCCCCAAGGCGTCTTTGGCGCACATACCGTCTGATCAAGGGGGGGCAGGGGGGGCGTAGCGGTCGCCGTGTTCTTCCTGCATCTGTTCCATCCAGTTAAGGACCAAATCCAGACCTAGGCGATCGGCCATTTCCAGAGGACCTTGCGTCATACCCCCCCAGCTTTGTTTAAGGATAATCTCCGCGGTGGCGGCATCGCTGATTCCCTCATCAACCATGTAGGCCGCTTCGTTCACTAATGTTACTAAAGCCCGGGGGGGTTAATTAGGCCGGGGGGGCTTTCGTGGATCTGCAGCACCTTTTTGTCCAAACGGCGGGCAAATTGTTTGGCGATCTCAACAGCTTCTTCCGATGTATAATCGAGTACTACTAATTCCGCGACGGACACATCGGGAACGGGGGGGGATAAAATGCAGCCCCACCAGCTGTTCGTTGCGTGTTATACCGCGGGCTAAATCTGAAACGCGCAGGGTGGACGTGGTGGAAATAAAGACAACCTCGGGGGGGCGGCAGAGATGATCAGCTGTGCGCAACAGCTCTTGTTTAGTGTAGAAATGGTCAATTGTTGCTTCTACCAGCAGATCTACGCTGGCCAGTTCTTTCAGGTCCAAGGTGTAGCTAATGCGCCCCAGTATTATCCTTTTTTTCCGATTCAGTAATGGCCCATTTGGCCAATTTGCGGTCCAGGCTTTTCTCAATACGCCGAAGGGCATCCTGTCCGCCGGCCCCCCTGGGAGAAGAGCACAACATCATATCCTTTGCTGGCGGCGCATTCGGCGATGCCCCGGCCTAAGCGGCCTGCTCCCAGCACAGCTATTTTCTTATCTCCATACTATACCTCCTATAGATAAATCTTACTAAAAAACGATCCCTGTTGCTAATTCTAACATTACCCACCGTTTCCTGCTTTAGTCCCCTTTTAGGTTGCTATTTGGCGTAAGTGTGATAAAATAGCCACAAAATGAAAACGCCGTCCAGTAAACAAAGGGGGGCCAACAAAATTGGATTTCAACGAGAAATTTGGGCGCGAAGGCGTGACCTTTGATGATGTGCTGCTAGTGCCGGCTGCGTCGGAAGTACTTCCTTCGGACGTGGACATCTCAACTCGGTTTTCCCGTAACATTCGTCTTAATATACCGCTGGTCAGTGCGGGCATGGATACCGTTACCGAGTATCGTATGGCGATTGCCATGGCCCGCGAGGGGGGACTGGGTGTCATTCACAAAAACCTCTCCGCTTATGAGCAAGCAAGTGAGGTAGATCGGGTCAAGCGCTCCGAGAGCGGAGTGATTGTGAATCCGTTTTATCTTAGTCCCCAGCATCTGGTCAGTGATGCCCTGGTGTTAATGGCCCGTTACCGTATTTCAGGCGTGCCCATCGTGGACAAGGATCGTAGACTCGTGGGTATTTGACAAATCGTGATTTAGTCTTTGAGGAAAACGTGGAACAGCCAATCGGTAACGTGATGACCAAGGAAAACTTGATCACGGGGCCGGTGAATACTACGCTAGAAGAGGCAAAAGTTATTCTGCATAAGCATCGTATTGAAAAGCTGCCCCTGGTTGATGAAAACTATGTCCTAAAGGGTTTAATTACGATCAAGACATCGAGAAAGCCCGCCAGTATCCCTATGCTGCCAAGGACGAAAGGGGGGGCGTCTGCTGGTGGCCGCGGCGGTGGGGGGGTGGGTCCCGATCGCTTTGAGCGCAGCGGCGTTTTAGTGGACGCCGGCGTGGATGCCTTAGTGATTGATACAGCCCACGGCCATTCCCGCGGGGGGGTTATTGGAGGCTCTCAGGGAGCTGCGGGAACGCTTTGGCGAAAAAGTGGACATTATCGCCGGCAATGTGGCCACCGGTGCCGCTGCGGAGGATCTAATCGCGGCGGGGGGGTCGATGGCATTAAGGTTGGCATTGGGCCCGGTTCCATCTGTACCACGCGGGTGGTAGCAGGTGTGGGGGGGTACCCCAGTTGACTGCTATTTGGGATTGCGCCAGGGTGGCTAGGCGGCACGGGGGGGTCCCGGTAATTGCGGACGGCGGAGTCCGCTATTCAGGTGATATTGTAAAGGCGCTGGCCGCAGGCGGCCATTGTGTGATGCTGGGCAGCCTTTTGGCGGGTAACGGAGGAAAGCCCGGGA
>JMBX01000137.1_pt1 | contig 19347 bp, 33 predicted proteins | sample 616521 | NCBI WGS metagenome assembly JMBX01 (sample SAMN02727906, study PRJNA239997) | anaerobic digester metagenome | biome: anaerobic digester; isolation source: mesophilic anaerobic digester inoculated with municipal waste water sludge... | place: Germany: Bielefeld University, CeBiTec ...
TAAGGATGAATATTACACAAATCAAAGTATACGTTTTGTTGAGGATACCTTTGGAGGGTCATTGCCGAAATTTCTAACTTCATTTATCAGTGGCAAAAAAATTAAGTAATCATCAAGCTGAAGAGTTGAAAAGATTGATTGACGAGCACAAGGAGGTGTAGCAATGAGTGAAATATTTCTTACTATTTTAAATATGAGCCTTACAGCAAGTTATGTAATCATTTTTGTAATACTAATTAGGCTGCTACTGAAAAAGGCTCCAAAAGTTATCTCTTATGCCTTATGGGGTGTGGTTGCTTTTCGACTTATGATTCCATTCTCCTTTGAAAGCATGTTTAGTCTAATGCCACGGAATACGAATGCTGTACCAATCCCCCCAAGATATTATCTATCAGCAAAGTCCGCAGATTAACAGTGGGATAGGTGTAGTTGACTCATTAGTAAACAATTCACTTCCCGCACCGACTATTGGAGCAAGTGTGAATCCACTTCAGATTTACGTGGAAATAGGAGCTTACATCTGGGCTTTAGGCATAATAGCATTGCTTGTTTATAGCCTTGTATCTATTTTGATCTTAAAAAGACAACTTAAAAGTGCACAGTTAATAGAGCAGAATATATTCGAAGCAAAGAATTTGAAAACACCATTTGTTCTTGGATTTATTAAACCAAAGATATATTTACCGTTTGGACTTAACGATACCGAAAGAAGCTATATTTGCTGCATGAACAGACTCATATAAAACGAAAAGACCACATAATTAAAGTGTTAGCTTTTTTTTAATATTGTCCGTTCATTGGTTTAATCCATTGGTATGGATTGCATTCATGTTGATGAGTACGGATATGGAACTATCTTGTGATGAAAGAGTACTGGAAGAAATGAATAAAGAAATTAAAAAAACCGTATGCGAATTCTTTATTATCTTTAGCTTCTGGAAGACATATTTTAAACGGAAGCCCGCTTGCCTTTGGTGAGGGAAATGTAAGAGGTAGGATTAAAAATGTATTAAACTATAAAAAGCCAAGATTCTGGATTGTTGTTATCTCAATTATCGTAGTTACAGTAGTGGGAATTGGGCTAATGGCAAATCCTTTAAGTAAAGAGGGAATATTTAATAATGTTTTGAATCAAGATGGTTATACCACTTTTGAAATTCAGAAGCCGGTTAGTTTCACTGCATATATAGAATCAACATGGATTCCGAAAAAAAAGAAAATGAAGTAATAGAATTGAATAAAGAGATAGGTAAAGTAGGCAAAGTAGGAATTTTGTTAGAGAGCGTTATGCATCGTGGAAATGATATTTATTTCAATTTTGATGCAAAGCAGTTTATTAATAATGATAGTGGAGAATTTTTATATAATGATATTTTGAATGAAGATGGTACTGCAACGAGCTATAATTTATGGGATGCATTTAATATATATAATAATAATACTAAAATAGATGTAGGACAGAGGGGGGATATGGCCCTGGTTCAAAATTTTCTTTTGGAATTAATATTGAAAATTATGATGTTATTAAAGATGGGTTTACCCTTGAATATAAAGGTTCGATATTATATGGGTATTCATTAGAGGAAATAGGCGATAGAAATGGCTTTAGTCTGAATGACAGTGAAGCCACTGATATAAACTTAAAGAGTGATGATATTTCAAAATTTGTTGAGGACAACTTAAATGTTATTATGTCTTCGCCAAAAACATCTTCTAATCCGCAAGATTATCTCAATGCCCATAAAAATGAATATTCAAGCTTTTTTTAAGTATGGTGGTAAAGATGCCCTACAATACATGCTAACCCAGTTTGAAGTTGGCAATGCAGAAGGGCTGCGTGGGCAAATTATGATGCAATTATGCAAGGAGCTTTTGGGAGCACGAAATAATGTTACTGATGACTCACTGTCTCCTCAAGAATGGTACGATGCCCTATCCATACGTCAGGAGGTTATACTTCCAAATTATGAGTATGAAGGTCAAGACACAATTGAAAGGCTTGTCTATGATACCGAAATAGAAATGGAATCAGCTTCTAATAAAAGAGGTGGTTTTATAATTGTTGCGCCAAAGGTATTTGGAAGCTATGAGGAAGAAGATAGGCTAAAGGTTTTTGTTACCACTTATAGTGCAAGGTATAAGCTTTTTGGTAGCACTTTATCGAAAGAAGGTGGTAGCATCATTCCGGCGGCAATCACCTATCGTAAAGATGATAACGGCAGATATATATTGGAGGAATATGAGCAAGCGCGAGATGGCTCTGAATTTGGTCCATCCATCAGAGAATATTGCACGTTGCCATTATCTAGTAAAGAAATAAAAGGTCTTGCAGATAAAATTTTCAAGCATTACACAGACTATGATGATATCCGAACCCTGCTGTATGAAAACCTGTATAAGCATTTAAAGAAAAGTGGTATTACAGAAGCTACGCTTACCAATTCTCTGGGTGAAGTTGAGTTTTACATGGGTGATCCGAAATATAAACCTTGAATTTAGCAATTATATTTTTATTAACTAAAGGTCTGGCAGATTGAAAGGCCTTGATGAATAATAATTCACCGTTGACCGTTCTACCAAACGGACGTATTTGTTCGACTGCATCTACCGAACTGATAGATTGAAAATGTGCGGTTGTTGTTATCATAAAAGTGAATTATATGATGCTGAACATCCATTTCCATTTGTTAATTCAGAGCATCCAAAAGGAAAGAGAAAAAAAATACATGATATAAGTAAATCTGTTAACAGATAAATATAAAGATACATGGAATCAATATATACCATATATAATAGCAAGGAAAATTTTAATATACCAGAAAATAGTGCTTGATAATCAAATGATTATATAATATTATTAGGCAAGTCATACAAGGTACGAATAAATCGGTCAAGTGAATTACGCACGATTTACGCACGGTCAGAAATGAAAAAAAATGAAATGATCAATATATAGTGTTGAAAACCTCGATATAAGTACTATATATTGTGTATCGTAGAAAAATTAATTCCGTACATCAGTTACCAAAGAGATAGAAAAAAAATCGAGGCATCAAGGTATATACCTTGGTGCTTTTTTGTTTTGTAGTAGATTGATATTTTATGGAGATGGATCTATAATGTATATATCAATAATGTTGAGGGGGGGGATATTATGATTGGATTAATTTATAGCTTAAATTTTGTAATAACTTTACCTTTGATTTTAATCATGCTATATAGTGTAGGGAAAATGGAATTAAAAACCAAACAAAGAAACATCTATATTATAATCTTTGTAGGTATCATAATTTTTAATGCTTTTATTATACATAATCATAGGGAAGTAAAAAGTATTCATAATTATTCAACGTACTTAGCTTATGAGAATATATCACATATATTTAAAGATGTAGATAGATATGAAATAGATAATGTTTCAGATATTGAAGATTTTAAATTTATCATAGAAGGATTACGTAATCAATCAGCTTTGTTGGTAACTCAGTTAGTACATTCAACTCTTGTTGAAGAAGGAAATGACATGTTAAAAGACAATCTATATTCATTAAGTGAAGAATTACATAAATTTATAATTCATCACAATAAATTGTATGCAGATGGTACAGATATTTTAGATGACAATCTTTCATTATACAATGAATTAAAATCAAATATTTCAGATTTTGGAAATAAAATAAGAAAAGAAGGTGGAAATGCTGGTGGAAATATTATAGGTGTAGTTGAGTATAGAATTAAATTAGAAGAAAAGAACATAAATGAATTAAGTTTGATTTTAGATTCAATATCTGAAATCAACGCTAATATTATGAAATAGGTGCCAAAGATATTTAATCTTTGGTACTTTTTAAATTCTATGGAATATACATTGTAACAATGCAATATATTCTTATAGAGGTGGTCATATGAGGATAATCTATATTAGGAAGAGGACATTGTATATTTTCCTAGGAATAATCATTATATTATTATTGTCTATTAAACTACTATATACTAGGTTTAAAGTCAAAGAAGTCACATATCTTCCCATAACCAATAGGATAATAGGCATAGACCCAGGACATGGTGGTGTAGATCCAGGGGGGGCTGTAAGTAGAAATGGAGTCAAGGAATCAGATATAAACTTAAAAATAGCCCTAAAGCTAAAGAGATTTATAGAGCAAAGCGGTGGCATAGTTATTATGACTAGGGAAATAGACAAAGGATTATATACAGAACAAGCAGAAACCTTAAGACAAATGAAAACAGAAGACTTGATAAACAGAGGCGAATTAATAGAAGAATCAGGATGTGAATTGTTCATTTCAATACATATGAATAGTTTTACCAGTTCTAAATACTATGGTGCACAAACCTTTTATTCTAAAGACTCAGAAGAAAGCAAAAGATTGGCATATATTATACAGGAAGAGCTTAAAAATATTTTAGATAAAGATAATAGAAGGGAACCTACACCAAGGGATGATGTATACCTACTAAAAGAATCTAGTATGCCTACAGTTTTAGTAGAAGCAGGATTTCTCTCTAATCCCTTAGAAGAAAAGTTATTGCTAACAGAAGAGCATCAGGAAAAAAAATTGCTTGGTCCATATATGTAGGTATAATGAGATATTTAAGCGAATTAACAGGAGAATATGAATTTTGACAGTGGATGGTTAACATAACTTATCCACTGTCAATTGTGGATAATGTGGATAAGGTGGATTGTTTATTAAATATTACTTATATAAGGCTTGTTTTGCATCTTTAAGAAAAGAAATAATTTCCAAATGCTGTGGACAAAGTTGTTCACATTCTCCACATTCAATACATTTTGACACATCTTTATTTTCTTTAATTAATTTTAGATAGCTAGTCTTAGATTGTTCTTTAGCACCATATACATAATAATTATTATATAATGAAAAGATATTAGGTATAGCAACTCCTTGTGGACAAGGTAGACAATACTCACAGCTGGTACATCCTACTTTAACCCTTTCATTATATATACTAGTTACTTTATCAATTATTTCATGCTCTTTTTTAGTAAGGGATTTTGGCAGGCTATTTTTTTGTAAGCTCAATATTTTCCTTTACATGGTCCATATTAGACATACCACTAAGCACTACAGATACTTCTGGAAAATCATAAACCCATTTAAGGGCCCATTCTGCTGGACTTCTTTTTACATCGCTACTATCCCATACTTTTTGAATATCATCAGAAGCATATGCCAATTTTCCACCTTTTATTGGTTCCATTATTACCAAGGAAATACCTTTTTCGGCAGCATATTTAAGTCCCTCTATTCCTGCCTGATATTGTCTATCCATGTAGTTTAATTGTATTTGACAAAAATCCCAAGGATATGAGTCTAAAATATCTTTAAATAGGGGGGAAGTTCGTCATGAAAAGAAAAACCAGCATATTTAATTTTACCCTCTCTTTTTGCTTCTTCTATGAATTTAAATATATTTAAGTCTTTGATTTTACTCCAGGTTTTTTTCATGAAGGGAATGAAGCAAATAAAAATCTATATATTCAGTATCTAGCTTCTTCAATTGTTCATCTAAAAGTTTTTCAAAATCTTCATAAGAATTAGCAAGCCATACAGGTAGCTTAGTTGCTAAATATACCTTTTCTCTATAGCCATTTTTCAAGGCCTTGCCAACAAAAATTTCAGAGTTTCCTTGGTGATAATTATAAGCTGTATCAATATAATTCACTCCATTATCTATGGCATAATGAATCATTTCCATAGCTTTTTCTTCATCAATATTACTAGAATCCCCCCCATTTATTATAGGCAATCTCATACATCCAAAACCTAACAATGATACTTTTAACTTGTCGTTAGTAAAATAACGATATTGCATAATTAGACCTCCTCTTATATAATTTAGATAATAGTTTTAAGCTATTTTACAGAAGCTTTAGACTAAGACAAATTATGATATGTTTTAGTTCTTATAAAATAGGGTAAAATATCTTTAATATATTATATCATAAAATATACCTTAATAAGGAAGGAGTGGTTTAATGGAAGGCAAGAAAACCCCTTTGTACGATCAGCATATTAAATTAGGGGGAAAAATCGTTAACTATGCTGGATGGTTGCTTCCCGTTCAATATGAAGGATTAGTTCCTGAGCATAATGCAGTAAGAAATGCGGCAGGAATTTTTGATGTGTCCCATATGGGAACAATTGATATTACGGGAAAAGATGCTATTTCATTTTAGATTATTTAATGACAAATGATTTAAGTAAGGTAAAAGACAAACAAGTTATGTATACCTTTATGTGTTACCCTCATGGAGGAGTAGTAGATGATTTGCTAGTTTATAAATACCATGATGAAAAATTCTTTTTAGTTGTAAACGCTGCAAATTTAGAAAAAGACTTAGAGTGGATCAATAGACTTAAAGATAAATTCAATGTAGAAATTAAGGATACTTCACAGGATACTTGTATATTAGCTTTACAAGGACCATCAGCTCAAAAGATATTGCAAAAATTAGTAGATATAGATTTATCTGAAATTAAATTTTTCTATTTTAGAGATGGAATAAAGATTAATGATGTAGATGTGATGATTTCTAGAACTGGATATACTGGAGAAGACGGTTTTGAAATCTATGTAAATAACAAAGACGTAGTAAAGATTTGGGAAGATTTACTTCAAGCAGGAAGAGAAGAAGGTTTAAAACCTGCAGGCTTAGGTTCAAGGGATACCTTAAGATTTGAGGCAGCCTTACCTCTATATGGAAATGAGATTTCCCAAGAGATAAGTCCTTTAGAAGGCGGGTTTAAATTCTTTGTAAAACTGAAAAAGGGCTCCGATTTTATAGGAAAAGAAGCATTAATTAAACAGTGGGAAAGTGGATTAAAAAAAGACTTTAGTAGGATTTGAGATGATAGATCGAGGAATACCTAGAGAGGGATATGAAGTATATAAAGATGGAAATAAGATAGGTCATGTAACTACAGGGTATATGAGTCCCACTTTAAAGAAAAGTATAGGTAATGCCTTAATATTATCTAAAGAAGCTGAATTAGATAATGAAATTGAGATTATAATTAGAAAAAGGCCAGTAAAGGCTAAAATAATAGATAAAAATTTTTTTTAAGAAATAATAAATAGGAGGAATCAAATATGAAAATTGTAAAGGATTTGTTTTATACTGAAGATCATGAGTGGATCAAAGTAGAAGGAGATGAAGCATATATAGGAATAACTGATTTTGCACAAGAACAATTAGGAGATATAGTCTATGTTGAATTACCAGAAATAGATGAGGAATTTGTAAAAGAAGATGCATTTTCAGCTGTTGAATCTGTTAAGGCAGCTTCTGATATCTATATGCCTGTAGATGGAAGCATTATAGAAGTAAATGAAGAGCTACTAGATGCACCAGAATTAATTAATACAGATGCATTTGAAGCTTGGATTGTTAAGATTAAATTAGAAGATGAATCACAATTAGATGAATTAATGTCAAGTGGAGAATATGAAGAGTATGTAGCAGAGGAGGAATAATTATGTATCCTTATATACCACATACATCTGAAGATGAAAAACAAATGCTAGAAGGGATAGGTCTTACTTCAGTAGATGAACTATTTGACGATATACCAGAAGATGTAGCTTTAAAAAGAGATTTAAATCTAAAACCTTCAATGTCAGAGTTAGAAGTAGAATCCTATTTAAAAGAGTTAGCTAAAAAGAACTGTTCAACAAGTGAATTGACTTGTTTTTTTAGGGGGGGCAGGAGCGTATGATCATTATATCCCATCTATTATAGATCATATTATTTCCAGAAGTGAATTTTATACATCCTATACGCCTTATCAACCAGAAATAAGTCAAGGTACATTACAATATTTATTTGAATATCAAACATTAATTTGCAATTTAACAGGAATGGATGTATCCAATGCCTCACTATATGACGGAGGAACTGCTATTGCAGAAGCAGCATTGATGGCAGCATCTGTTGCAAGAAAAGACGAGATAATAGTATCTAAAACTGTAAATCCACAGGCAAGAAGAATCTTAAAGACCTATGCCCATGTTCAAAATCTTAAAGTTATAGAAATTGACATGAAAGATGGAGTTACAGATTTAGAGGAATTAGAAAAAAAAGTATGACAGAAAATGTAGGAGCTGTAATTGTACAAAGTCCAAACTTCTTTGGTATTATTGAAGATCTAAAACTACCTCAGATATAGTTCATAAATACAAAAAAAAGCAGGACTTATAGCATCTGTAGATCCAATATCATTAGGTATATTAAAAGGCCAGGAGATTTGGGAGTAGATATAGTAGTTGGAGAAGGGCAAGGTATGGGAATCCCATTATCCTTTGGGGGGGCCTTATTTAGGGTTTTTAGCTACAAATAAAAAAAATATATGAGAAAATTACCTGGTAGAATAGTAGGGCAAACAGAGGATATGGAAGGGAAAAGATCCTTTGTATTAACTTTAACAGCTAGGGAACAACATATTAGAAGGGAAAAGGCAACATCTAATATATGTTCAAACCAAGGATTAAACACTCTGGCGGCTACAGTATATATGGTTACTTTAGGTAAGGAAGGCTTAAGAGAAGTGGCCTTACAAAGCACTAAAAAAAAGCCCATTATGCATTAAAAAAAAGATTACAGAATCTGGTAAGTATAGACCTTTATTTGACAAACCATTTTTTTAAGGAATTTGCTGTTACTTCTGATACAAATGCAGACAAGATAATTGACGACTTAAGAGCGGAAAATATAATAGGTGGATATCATCTTGGAATAGATTACCCTCAATTTAATAATAGTATTCTCTATGCAGTTACTGAAAAGAGAACTAAAGAAGAGATAAATAGATTAAGCAGTATATTGGAGGGGATATAATATGAGAGAATATGATAAATTGATATTTGAATTATCAAAACCTGGTAGAAAAGCATACAAACTTCCACCTCTAGATATAGAAGATAGTGATATAAAAGATTATATTCCTGAAGAGTTTATAAATGAAAATGATTTAGATTTACCTGAAGTTAGCGAGGTAGAAGTAATAAGACATTATACAAATCTTTCAAATAAAAATTATGGATTAGATACTGGATTTTATCCATTAGGCTCATGCACTATGAAATATAATCCAAAGATTAACGAAAATATGGCTAGAATTGACGGATTTTCAAATTTACACCCTCTACAAAGAGAAGATTGTGTACAGGGTTCATTACAATTAATGTACGAATTACAAGAAGCATTAGCAGAAATAGCAGGTATGGATAAAATGACCTTACAACCTGCAGCAGGAGCCCATGGTGAACTTACAGGTATTATGATTATTAAAGCATATCATGAGAAAAATGGTGACATTAAAAGAGACAAAATTATAGTTCCTGATTCTGCCCATGGAACTAATCCAGCTACGGCAGCTATGGCAGGATATAAGATTGTAGAAGTAACATCTACTGAGGAAGGTATAGTAGATGTTGAAGCATTAAAAGAATTAGTAGGAGAAGATACTGCAGGATTGATGCTTACTAATCCTAATACTTTAGGATTGTTTGAAAAGGATATTAAAGAAATAGCTAAAATAATCCATGATGCTGGTGGTCAATTATATTATGATGGTGCAAATGCAAATGCTATTTTAGGTCATGCAAGACCTGGAGATATGGGATTTGATGTAGTACACTTTAATATTCATAAGACTTTTTCCACACCCCATGGAGGTGGTGGACCAGGCTCAGGACCAGTTGGAGTTAAAAAGCATTTAGCAGAATTTTTACCAGTGCCCACTGTAGAAAAAGAAGAAGAAAGATACTTCCTAAACTACGATCATCCAGATTCCATAGGTAAAGTTAAAGATTTTATGGACATTTTGGAATCTTAGTTAGAGCATATACCTATATCTTAATGATGGGTAAAGATGGTTTAAAGAAAGCGTCAGAAATGGCAGTATTAAATGCAAATTATTTATTAAGCAGATTAAAAGATGATTATTATTTACCAATAGATACCATTTATAAACATGAATTTGTATTAGGTGGATTAAAGGGAGATTTAGTGGAGGCAACTACATTAGATGTAGCTAAGAGACTTTTAGACTATGGATTCCATCCACCAACAGTATATTTTCCACTAATAATTAGAGAAGCTTTAATGATAGAACCTACAGAAACTGAAAGTAAAGAAACATTGGATGCCTTTGCAAAGGCTATGATAAATATTGCAGAGGAATCTAGAAATAATGTAGAAATTCTTAAAGAGGCTCCTCACAAAACAGGAGTTAGAAGACCAGATGAAACAAAAGCTGCTAGAAAGCCAGTGCTTAAATATGATTAAAAGAAGATAGCTACGGCTATCTTCTTTTAGACTTTTGTGATATAGAAACAAAGGAGAAAAGGATGAAAAAAAATACAGAAAATATTATTAATCATACTAATATTGATATTTTTATCCATAGGATTTATGGTAAGAGGGAAGTCTGAAGGAATATTATTTGATGTTTCAGTACTAGAATTTATTCAAGGTAACGAAAGTCCTATTTTATTTAAGTTAATGAAAGGGATATCCTTTATAGGCTCAGGATATTTTTTTGTTTCCTATAATTTTAATAGTTTCAATCTACATATTAATAAAAAAAAGGAATATTATATACTTAAATTGTTATTAGGAAGTACTTTAGGATGTTATTCATTAAACTTTCTACTAAAACAATTGTTTCAAAGAACAAGGCCTTTAGATTTCTTTTTAGTTGAACAAAGTGGGCTTAGTTATCCCAGTGGACACTCTATGGTTACTATGAGTTTATATCTTACTATTGCATACTTAATTACTAAAAACCAAGATGATATAAAGAAAAGGAGATATATATATTTATTAGCCTTTTTAATGATTTTATTAATGGGGGGGATTAGTAGAATATATTTAGGTGTCCATTGGCCTACTGATGTATTAGGTGGATATATAATGGGATATGTATTTTATAATATAAATTTAAAATTATGAAAGAATAATTTAATATTACACCTTAAAGGCCCTTCTAGCATATTGTAAAGTACGATTACAATTATAGGAGGGATTTTTTTATGAGTATCGATTTAAATGCATTACATTATGTATTTATGATTTTTACTTTGTTGATTTTGATTGTCATGGTCAAAAAAAAGAGATACTACATTAATATGTATATTGGGAATATTTTTATTGGGGATTATATCTACTAGTTCACTTTACCAGGGAGTAATGACTGTATTTAATAGCTTTATATTTGCTATTGTAGAGCTAATAGGAACTATATTGATTATTTCAGTTATAGTATCCATGAGTACCATTTTAGGGGGGGAAACTGGAATTAGTGAAATAATGATATCGCCCTTTACGAAGTTTATTAAAACACCAACTTTAGCATATTGGACAATAGGTATTCTTATGATGATTATATCCTGGTTTTTCTGGCCATCACCTGCAGTAGCCCTTATAGGAGCAGTAATGCTTCCTGTAGCCATGAAAGTAGGTCTTCCAGCCTTAGCAGTTGCAATGATAATGAATCTCTTTGGACATGGCATAGCATTATCAGGAGACTTTATTATTCAAGGGCGTCCAAAATTAACAGCAGATGCTGCTGGCATAGAAGTTGGAGACCTTATATCTGCTAGTATTCCACTAGTATTTGTTATGGGAGCAGTAACAACTATTATAGCCTTTATAATTCTTAAAAGGGATTTAAAAAGTGGGAAGTTAAAAGTAGAAGACAAAGATTTAAGGAAAATAAAAGAAGAAAATGATTTAAGAGACAGATTAACACCGAAGGCAAAAAAAGAATCTTGCAATAATAGTACCTTTACTATTTGTAATAGACGTTGCTGTAATGTTAATTGCAAATTTAACTGGTGGAGATGCTACTGCATTAATAGGAGGTACAGCTATTTTATACTGATTTTAGTATCTATATTAGTTCATAAAAATTCTGCATTAGAAGAGATAACTAAGTATTTAGTTACAGGTTTTAAATTTGGATTTGAAATATTTGGACCAGTAATTCCTGTGGCAGCTTTCTTTTATTTAGGTGGAGAGGGGGGGTTTTCCAATGTAATAGGAAATTTCCTTCCTGAAACTTCACAAGGTATAGTCAATGACTTAGGATTAGCATTGGCAAATGTAGTGCCTTTAAATAAGGGAATAGGAGCAGTTACTTTAACAACAGTAGGATCTATAACTGGATTAGATGGTTCAGGCTTTTCAGGTTTAGCATTAGCAGGTTCAGTAGCTAGATTGTTTGGGATAGCTTTAGGCAAAGGAATTGAGACTCTTACAGCACTAGGTCAACTAGGAGCTATTTGGGTAGGTGGAGGGACTTTGATTCCTTGGGCAGTAATACCAGCAGCTGCTATTTGTGGTGTAGACCCCTTTGAATTAACTAGAAGAAACTTTAAACCAGTAATTATAGGATTAATAGTTACTACAATTGTAGGTATATTTTTGATGTAAGAAAGGCAGCTAGTTAGCTGCCTTATTTTGCTAATAATCTACCTAAAACTACACCATTGACGCTGGCTTGCATTAGTCCACGAGTTATCCCAGCACCATCTCCTCCAACATATAGACCTTTAATATTTGTTTCAAAGTTTTTATCGACAATAACCCTATTAGAGTAAAATTTAACCTCTACTCCATATAATAAAGTTTCATCGCTGGCAATACCAGGTACTACATGATCTAATGCCATTATCATTTCATCAATACTTTTAAGTATTCTAAAGGGAAGAACTAAGCTTAAATCCCCCCAGGAACTGCATCCTTTAGAGTAGGTACAATATTATTTCTATGAAGTCTCTCCTCTGTAGTTCTTCTTCCACGTTTAAAATCACCATATCTTTGTACTAGAATTTTATTTCCAGAAAGCATATTTCCTAATTTAGCTATATGTGTTCCATATTCAATTGGTGAATTAAAAGGTTTTGTAAAATGCTTTGTAACAAGTAATGCAAAATTTGTATTTTCTGATTTTAAATCTTCAGATTTGTAGCTATGACCGTTTACAACAGCTAGATTATTATCATAATATTCAGTAGAAACTTCACCACCAGGATTAGAACAAAAAGTCCTCACTTTATCATCAAAGGTTTGGGAATAATATATTAATTTACTTTCATACATAGATTCATTTAATTCTTCCATAATTTCATTTCTAGTTTCCACTCTTACACCTATATCTATATCTCCAGTTTCCACTTCTACATCATGTTTTAAACAAATACCTCTAAGCCAATCAGAACCTTCACGACCTACAGCAGCTATTACCTTATTAGAGTAATACTCCTTGTCTGCAACTACTCCTATAATTTCTTTGTTTTCATTTACAATTAAATCTTTAACTGGATTTCTAAAACTCAAATCTACACCAATATCATCTAAGTATTTTTCAATTCTGCAATATATATTGTATCCTTCTTCGGTACCCATATGTCTAATAGGCACTCTACTAACTTAAGATTACCTGAAATAGCCTTTCTTCTAATTTCTCTAATTTCATCTTCTTTATCAATGCCAAATATCTTTTTATCTGCTCCAAATTTTAAATAAACATCATCAACATAATTTATTAAATCTTGAGTTTGAGAATATCCTAAATACTTAGGAAGATTACCACCTACATCAGGAGACAAGGATAATTTTCCATCGGAATATGCTCCAGCCCCCCTGCAAAACCAGTAGTAATATTACATGGTTTGCACCCTATACAAACATCCGTTTTTCTTTTAGGACAAATTCTTTTTTTTCATAGAATTACCTTTTTCTAAAATTAAAATAGATAAATCAGGATTTAAATTTTTCATTTCCATTGACGCAAAAATGCCACAGGGACCTGCCCCCCCTATAATAATTACATCATAATTCATATATATCACCTTTCTTAGTTGGTATTCCAATTTTAAATATATTCTTTTTAAAGTAAAGAATCCTCTAATTTTTTTAAATCTAATATTTTTAATTTTATTTTTATAAAAATCAATTATGCCTTCTTCCTTCATATTAACAAGTTCCCTAGATAATGATGGACGTGGTATATTTAGGAGTTCAGCCATTTTTTTTCTGCTATATGGTAAAGTGAGATAAGGAGATTTTTGCCTATTATATTCTAATAATAGTATATTAGTTATCTTTTTTTCTTAAAGTATCATAGGACAAATTAGTAATCCTATTATTTAACATAAGTATCCTATTGGATAAGACACCCATGAAATTGTGAATTATCCTTGAGTCTAAGGTCATCATATTTACTATGTCTTCTCTATCTATATACATAATCTTTGAATTATCAGATGAAATAATAGTGGCAGGATATAAATGCTTTCCAGAGAAAACTAAGCTTCGCCAAAGATATTACCAGCTTTAAAGTGGTTAATAGTTACTACTTTTCCAGAAGGAAAAGGCTTGTGTATTTCTATATTACCATCTAAAATTATTCCTAAACTATTACATTCATCATCTTCAACAGCAATAACCTCATTTTTTTTCATAGTTTTTAATAATATATGGCACAGATTTTAATATATTTTGTATTTCAGATTCACTAAGAGACTTAAATAATACACATTGAACTAAATGTTTTAAATATTTTTCCAAAAAAATCACCCCCCCTTATTTTGCATATAGCAATTATAGATTATCATATTTTTTTCGTTGACGACAATTTTTTTAAAAAAAGGATTTATGATTTATTCATAAACAAATGGGTAAAAATATTCTATATTAAATTTAGAGGAAGGGTGTACTTAATGAATAAGATTTTATTAATCAACAGGTTGAATCCTCAAGATTATTCTGATGAAAAGAAGAAGATCTTTTATATTAGGTGGAATGAATATACCAACTGTTGAAGAAAAGCTTATTAATATATTAAATGAATCTGGTATTTTAGGTGTAGATGATATATTATATAAATATAATGGTGTGGAATTGGATATATCTGTACAACAAATTCCAGTTATAATAAAATTATTAACAAATAACAATATTTCGATATATAGTGTATATGAAATATATGATCCTGAATTTTAAAGGGGGGGTATAAATGGATTTTAAAAAGATAAAAAAAATATTCTATAATAGGATTACTAGTATTAGTTATAGTTATAATTAGCATAACTCTCTTTAATATTAGGCAAAAGAAGAGCAAAGACATAATTTCAAGCAATATAGAAGAGAAGGTATCTAGAATTATAGAGTTATCTACTATTAAGTATAATTATACTGATGTATTGTCTTATAAAGATTCCAAACAGATTAATGGATTAAATATTCCTTTAACAGAAAAAAAAGCTTTATTATAAAATATAGTGGATATTTAAAAGCTGGTATAGATTTAAGTAGTATGGAATTAGAGCTTAAAGATAAAGACACTATACAGGTAGTAATGGATAAAGCGAAGATTTTAGAAAACGTAATTATTGAAGAAGAAGTAAAATTCTTTGATGAAAAAGATGGAATATTTAATAAGCTGAATTTTAAGGATCTCTATGAGGTACTAGTGGGAGAAAAAGAAAAGATGAAATCTGAAGCAATAAATAAGGGTTTATTAGTTGAAGCAGAAAATAATGCAGAGGAAATTTTATTATCATTATTAGAAGAAATGGATTTTAAAAATGTTATAGTAAGGTTTAGATAAGGTTATAGTTGAAGTTGAGACTATATCCTTTTTTTTCATTTTACTATATAACAATAATTAAAAATACTATTCTAAGTTTTATTTATAGATTATAAGCATATAAATATCTATGAGGAGGGATGTTTGTGAGTCGTAGATACTTTATCTGCTTTATATTAGTACTAGTCATAGTATTTTTAGTACTAGGGAATTATATTTATAATTTAGAAAATAAAGAGTACCAAAATTTATTAAAGACATCAACTAAAAGCAAAAAAAACAAATTTAATGGTTTTAGTAGAAGTAGATAAAAAACAATTATCCTTAATAGATCGGGAAAATAATGAAATTTTACATACATATACTATTGCAACGGGAAAATCCACATCTCCTACTCCTTTAGGAAGTTTTAATGTGGTAGAAAAGGCATATTGGGGGGGAGAAGGTTTTGGTTCTAGATGGTTAGGACTTAACGTTCCTTGGGGGGGTAAATATGGTATTCATGGAACTAATCAACCTGGTTCTATAGGATATAATATATCTGCAGGATGTGTTAGAATGAGAAATCGCGATATAGAAGAGCTATATGAATTAGTTTCAAAGGATACTATTGTTCATATTGAAAATGGAGACTATGGGCCTTTGGACATGGATTTAGAGTTTTAAAGCCAGGGGATAGAGGTTCAGATGTATTAGAGGTTCAAAAAAAGATTATCACAAAAAGGATATTATCAGTATTACCTTGATGGAATATATGGTGAATATATGAAATCGAGTTTGATTAATTTTTTAAAGGATAATAATATGACATTAACAGACGAGGTAAGTGGTGATATATATACAAACTAGGAATTATATTAATGGATTAAATATATTGATTAGCTTGTAAATATATGGGTAATATAATATTGTAGGTAATAATTAGACAAATAATGTATAAAAAAACAAATATAGGAGGTATATTATGGCATCAGAAAAATTATTAAATGCACTAAATGATCAATTTAACTTTGAATTACTTTCAGGCTATTATTATATGGGAATGGCAGCTTATTGTTCAGCAGAAAACATGAATGGATTTGCCCATTTCCTTATTGAACAGGCTAAGGAAGAATACGAGCATGCTATGAAGTTTTATGATTTTATAAACGATATGGATGGCAGAGTAAGAGCTCAAGCATGGAAGAACCAAAAAAATGATTATGATTCATTTTTAGAAGTATTTCAAGAAGCATTAGCTCACGAAAAACTAGTTACTTCAAAGATTAATAATCTTTTAGATATGGCTAAAGAAGAAAACAATTATCCAACTATACAATTTTTACAATGGTTTGTAGAAGAGCAATTAGAAGAAGAAAATAGTATGAAAGATATTGTGTTTAAATTAGAAGGAATAGATGGACATTTCCAAGGGCTTTATCTTCTTGATAAAGAGTTAGGAAGTAGATAATAATTAGCAAATTTAAAGATAGGTCAAAAGACCTATCTTTTTTTTATTTACTTAAGTGTTCCAGTTGTTCCACCCATATTTTGTTGTGCAATTTTAACTAAGTTTTTAGTCATATATCCACCAACATAGCCATTTTGCCTAGATGGAAGATTACCTTTATCCATTGAATCATAGTTAGCCATACCTAATTCTGAAGCTATTTCTAATTTCATTTGATTTAAAGCTTGACGAGCTTCTGGTACTAATATTCTATTACTTCCTGTGTTATTATTGTTAGCCATTTTTGTTTCTCCTTTCAGATTTGTTTTGTTAATAATTTTGTCTAATAGTATTATGTGTAAAAGAATTATTAATAATCATGTAAAATAATGAAAAATTTACATAGTATTCAATAGTATCCAAAAAAAAGTAATTTAATATAAAAACTTTAATATGAAAAACTTAGACACCCTTTAATAAAAACTGCGTAATATGTTAATGTAGTAAGTTTTAGGAGGAGATGACATGAATCGAAACTATGAAGTAGAAAAAGAATGTAATAGAGAGCTTGCAAAATGTTATGTACCATTTCAAATTATGAATGAAGTATATAATAGTCAAGAAGCATTAAAAAAAGGTACCCTTTTTCCAGAATTGTATAGACCCTATGTAATTGGAGAAAGAAGAGACATAGGAGGAAGATATTATGGATAGAGAACAAATGGATTTATTGGTTGAATTAATGGAAGCTAGTTTTCTTTTAATAGAAACTGCCCTTTATTTAGATACGCATCCAAATGATGAGAGGGCACTAAGACATCACAATAACGGTTCTCAACGATATGAACAGCTACAAAGAATTTATGAAGCCAGATATGGTCCTCTAAAAATACAAGTATGAGTAGATATCCATGGGCATATATAAATGAGCCTTGGCCATGGGATATCAACTTTACCAATTTTTAAAGGAGGGTTAATATGTGGATATATGAAAAAAAAGCTACAATATCCAGTAAGAGTTGATACAACAAATCCAACCCTTGCTGCTATGATAATCGAACAATTTGGAGGACCAGACGGAGAATTGTCTGCTGGAATAAGATATTTAACACAAAGGTGGACCATGCCTACAGGGCAAGCAAAAGGATTATTAACAGATATCGGCACCGAAGAACTTGCTCATTGGGAAATTATTGGAACCTTAGTATACAGATTAGTAAAAGATGCTACAGTAGACCAAATTAAAGGAACGCCCTTTGAAGCCCATTATGTAAATCATGGTAAGAGTCCTTTTCCTCATAATGCTGGAGGTACACCTTGGATGGCCGCATATATTCAATCAAAGGATGATCCAATAGCAGATCTTCATGAAGATATGGCAGCAGAAGAAAAGGCTAGGGCAACATATGAGTGGTTAATTAACATCAGTGATGATCCAGGAGTAACAGATACTTTGAGATTTTTAAGGGAAAGAGAAATAGTTCATTTTCAAAGATTTGGAGAAGCTCTTAGGATAGTACAAGAGCATATGGATAGTAAAAAATATTATTAAAATAGCTTCCTTATTTTAAGGAGGCTGTTTTTAATAATATATCCTTATTATCTGTTATAATATAATTATCCAGTTTTTAAGAAAACATAAGGGGGGGTTGAAATTTTTGAGGGAATAATAGAATTATTTATAATTTTTTTCAAATCGGTGGGTTTACCTTTGGTGGTGGATATGCAATGTTGCCAATTATTCAGGAAGAAATAGTACAAAAAAAGAAATTGGGCAACAGATGAAGAAGTAATAGACTATTATGCCATAGGACAATGTACTCCTGGAATTATTGCAGTCAATACAGCTACATTTATAGGGTATAAAAGAAAAGGGGGGGTACTAGGTGCAATAGTTGCAACTCTTGGTCTAGTAACTCCATCTTTAATAATTATTACTACAATAGCGAAGTTTTTCAAACATTTTCAAGAATATAGAATGGTACAATATGCTTTAGGTGGAATTCAAGTTGTAGTTGTGGCTTTAATTATGAATTCTGTATCAAACATGTTTAAGCAAGCAGTAAAGGATTGGTTAGGAGTTCTATTATTTATAGTATCTTTCTTGATAATTGCATTTTTACATCTGTCACCTATAGCTATAATAATTCCATCAGCAATAATAGGTATTTTAAGATGGAGAAATGTAGAAAGTAAGGAGTAGGAATAATATGACTTTTTTTTAAAACTATATTTTGTATTTTTTTTAAAATAGGATTATTTTCAGTAGGTGGTGGA
>JMBX01000138.1_pt1 | contig 19318 bp, 37 predicted proteins | sample 616521 | NCBI WGS metagenome assembly JMBX01 (sample SAMN02727906, study PRJNA239997) | anaerobic digester metagenome | biome: anaerobic digester; isolation source: mesophilic anaerobic digester inoculated with municipal waste water sludge... | place: Germany: Bielefeld University, CeBiTec ...
GTAATGGAATTAATCTCTAGGATTAAGGCTGTATTGAGAAGAAGTAATAGGGGGGGAGAAAAAAAACAAAAAAATTCATATTAGGGGGGATGTGGTCCTAGATTATGAAAAATATTTAGTTACAGTAAAGGGTAAGGAAGTTACTTTAACTAATAAGGAATTTGAACTATTATATTATTTAATGAATAATCCAGGTATAGTTTTGTCTAGAGATATGATAATGGAAAAGGTCTGGGGGGGCTTTGATTTTCAGGGGGGGAAAGCAGAACCATTGATGTTCATATTAGAACCCTAAGACTAAAGCTTGGGGATTCTGGGAAATACATTCAAACCATTAGGGGGGGAATTGGATATAAAATGGAGGTGTAAATATGGAAAGAAAAATTTATCTCAATCTAGCCATGGTAGCTACTATTACGGCAATTATAACATCTATAGTATTATCCTTTCTATTTTACGATTTATATAGTTCTCAAATTATTAATGAAGCCATTGATTTAAAATCCATGTTTATATCTACATTGCCTGCCATAGTAGGTCTATTGGTGTTTATTTTAATTTTACTTTATTTAGTATCTTATATATTAACCAATAAAATAATAAAACCTATAGAAGTTACAACTCAAAGTATTGAAAGTATTTTATCTGGAAAAGAAGTGCAAGATATTCAGGTTTATGAAGAATTAGAACCTTTTATTAATACTATTGAAATTCAGAAAAGAGAAATAGAAAACTATATTACAAAACTAGAGGAAACAGAAAAAAATGAGAAGGGATTTTACCGCCAATGTATCCCATGAATTAAAAACTCCCCCCCTTACTTCCATTAATGGATTTGCTGAAATTTTGGCTACTGGCACCACAAGTAAAGAGGATACTATTAAATTTGCCAATATTATATATAAGGAGGGCACTAATTTATTAGGACTTATAGATTCTATTATTAATTTATCTCGAATAGAAAGTATGAATTATGATAAAAATTTTCAAAAAGTCAATATCAGGGATATTGCAAAAGATATAGTATCTAAATTATCCCTTAGAGCTAAGGATAAGGATTTAAATCTAAATCTTATGGCTGAGAATGTTGAAACTTATGGAGATAAAAGAATGCTAGAGGATCTATTATATAATTTAATTGACAATGGAATTAAATATAATAGGCCAAATGGGAAGGTAGATGTATTTATAAATAAAGTAGATGGAAATTCTATAATTAAAGTAAAAGATACTGGTATAGGCATTCCTATAGAGGAACAAAATAAAATATTTGAACGTTTCTATAGAGTTGACAAAAGCAGATCCAAGAAGGTAGCAGGTTCTGGATTAGGATTATCCATTGTAAAACATATTGTAATTTATCACAATGGGGAAATAGCTTTAAATAGCAATTTAGATGAGGGTACAGAAATTAAAATAATTTTACCAATAGAGAATAAATAAAAACATCCTACGGTAAAAACCACAGGATGCTTTTACATAACTCCATAACTCCGTGCCTGGCACCAATACTTACATCATTTCCTTTAAAACTTTGCCTAGTCTTTTAACTCCTTCTACTATTCTCTCTTCGTCCATATTAGAATAGTTCATTCTAAAGGTGTTTTCGTGGCCACCATTTGGGAAGAAGGAGCCACCTGGTACAAAGGCTACATTTTCTTCTAAGGCTTTTACTGCTATTTCCCTAGCATTCATATGCTCTGGTAATACTACCCAAGTAAATAGTCCACCTTCTGGATAAGTGAATGTAACTTCTTCTGGGAATTCTTCTTCCATAGTTTTCATCATTAAATCTCTTCTCTTCTTATATACTACTTTTATCTTTTCAATATGTTCTTCTATATCATAAGTTTCTAAGAACTTAGCAACTTCCATTTGAGATATGGTACTGGATTGCAAGTCTGCTCCTTGTTTAACCATAACAAATTTATTCAATACTTCTCCATCTGCTACTACCCAACCAAGTCTAAGGCCTGGACAGAATATTTTAGAGAAAGTACCTAAGAATATTACTCTGCCTTCTGTGTCATAGTGTTTAACAGCTGGAAGTATTTCCCCCCTTCAAATCTTAATTCGCCATAGGGATTGTCCTCTAATATAGCTACATTGTATTTATTAGCTAATTCTACAAGTTTCTTTCTTCTTTCAACTGACCAAGTTTTTCCTGATGGATTTTGGAAATCTGGTATTACATAGATGAATCTCACATTGTCGTTGTTCTTAAGAGCTTCTTCTAAATCTTCCATTATCATGCCTTCATCATCAGTATCAATTTCTACAAATTTTGGTTCATAGGCTTTAAATGCGTTAATAGCTCCTAAATAAGAGGGACTTTCACAAATAATTATATCTCCTGGATTTATAAATATTTTAGCAGCAAAATCCAGACCTTGTTGTGAACCACTGGTTACTAAAATATCATCTGGTGTAATATTTACGTGAACCTTTTCCATTCTCTTAGCTATTTGTTCTCTTAATGGTCCATAGCCTTCTGTTGGACCATATTGTAATGCAGCTGTCCCGTTTTCTTCTAATACTTTAGCTGTTACCTTTTTTTTAATTCTTCCACTGGGAATAATTCTGGTGCAGGAAGTCCACCTGCAAATGAGATTACCTCTGGTCTTTGAGTAAGCTTTAATAATTCCCTAATTTCTGAAGCTTTAATATTATCCATACGTTTTGCATAATTCAATGTCATTAAAATCCACCTCCTAAATTTTTAAAAAAAACCTTTTCCCTCTATATCTAGTTTACTATTTAATTGTCAAATTGTCTAATATTTATATAATAAAACCACAATTTGGTGGAAACCAAAAAGTGGCTTTATTCTTCCTTACCCTTGTAATGGACAATGCTTATCCATTTATCATCTACTAAAATTTTTCTTACTCTCTTTTCAAATTCGATTCTACTAAGCCAAATTTGTCTATCACAGCCTAGGCATTTTAATTTAATATCTACACCTGTTCGCATTATCTCCCATTCATTGGTCCCACAGGGATGAGGTTTTTTTTAATGTTACAATATCCCCCTAATTCATAGTTTAACACTAGTTACATCACCTCTCTTGAATAACTCTCTTTGGATAGGGAATTTCTATATTTTCTTTATTAAAAGCTTCCTTCACCTTTTTTTCTAATTTCTCTTTCTACTCCCCCCCATTGTTCCATAGATTTGGTTCTAGCCACTATGGTGAAGTCCATACCATATTCTCCTAAATTGCTAAGGCCTATTAAATTTGGGCCTTCTACTATACTTTCATTACTTTTCCTTATTTCATTGCATACTTCATTTAAGACTCTACTTACTTTTTCTATATCCTCTTCATAGGCCACAGTAACTACTACTAATGCCCTCATATTGCCCCCCCTAGCCCTATTAGTTACAGTTTGAATATTACTATTGGGAATAATATGAAGTTCCCCCCCTGAAAAAGCCCTAATTTTTGTAACCCTTACTCCCAGTTCCTCTACAATTCCTTCATACTCTCCAATTTTTACATAATCCCCCCCTACGGAAAATTGATCCTCAAATAGTATGAAAAATCCTGTAATAATATCCTTTACTAGGGATTGGGCACCAAAACCTATGGCTAAACCTCCAATTCCTGCAGTGGCTAGAATAGAAGAAGTGTCTATATTAAACATATCCAATACCATAACTAGGCCTATAAAGTAAAATACATATTTAATAATATTTTTAATTACAGTTACCAAGGTATTAATTTTTCTCTCATCTCTATGAAATATATTGCTTTTCTTTCTCTTAACTGCTTTATCTATAACTACATGAACTATTTTAGTTAAGACCTTAATTATAATAAATATAAAGATTATCTTAGCTAATTTTCCTAAAATATTTAAGTCTCCATTAGCAGTTTTAAAAAAACTTATCCATAAAAATTAATACCTTGTTCATTTATATCCCCATTTCAGTTTAATTTTTCTGCAAAAGAACCATTTTCTGTTTTTACAACTTTAAATATGCCATCAATATTTAAATGATTTTTATCAACTATTTCCTTTGCTAAATCTACATCTCTTAAATCAAATCTAATAGCCAAGCCACAACTATGGGTAATTTCCCTAGGAGTTGGAATTGTTCTAAATACAATTTCTTCATTTTTAAATGCCAATTCTGATTTCATAGCATAATTTGTAGATTTAAAAGTAATAACGCCAAATTCCCTATTTAACATTATAACATACTCCCTATCCTATTGTTATAGTATTCATTGGGTTTTTTTTAATTTTTCATATATAGTATACATATTAGAAATTTCTCCAACTTGAAGTTTCTCTTTAATATTATAAAAGTCTAGACAAGTTCCGCAGGAGATAATTTCTACGCCCTCTGCCTCTAGGGTTTTTAAATCCTCCAATACTTCTGAGCCCTCACAGGTTAAATATACTCCACTATTGTAAAATAATAGAGTTGAAGGAAATGGTGTAGCCTCAGTTAAAGTATACATAAAGGACTTCATTAAGATCTTTCCTAGTTCCTCTGAGCCTCCTCCCATAGTATTTGAAGCAAAAGCTATAGTTAAATCTTTAAAAGTATCTGGTATACATACATTAGCTTCATCCTTTACTTCACCTTTAGTAATGTGAATATAGTATTCAGTATCGCTTTTTTTTATCTACATCATAGTCATAACCTAAACTATTGGCTAATTTAGATACATTATCCTTAGCCACTTCATTATCTACTATAGTGGTTATTATACCCTCATGTAAATTATCCAACTCTTTTTTTAGTCATAATAACAGGTTTAGGGCAAGCTTCTCCCCCCCTTGCATCTACTTCTTTTCTCATTTTTATCCCTCCAAGTTTTCTTATACTTCTATTATACTATTGTTTTAGTATTTCATGGATAGATATAATTTATAATTAATTAGGCCTCTATAAATTATATCTATGGTACATGATACAGGAGGGACGGTTCTACTTGTATCAGGAATAAACTTTAAATAAAATTATATCCCTAGGCTAGCCCTTAATAATATTAATATGGGTATTAAATATATTAATATTATCCTTGACATACTTAAGTTATTGTATTATTATACTTTTAGGGGGGGATTATTTTGAATAATGAGATTAATATTATTTAAAAGATTTAGAAAAGGGCAAGATTAATACTAAAAAGCCATAGAAAAAAATAAAATCCATAGATACAAAGCCTAAAAGAGTTAGAAAAGCAAGTAAAATTAAAATCCATGTAGTAGATAAAGATACAAATATAAGAATCCCAGGAATCCCCTTTTGGCTAATAAATTCCATGATTAGTCTAGGTTTTGGCCTTGGAAATTTAGTCAGTAGATTTTCTACAGATATAGATGAAGATTTAAAAGTAATTCTAGATAATATTAGTAGTAAAGATGTAAAAATGATAATTAATGAATTAAAAAAAACATGGACCATATAATTTAGTAGATATAAAGATGGGAAAGATACAAAAGTCCTAATAAAATTATGTAAAGAAGGTGGAAAGATGAAAAGGGAAGTAATAGGAAAATGTCCTGTTTGTGGAGAAGAATTAGATGTAACTAGATTAAGCTGTAGCCATTGCTATACCAATATAGAAGGAAGTTTTACTTTATGTAAATTTTGTAAGCTTTCTGATGAACAAAAATATTTTGTAGAGGTATTTATTAAAAATCGTGGTAATATTAAGGAAATCGAAAAGGAACTGGGAATATCCTATCCTACTGTTAGAAATAAATTAGAGGATGTCATATCTGCCCTAGGCTATAGCCCAAAATATGCGGAACCTAAGGTAGATAGAAAGGAAGTATTGGAACGATTAAGTCGTGGAGAAATTAGTTCTGAAGAAGCTGTAAAACTACTTAAAGGAGAAGATTAAGGGGGGGCTTTAAATGAAAGAAGAAAGAATGATGATTTTATCTATGTTGCAGGAGGGAAAATCAGTTCTGAAGAGGCAGTTAAGCTTTTGGAGGCCTTAGAGGATGCAGATGCTAAAACAGAAGAAAGTGGTTTAATTGATGTAGATAAAACTAAAGAAAAAAAATGAATGAAATAGGAGATATAGCAAAGGAACAGGGGGGGAAAAAAAATAGGAGATATGGGAGTAGATTTAGGAAATAAAATTGCAAAAGCTTTTAGTAATATAAATTTTGGGGGGGGATTTCTCTGGTAGAAGTGAAAGTATTAACACTACAGTAGAAATGGATATTTCCCATATTGAAAATCCTAATATAGAATTAGAAGCCATTAATGGAGGAATAATTGTAGAAAATTGGGATGAGGATTTTATATCTGTAAATATAAATTGTCGATATAAAGATGGGCTATTTAGGGAAGGCGAAGATTTCTTTGAATTTTATAAAACAGATAATAAAATAATCTTCTCTCCTATATTTACTGGCAATCTGTCCATAGACCTAAAGGTATTTTTACCAGATAAGCCTATGGAGAAATTCGTCTAAAGAGTACCAATGGACCAATAAAAATCGAGGATTTCACGATGGATATTTTAGATTTGAGCACTAGTAATGCTGCTATTACAGTAGAAAGCATTAAGGCAGAGGAAGTTAAATTAAATACTAAAAATGGTAAAATCATATTAGATAATATAATGTCACCTAAAATAGATGCTAATACTGGAAACTCCAATATATTAGTGGAGGATGTTGAAACAGAAAATATTAATTTAATTTCTAAAAATGGTAGAATATATCTTTCTGATATAATGGCAGAGGAAATTATAGCTAAAACCTCCAATGCCACCATAGAATTAGAAGATATAAGTAGTGAAAAAAATAGAATTAAAAACTTCTAATGCTAAGGTACAGTTAAATGATTTAAATCTAGATGTACTAAATTATTTAGGGATTGATACTACCAACGGGGGGGTATAGATATAGAATTAGATGAATTAGATAGAGAAATCTACTTGGATTTAGAAACCTCCATAAGCAATATAGATTTAAGTCTACCAAATTTAGTGTATGAATTAAATAAACAAGTTAATCTTGGGAAGAAAAAAAATAATAGCCCATAGTATTGATTATAAAGAAGAAGATGGCTTAAAGCTAGTGGCCACTACTTCTAATGCTTCCATAAAAATTTATTAAGGGGGGGGATAATGTGAGAGAAGAAAGATTACAAATACTTAAAATGGTAGAAGACGGGAAAATTACTCCAGAAGAAGGTATGGATTTATTAGATGCCCTAGGAGATATGGAAGAAATGCATATTGAAAACAAACAGGCTAAATGGCTTAAAATAAGGGTCTCTGATGGTGGGGGGGATAAATCTAAGGTTAATGTTACAGTACCAATTGCATTAATAGATGTGAGTATGAGAATGGCAGGTAAATTTGGCCCAGCCTTTGTGCCAGAGTTAAAGGAAGCTGGGGATGACAGAAGATGATTTTATGGAATTATTTGATGCAATAAAAGGTGGAGCCATAGGAAACTAGTAGATATAGAATCTGAGGATGGGGAGAAGGTAGAGATAATAGTAGAATAAAACTGTCATTCTGGGTAGCCCAGGATGACAGTTTTTAATTTCAGGATGACACCTTTTATTCTCTCGCCTTCACTATATTATAAACTATTCTAATTCCCAATAGAATTATAATTATAGGCCATAGATAATTTATAAATTTCCAAAACTTTATTTCCATGGCAGTTTTAGTATTTATTAAAAATAATATGGATACTACTATCATGGCTAAGGCTAAATGTCTTGGCCACTCTATGCCAGAACTCTTATATCCTACTAGATATATTATAAAAAAATGCAATTCCGAATAATAAATAAAGTGCCCAGGAAACATTCCCAAAGGACAGCTCTTCTATTAAACTATAGGTTCCCAAAGCAGGAAGTATAGTTCCAAACATAAGTAATCCCTTAGACCTTTGTCTTCCATATAATACTAAAGATATTATTCCAAATATCCATAAGAATAAAAAGCTCTTAATATTTACTCCAGGGAAGGCATATTCGTTTAGTATATATATTAGGGAAATAGATAGTAAAACTAGACCTGAAATCAAATAAACCAGTTTATCCTTTACAAAATAACCAGCTATAAGGCCTATGGACAATATAAATAGTAGCCATTCAAAGCTCAATACATTTAAATTCAATAATAAAAACAAGACTCCAATAAAAATGAGGAAAAAAACCAAATGCATAATCGTCTCTTCTCATAAAAAGACCTCCTTTATCATAGTATTTCACTTATATAATTTAAAATTACAGAATTTATTATTCCTTCTCCTATAAAAGTATTTGGAAAAAAATATAGTAATGGGAGAAAGTATAAGATTAAATAAATATACTATAAATAAACCTTCCATTAAGCCAAATAATACTCCTCCAATTCTATTTAATCCCTTTAATATGGGGGGGTTTTTAATAGAAATAGAAAACAGTTCTAAAATCAGAGATATTAAAGCATTTACTATCCAAAAAAATTAATATTATAGAAAAGATCCTTATGATTACATCAATAAGTCCCTTAGATATAAGATTTGGAATAAAATTTAAATTCTCTTTGGACTTAGAATAAAATAATATTCCCAATATAAATTCTACCATGCCTTCAAATAGGCCATATATTTTAAGATTATTATTTATATACCCATAAACATGCATATAATACCTCTTAGTCAGTATTACAGATAATATGGTTTGTAATATATTAAATATGGACAATACTAAGCCTAGAGTAAATCCCTTTAGCATTCTATATATTAATATGGATATAATAATTATATCTGTCCAATTCACAAAAATCCACCCTTATACTAGAAATTTCCCAAATCTATTTTGTCTTCATATAATATTATGATTTTCTTATTATCTCTAATTGCCTTAATTATATCATCTTCAGAATTGTATTTAAAGATTTCCCCCCCTTGATCATTTAAACCTATTATATATTCACCACCATATAAAACCAAACAATTGTCGTAAATGATGATTTTTTTTGTATTCTTCTGAGAAAGAATAATTAAGTATTATATCTCCATCATTAGAGACAATTTCCAATGTGTTGCTATATAATATATATATTTCCCATTAGAATATTGTATATCCTTTAAGGATTCATAGGGTCTCTGCCATATAATTTCATCTTGGGAAATGAAATATAAATTAGAATCTGTCATTAATATAATTTATTTCCATTTGCATATTTGTATATAGAATTATCTCATCTTTAAATTCGTAATGAAATAATTCTTCGCCTCCCATTTTAAAACCTTGAATTTCCGATTTAATCCCTACACTTTCCAAACTTAATGTAGAAACCATATATTGATTTCCTGAGGAATTAATATTATAGTTTAAAATACTTCTATTTTCCGTAATAATGCTTTCTATTATTTTTTTTATCCTTATTTAGTATCTTTATACTTTCACTGAAACCCTCCTTAGTATGGATTAAAATATAGTCAAAACTTTCCACTATATTTTCTACTCTAGTTTCCATCTGGATTTTATCTATAGTTTCTAGATTTTCATTTAATATATGAATTTCACCTAGGGGGCTTTTCATATATATAAATATTTTTATCCCCATATAGATACCAATTTCATCGAAATTAAATTCTCTTTCCTTAATTATTTCTCCATTATTGTCTATTTTAATAAGTCTATGGCCATTCCATAGGACTACTCCTTTATAATTTCCCATATCTATAATCCCTTCCTCTATGGAAATAGACTTAGATATATTAAAGGAAATATCTTTTATATTAGTATCTCTAAAAAAAGCCACAACTTTTTCCTGATTTTTTTCATTAAATAAAAACCATAGGGATAATAAGATTAAAATTATAAAAATGAATTTCTTGCCTTTTTTTTCTTAGTTTTCAATGTTCCACCTCTTTTAATTTCCCTTATATTTGATATAATAAATGTACCCATACATTTAACTGGAGGTTATGAAAAATGTTAATAGATAGAAGCTTAGACACTCCGTTGTATATACAACTTTATGAAAATATTAAATTACAAATTGAAAATGAAGATTTCAAAGAGGGAGAAAAATTACCCTCTATTAGAAGTTTAGCAAAAAAAACTGGAAGTAAACAATATAACAATTGTAAATGCCTATAAACTTTTAGAACAGGAAGGCTATGTATATTCTGTAAAAGGCTCTGGTACCTATGTTAGAGGTATTAATTATAATATGGAAATTTCCTATATGGAAGACGAGGATATAGAGTTGATGATAGGTGGCATTATGCCTATTTCTAAAAATAGTATTAATTTTGCATCTGTATCTCCTACTCCTGAAATATTCCCTATGGAAGAGTTTAAACAGTCCCTAATAGAGGTTTTAGATAGGGACAAGGGTAATGCCTTTCTATATCCAGAAATAAATGGCTATGAGCCTTTTAGAGAATCTATATCTCTATTTTTAAAGGAAAACTATAATATGAAAGTAAATAAGGATGAAATACAAATAATTTCTGGTGGTCAACAGGGCATAGATATAATTACCAAGACTCTAATATCTCCTGGAGATTTAATATTTGTAGAAAATCCCACTTATTCTGGAGCCACTCAGGCTTTTAAATCTAGGGGAGCTAAAATCGTAGGCATTCCCATGAAAGAGGATGGTATAGATTTAGGAGTATTTCACAACTATATAAAAAAAAGTCTAGCCCTAAATTTTTTTTATATGATGACCAATTACCAAAGCCCCCCACTACCTATTCCTATTCAGATGAGAAGAAACGGGAATTAATTCGACTTAGTAAAAAAATATAAATTTTATATTATAGAAGATGATTTTATGACTGATTTAAACTATAGTAATAAAAGAAATCTCCCCCCTTAAAGTCTATGGATAATTTAGATAATGTGGTGTATATTAAATCCTTCTCTAAAATCTTTATGCCTGGAGTTAGAATGGGATTTATGACTGTGCCTAGTAATTTGTTTAAGGATGTAATGAGAGTCAAACATACTACAGATATTTCTTCTTCTGGATTTTTGCAAAGGGCCTTTGATCTATTTTTAAGAAAAGGCTATTGGAAAGACCATATTGAAAATATAAATGGAGTATATAGTGAAAAATACAATACTATGGTAAGGGAATTGAAAAACCTTGAAAAGTACAATATTACTTTTGGAGAGCCAAAAGGTGGCCTAAGTATATGGATTAAGCTACCAAGTGAAATAGATGCCATGGAATTATATAATGAATGTAATGAAAACAATGTGGCCTTAGTTCCAGGCAAAATATTTTCCTAGATAATAGTATATATTCTAATTATATAAGACTGAGCTTTGGCGCTGTATCCAATGAGGAAATAGTAGAGGGTATTAGAATAATGGAGAATTGTATTAGAAGAAAATATGGGGGGGAAAATAATAATGAATATTTGCCATTTTTATAATTGGCACTGGGCTCTGCATACCCATGGAATAGGCATAGGTAGTCATCCTGAACGAAGTGAAGGATCCTGATTTTATGCTGTTTAGAGATCCTTCACTTACGTTCAGGATGACAAAAAGGTACTTTATCAGTAGTCCCGAACTGTCCCTGGTGCAGTTGACTAGTCTAAAAATTTCATTACCAATGTAATAAACTCTTCTGGCTTCTCAAACATAGAAGCATGGCCTACGTCTTTTATAATTTCCCATTTAGAATCTTTAATCTCCTTATAGAGTAACTCTTGATATACAGTTGGTGTAATTACATCAAGTTCTGAGCTGATAATTAATGTAGGTACATTAATTGTATTTAGTTTATGGTTTACATTAAAGCCATCTGCGCTTTTTAGAGCTCTTTCAAACCTTTCAAACCATTCTCTGTCCATAATCCTATGAAATGCCTTTTCTAATTTATCCATATCCTTATAATTTTCTTTATAATAACTATAGGAATACATATAGGGCATAGTAGAGTTTAAAAATATAGAAGCATCTAAGGTAGATGCTTTATCTATCCACTTTTCTGCTATTTTTTTTCATATAATCTGTAGTATGACTATCCGTATTGGCTAAAATTAAAGATTTAACCATATCTGGATATTTAGTGTAAAAGCTTAAGGCAATTTTTCCTCCATAGGAAGTTCCCAATAGATTTACACTTTTTAACTCTAATTTATCTAAGAATTTTTTTAGAATTTCTACTTGAGCATCTATATTATATTCCACATCAGAACTATCTGTTTTTCCCTGATCTAATAAATCTATGGTTACCATATGGTAATCCTTAGATATGGTTTTAATAAAAGGCGACCAGCTATTAGTCGACATTAACATGCCATTTAAAAATACTATAGCTTCTCCACTGCCATATTCTTTATAGTATATGTTTTTATTGTGTATATTTATATAAGGCATTGTATCATCTCCTATTTTATTCTAATATTAGTATAGCAGAATAAGTGGAGATTTAAAAATAAAAAAGATACTACTAAGCTGTAGCATCTTTTTATTTTATTTATTTTCCTTCTACTCTATCTAAAATATCATTTAAGTCTTCTATAGGTTTTAAATTTTCCCAGGTAGTACCATCATCAGATACTTTTAATAATGACATGGCTTGGGTACCAAGTCTTTGGTAGTCGGCAAAGTTTACAGTTCCACCCATCGGAATCTTGAATTCTTCTTTTTCCATAGCTTTTATGAAATTATCCCAATTTAGAATTTCCCCCTTCTGTTCTTCTAAGCCCTTCTACCATAAAATGTCCTGCTATCCAACCAGCCATAGCAAAAGCGTTAGCTGCATAATCTGGTTCACCAAATTCAGTCATCCCATCTACAAAAGCTTGAACTTCTTCTACATCACTAAGGTCAACCCAAGCATTTGTATATATTGGGAATTTATTAGATGAATTTACATAATCTGTTGTAAAATTGGATATAGTTGTAGCATCAGCATTTGAATAAGTTGTAAATACTGGTTTATCTACTCCTTTATTAACTAATTCCTTTATAATTGTTGGAAATGTTGCTTGTATAGATGCAGCTACTATAATATCTACATCCTCATTTTTCATTTTTAGAACTGCTGAAGATACGTCAGCTGCTCCTGGATTTACTTGTTCTTTAACTACTACATAGTCTCCACCTAATTTTTCTACTTGATTTTCTACCCCCAGCTAATAAGTCTTTTCCTGCATCATCATTTGTATAAATAACTCCTATTTTATTAGCATCGTGTTCTTCTATAGCTCTAGCAACGATTAATCTACCTTCAGTTACATATATAGGTTGAACTGGGAATAATCCTTGTCCTTTGTCTACTGAGCTGGCATCTTCATTGTATAAATCAGATATTCCTGCTGCAAAATATACAGTAGGAATTCCAGTTTCTTTTAGTAAATCTAATGTAGCTCCAATAGTTGGTGTCCCAAAATGTCCTACTATTGCAAATACCTTATCGTCATTTATTAATTGTTCTGTAAATGCTTTTCCTTTTACTGGGTCAAATTCGTCATCATAGTGGACAAATTCTATTTTTCTACCATCAATTCCACCTATATCATTTACTTGTTTGAAATATGCTTGTATACCTGCATTAAAAGGAACTCCTACTGTAGCAAAAGCCCCCCAGACGTGGCCGCAACATTTCCTACTTTAATTGTATCTTCAGTAATCCCTTGAGATATGGCCTCTTTATTGGAACAGCCTGTCAGGGACATCAATAAAATAGTTAAAGCCATTAAAACTGATAAAACTTTTTCCCTCTTCATAAATCTTCCCCCCCTTATTTTTTGTTTTTACTACCTAGATATGCCTCTACAAGTAAAGGATTGATGAGAAGTTCTTCTGCTTTACCTTTCATACTTATTTCCCAACTTCCAATACATAGGCATAATCAGCAATTTTTAATGTTTGTAATGCATTTTGTTCTACAATTAAAATTGTAGTACCATCCTTTCTAATTTCCTCAATTATTTCAAATATATTTTTTTACTATTAAAGGTGCTAGACCTAAAGATGGTTCATCTAATAATAAAAGCTTTGGACTTCCCATAAGAGCCCTTCCTATGGATAGCATCTGTTGTTCCCCCCCACCTGATAGGGTAGAGCTTATTTGATCTTTTCTTTCTTTTAAAATAGGGAAATATCCATATACTCTATTAAAATTCTCCTGTACTTTATTTTTATCCTTAATGCAATAGGCACCTGCTTTTAGATTGTCTTCTACAGTAAGATTTCCAAATAACATTCTCCCCCCCTCTAAAGACTGGGCGATTCCTAATGCAGCTATTTTATTTGCCGGTAATTTTGTAATATCTTCGCCAAAAAAATTTTATATCCCCTTGTAAAACATCTAATACTCCAGAAATTGTCCTTAGGGTAGTAGTTTTTCCTGCACCATTAGATCCAAGTAATGCAATTATTTGACCTTCTTCTACAAAGATGCTTATTCCTTTAAGGGCCTCTATGCTTCCATAACTTACTTTTAAATTGTTTATTTCCAATGCCTTATGCATAGTCTTCCTCCCTTCCTAAATAAGCTACCTGTACTTTTTCATCATTTTGTATTTCATCAGGTGTCCCTATGGCTAAGAGTTTCCCAAAGGAAATTGCACATATTGTATCACATAAATCTGTAACAAATTTCATATCATGTTCCACAAGAAGTATAGAACAATCGTATTTATCCCTTATATCCCTTACTTTTCCGATTAAATCTAGGGTCTCTGTTTCATTTAAACCTGCTGCAGGTTCGTCTAAGATTATAAGTTTAGGATTGCACATTAGGGTACGAGCTAATTCTATTCTCTTTAAAATCCCATAGGGCTGTCCTGCTACTAATTGTTCCTTAATATCGTAGAGATCCATATATTTTAATACTTCTTCAGCCTTTTGTCTTAAGGCTTTTTCCTCTTTTCTTGAATTAGGTAATTTTAATACTTGACTTAATACAGAGGACTTAAATTCTATATGGGAGCCTACAAGTAAATTGTCTATTACACTTAATTCTCTAATTAGCTCCACATTTTGAAATGTCCTTACTAGGCCTTTAGAAATAATATCGTGGGTTTTTTTGTCCCACTAGATTTTCTACCTCTCCATTATTTCCTTTAAATAGAACTTCTCCCCCCCTATCAGGCTTATAAAACTGTGTTATACAGTTAAAGACAGTAGTCTTCCCAGCCCCCCCATTTGGCCCTATAAGCCCAAAAATTTCCCCCTTCCTTAATTTCAAAGGATAAAGAATCTACAGCCTTTAAACCGCCGAAAGATATGGATAAATCGTCAATCTTTAATACTGTGTCCTTATTCACTGTAGTTTCCCTCCTTTTTCATCTGTTTTTTTTCCCCCCCTTAAGCTTTTCCTTTATATGAATTAAACCTGTGGGATAGAATAACACTACTAAAACTATTAATACCCCCATTAAATATATACGCAAGGCCGTCAAATTGTCCAATAACAGGAAGTCTTTTTAAAATTAAATCTGGTACTCCAAACACTACAAAGGAACCTAGTATAGTTCCCGGTATAGATCGTATACCACCTATTACTATGGCTGCTAAAATATTTAGAGAAAGCAATAATGTCCATGTATCAGGATAGGTGTATTTTACAAAATGCATATATAATACTCCACCTAAACCAGCATAGGCTACAGTTATGGCAAAGGATAAAAGCCTATATTTATATATATTAATTCCCATGGCTTGGGCTGCTGACTCACTACCCCTCATAGTCAAAAATGCCCTTCCAGTATAACTATTTATTAGATTGTAGGTTATTATCATTACAATTACTAAAATAGCCACAACAAGCACAAAGGTTCCATTTCTTCCAAGTTCAATAAATCCTAATAGTGTAGGATAGGCTGCTTTTTTTTCCCAGAAAATCCATTGGTTATTACTTCAAGCTCTACGAAGGTTTTTCTAAATATTTCTGATATGGCCAATGTGGCTATAGCAAGATAAAAACCTTCTATTCTCAAGGATACAAGCCCAGTTAGCACTCCTATTAACATAGGAACTACTATAGATATTAATAGTGCTAATTCAAAAGGCAAGTTTAAATCTGCAGTAAGATAGGCCGATAGATAAGTCCCTAATCCCATAAATCCTGCAGTACCTAGGGAAATCAAACCTGAATATCCTAAAAGTAGATTAAGCCCTAAGGCTACTATGGAATATATTAATATACTAGCAATTGTAGTTAAATACGAATATTTTAAAATTTTCAACTCCACCAATATAGGAAGTATAGCTAATATAATCCCAAAAAGTATATAGCTAGAATAGGGTTTGCTTCTCTTATACCATACTACGAATATGTTTTCTTTCTTTTCCAATTTGCTTCCCCCCCCTATACCTTTTTAACTGTTTTATGTCCAAATAAACCATTTGGTTTAAATAAAATGACCACTAATGTTAAAATATAAAGAATTGGATCACTCCATATTGAAGATATATAATAGGATATAAAATTGCTTGCAAAACCTATTATATATGCTGCAATTACTGGCCCATGAAAAGTTTGAAATCCACCTAATACACAGGATAAAAAGGCGATAATCTGTACTCCATCCATCATAGAAATACTAACACTAGTACTTGGTGCTAGCATCAAGGCTGCAAGTGTACCTAGGGCTGCAGCAATTGCCCAAGAAGTCATAGTTACTAAAGAAGTAGGTATCCCCATCATTCTAGCAACTACCTCATTGGAAGAAGTCGCCCTTATGGATAGTCCCCCCCATTTACTCCTTTGTAACATATAGAATAAAAATGATACCAAAACTATTACTACTACAATATTTAAAATAGCATTGTAGGAAATTGTTGCTCCTAATATTGGGAGACTACCATATATAAATCTTGGAAATTGAATAGGATCCGTTCCAAATAACATTGGTGCCAGACCTAAAAATATCATTAATATTCCTAAGGTAATTATTTGTTTTGACACTGGATCTATATTCTGGGTTTTGGATATAACTATTCTATCTACCAAAACCCCCCCTACTACAAATGCACTTAACATTCCCAAAAGCGCTGCCACATATGGTGGAACATTTGTGTTTAAAAGTATAAAAGTGGCAACAAAGGCATTAAACATACTTATAGCCCCCCCTTGGGCATAATTTGTAGTATTGGAAGTCCTAAAAATCAATATTATTCCTAGGGATGCTAAAGCATAAATTCCGCCAGTCTCTAGACTGTTTAAAAGTATCTGTATAAATATACTCATTGCCATTAATCACTCCTTTTTTTTAGGGATTTTATCCACTATGTATTTTGTAATATCTTTCTAAAATTTATTTATAATCTCTATTAGCTCATCTAATACATCCTTTTTGCCCTGAATTATAGCTGTTGGAATCTTTATTTTACTAACTCCTCCTGTCCCCTGGTTTATACCATTAAAAAAAATTGGAAATATTAAAAGATGCCAATGCATAATATACATCTATTAAATTCCTCTGCAAAATCTCGTAGAGAACTTATTGGTTTATTATAGGTAGAAATTCCAGACCCCCTCATATCTATGGCATAAATAGTATATTCCTCTGGTAAACTTCCATAAGGGTATCAAAATGTTTAGAACTTGCAAGGTTTCTATGAACTAAAACAATTACCTTATCTCCACCTGGATAATATCTATAGCCATGGGTCTCACCATTTTGCAGTAACACCTTTTTTTAATTTAATGTTCTTCATAAATCCTCCTCTTTAAAATCTTATATATAAAGCCTAGAGCCCACTCTTAAAATCTTAAAAGTGGGCATATGTTTAATTGAAACAGGGGGGGTAATTTCAATGGCTTTCCACATCATTTGCTAATAATTGGGCTTTTTCTCTTAATTCCATGGTAATATTATTTATATTTTCAGCTAACTTGTTTATATCGTTACTAATATCTATATGATGATATGATATACTTAGTAATTCATCTAAATTTCTATTTACCTCGTTAGTAGATTTTTTTGAGTTCCCCAATTACCAAATTTGCATTTACAACATAATCCTTTGTTGTATTTGCCAACTTTCTTATTTCTTCTGCAACAACTGCAAATCCGCCGCCATCTTGCCCAATTCTTGCCGCTTCTATGGCTGCATTTAAACCTAGAATATTTGTCTTATTAGATATACCTTGGATAAATTCTAAAATTTCTCCTGTTTCCTCTACACTTTTCATGGAATTATTAGTTACCATATCTAAGTCCTTAGTAACCTCTTCCAGTTTTAAAGAACTATCAGATATTATTTCGGTTATTGACAACATTTGTTGCATAGTGGCATGTAAATTTTCGGCTAGATCTAATAGTAAATCCTGTTTATCTGTAGCTTCTGTAAAAACAACACAACCAGTTGCAATTCCATTATCATCGAAAATTGGCTGTCCAATAGCTATATAAGGAAACCCAAATACATCTGCTTCTACTTTTCTTACTATTTTCCTTTTATTAATAAGAGCTTCATAGGCCACAGATCCCTTTACATGGGAAGTACCACTTTTTAGATTATGATCGTGGTTTTTCCTGGAACATATATAAGACATTGTTCCAAATCACATACAGATACAGAGAAATCTGTATTTGTCAATTCATTTATATAAGGTGCAACCTCTACGAAACTATTTAAAAGATCAGTCATAATATACCTCTTTTCATATAATAGCTTGTAGAATCTATAGTTTCATCAATAATTCTCTATATATTACTAACTAGCTCCTGCTTCACTACCTGCTTGACCCTTTGTTTCTTTGTTATTTTTAATCTTGTGCCATAATCCAATAATACCTTCTGGCATAAAGATTACTACTGCTATATACATAGCTCCGAAGAAAATAAGCCATCTTTCAAATATTGGGTGTACAGAACGAAGATTCAATAAAATATTCTGAATTATATTCACAAATGCACTACCAATTATAGCTCCATATAAAGTTCCAGTCCCACCAACTAAGGTATATAATAGAGCATTAAGTGTAGTCTGGGTAGTTAGTAAATCTGTATTAGCAAATCTATTAAATATGCCAAACATTAAACCAGATAATCCCCCCCTACTATCCCCCCCGCTATTTGTAGAGAAATTAACTTATATTTCTCTACATCATATCCTAAGAACTTTGCCCTTTGCTCATTTTCCCTAATGGCTAATAGAACTCGTCCAGTAGGAGAGTTTACAAACTTCTTCAAAAATATTGTCATTACTATTAGAAATACGAGAGCTATATAATAAAATGCCAATCTATCTGACAAAACACCTGGTACCTTAAATGTAAGACCATCTGCACCATTAGTAACACTTCTCCATCTTTCTGCTGCATTCCTAACTATTTCTGATAATGCCATAGTAATCATAGTTATTGTGAGTACACCGCCCCCCCCACCTCTTAGTGAAA
>JMBX01000139.1_pt1 | contig 19269 bp, 34 predicted proteins | sample 616521 | NCBI WGS metagenome assembly JMBX01 (sample SAMN02727906, study PRJNA239997) | anaerobic digester metagenome | biome: anaerobic digester; isolation source: mesophilic anaerobic digester inoculated with municipal waste water sludge... | place: Germany: Bielefeld University, CeBiTec ...
GATGCTACCATTGAGTATATTGATGGAGAATATATTATAATATTAAATGATGTTACAGGACCTAGACTCAATATAAACAACTTTTATAAAGAATTGATGCGAAAAGGAAAAGATGAAAAAGCTACAGAATATTTAACTGAAAAATTAAACTCTGCTATGTGGATTATAAAAAGCATAGAACAAAGAAGGATGACCATATACAAGGTAGTAGAATCCATATTAAAATTTCAGAAGGATTTTTTTTGAAATTGGAGAAAGGGGGGGTCTTAAACCTTTAACATTAAATGAAGTTGCTGAAGATATACAAATGCATGAGTCAACGGTAAGTAGGGCTACTAATGGTAAATATGTTCAAACTCCGAGAGGATTATATGAACTAAAATTTTTCTTTTCTAGTGGCTTAACTACTAGTGGTGGTGAAATGTCTTCTACTAGTATTAAATCTATGATTAAAGATTTAATAGAACAGGAAAATCCTAAAAAGCCCTATAGTGACCAAAAAAATATCCGATATACTAAAAGCAAAGGGAATTAATATTTCTAGAAGAACTGTTGCAAAATATAGAGATGAATTAGAAATACCTTCTTCCACTGCAAGAAGAAGATATTAGCTTTTGTTTAATATGAAAATGTTTGATTCTAGGGTTGGCAGGATGACCAACTCTAGTTTTATGTTATATTATTTTTATAATATTGTTGAAAATAAAGTTCATATAGTTTATAATAAAAATTGAGGACGAAATATCCCTTAATTTTTTTGCAGGAAGTGGGACAAATTTTATACAGGAGGGACAGAGAATGTCCCCCCCAGCTGTTTAAAATTGAGTATTTTCCATATACTATTTGATGATAACTTTACAAAAAAAAGGTGGGGGGGCAATATGGATTTAATTGAATTGGAAAAGAAAATAGTCCCTGAAGTATTTGATACAATTGAATTAAGATATAATATTTTAAGGACAATATATTATAAGCAACCTATTGGAAGAAGAGGATTGGCTTATGAATTGAATATAGGAGAGAGAACTATTAGAACAGAAGTAAATATTCTTAAAGAATATGGATTATTGAATATAGAAAGTATGGGTATGTATGTAACAGAAGAAGGCAAAAAGATAATTAAAGAATTAGGAAAGGTAATGCATAAAATAAAGGGAATTTCTGATTTAGAAAATGATTTAGAGGAATTATTAAAAGTAAAAAAAGTATTAATAGTTCCAGGAAATTCTGATATTAATAGTTTAGTATTGAAGGACATGGGCAAGACTACTTCTATATACCTAAAAAAAAGCTAATAAATGAAAATTGTATAATTGGAGTAACTGGCGGTACCACTATGGCTCATGTAGCTGATGAGATGCCAGAAGGGAAAGTAGGAGATAATGTAATGATTACCCTGCACGGGGAGGTTTAGGTAGAGATGTAGAGACTCAATCAAATAGCATAGCAGCTAAGCTTGCTAAAAAAAACTAGAGGCTAATTATAGACTGTTACACATACCAGATAATATTGATAAAGTAACATTAGATGCAATACTTAACATTCCTGATATAAAAGAAGTAATGGAATTGATAGATAATATGAATATATTAGTATTTGGCATTGGAAGAGCAGATATAATGGCGGAAAGAAGAAGTCTTCCTAGAGAGATAATTAAGGATATAATCCATAGAGGAGCTGTTGCTGAAGCATTTGGGCATTATTTTGATATAGAGGGAAAGGAAATATGGGAATCTCAAACAGTGGGTATATCCCTTGATACTTTTCAAAGAATTGATAATGTCATTGGAGTTGCAGGAGGTGAAGGAAAAGCAGAAGCTATAATAGCTATAACATCACTAAGGGAAAACATGACTATTATAACTGATGAAGGTGCTGCAAAAAAATGATAAAGATAGCTAAAAAAAGCTACTAAGTAGCTTTAATATAAAAATTATTTTAATAAGGAGGAATACTTATGACAATGAAAGTTGGCTTAAGTGGATTTGGAAGAATAGGAAGAGATGTTTTACGAATCTATTTTGAAAATGAAGTAGATGATTTTGAAATAGTAGCATTAAATGCATCAGGAGATTTAAATACTTTGGCTCATCTATTTAAATATGATTCCCTATATGGGAAATTTAATGGGACTGTTGAAGTAGTAGAAGACGGATTTGTGATTAACGGGAAAAAGATAAAAAGAGTAGATCATAGGAACCTGCTGAAATTCCATGGGGGGGAGATTTAGGTGTTGATTTGGTTATTGATCTACAGGAGCTTTTAGAGATAGGGAAGGATTGTCAAAACATATAGAAGCAGGTGCTAAAAAGGTCATTTTAACTGCACCAGCCAAAAATGAAGATATTACTATTGTAATGGGAGTTAACGAAGATAAATACGATCCAGAGAAACATAATATTATTTCAAATGCATCTTGTACAACTAACTGCCTTGCTCCAGTAGCAAAGGTAATATTGGATAACTTTGGAATTAAAAAAAGGTCTTATGACCACTGTTCATGCTTATACCAATGATCAGCAAATATTAGATAAAAGACATAAAGATTTAAGAAGAGCAAGAGCAGCAGCTGAATCTATTATTCCAACTACTACAGGAGCAGCTAAAGCAGTAGCTTTAGTTATACCAGAATTAAAAGGGAAATTAAATGGATTTGCAATGAGAGTTCCTACACCAACAGTTTCAGTAGTAGACGTGGTATTTGAAGTAGAAAAATTGCAACAGCTGAAGAAGTAAACAAAGCATTAAAGGAAGCTAGTGAAGGCCCAATGAAGGGTATATTAGGATATTCAGATGAGCCTCTAGTATCCATAGACTATAGAGGAGATTCCCGTTCATCTATTGTAGATGGATTATCCACTATGGCAATAGACAATATGGTAAAAGTAGTTTCTTGGTATGATAATGAATGGGGATATTCTGAAAGAGTAGTTGATTTAGCTGCTATGGTAGCAAATAAATAATTTAAAATAGGGGGCGACCTTTGGTCGCCCAAAAAGACTTTAAAGATAAATATAGATAATTTTGAATTATAAAACAGTCTGAGAGGTGATGTAAATGCTAAACAAGATGACATTGGAAGATTTAGAAGTAAAAGGTAAAAGAGTATTGGTTAGATGTGATTTTAATGTTCCTATGGATGATGAAGGTAATATTACCGACGATAGAAGAATAGTTAGCTCTTTACCTACAATTGAGTATTTAATAGAAAATGGTGCAAAGGTAATATTGATGTCCCATTTAGGAAGGCCAAAAGGAGAAGCAAATCCTAAATATAGTTTAGCACCAGTAGCAAGAAGATTGTCAGAGTTGTTAAATAAAGAGGTAATATTTGCTAAAGATGATAGGGTAGTTAGTGATGATGTTAAAGTAATAGTTTCCAAGATGAACGAAGGAGATGTAGTTCTTCTAGAAAATACTAGATTTAGAAAAGAAGAAGAAAAAAATGATGATAATTTTGCAAAGGAATTAGCTTCTTTAGGAGATTTATATGTAAATGATGCTTTTGGTACATCTCATAGGGCACATGCTTCTAATGTTGGAGTTTCTAAGTGGCTACCATCAGCAGTAGGCTATTTAGTAGAAAAAGAGATATCTACTATGGGTAAAGCCTTAGAAAACCCAGAGAAGCCCTTTGTGGCAATACTAGGGGGGGTGCTAAGGTATCGGATAAAATTGGAGTTATACAAAATTTACTTAACAAAGTGGATACCATATTGATTGGTGGAGGTATGGCCTATACTTTTTTTTAAAAGCACAGGGTTATGAGATTGGAACATCCATATTAGAGGAAGATAAAGTAGATTTAGCAAATCAACTTTTAAAAGAAGCAGAAGAAAAGAAAGTGAAATTATTATTACCTGTAGATATTGTAGTAGCTAAGGAGTTTAAAAACGATACAGAGTTTAAAACCGTTAAGATAGATAGTATTCCAAAAGATATGATGGGAATGGATATTGGAGAAGAAACTATAAAACTATTTTCAGATGAGATAAGAAAAGCAAAAACCATAGTTTGGAATGGACCAATGGGAGTATTTGAGATGGAAAATTTCAAAAAAAGGTACCGAATCTATAGCTAAAGCTATGGCAGAATCTGATGCTATAACCATAGTTGGAGGAGGAGACAGTGCTTCTGCAGTAGAAAAGGCAGGATTTGGAGAAAAAAATCACCCATATATCTACAGGAGGAGGAGCCTCTTTAGAATTTTTAGAAGGAAAGGAATTACCAGGGATTGCAGCTATTAGCGATAAATAAAGGAGGATATTTATGCGTAAGCCAATAATTGCAGGGAATTGGAAGATGAATAACACCTTATCCCAATCCCTTGAATTGATAGAAGATATAAAAAAAACATACTTTAAATGACAATGTAGAAGTTGTTGTATGTGTGCCTTTTACAAACTTAAATGATGTAAAAAAAGCTTTAGAAGGAACTAAAATAAAATTAGGTGCTCAAAATATGCATTGGGAAGATAGTGGAGCTTACACTGGTGAAGTGTCCCCTTTGATGTTAAAGGAAATAGGAGTAGATTATTGTATAATTGGCCATTCAGAGAGAAGACAATATTTTAATGAAACTGATGAAACTGTAAATAAAAAAATTAAATCTGCATTAAAACATGATATTAGACCTATAGTATGTGTTGGAGAAACCTTAGAGGAAAGGGAAAAATCTATAGAAAAAGAAATAGTAAAGAATCAAGTATTAAAGGCTTTTGAGGATGTAAATGGAGAACATATAAAGGATATAGTAATAGCATATGAGCCTATATGGCTATAGGCACAGGGAAAACCGCATCTAGCGATGATGCTAATGAAATGTGTGGATTTATTAGGGAGATAATCGGCAGTAAATATGGTAAAGAAGCAAAGAATAGTATAAGGATCCAATATGGAGGAAGTGTAAAACCAAACACTATAAAGGATTTGATGAATAAGGATGAAATAGATGGAGCATTAGTTGGAGGAGCAAGCCTTAATGCTTCTGACTTTGTGAAGTTAATAAACTATTAGATGGAGGATATAGATATGACCAAACCAGTAATGTTGATAATATTAGATGGCTGGGGAATAGGAAAAGAATATGAAGGGAATGCTATATATCTAGCAAATACTCCAAATTATGATAGGCTTATAATGGATTATCCTAATACAAAACTAGAAGCCAGTGGTTTGGCAGTAGGTTTACCAGAAGGACAGATGGGGAATTCAGAAGTAGGTCATTTAAATATAGGTTCAGGAAGAATAGTATATCAGGAGTTGACTAATATAAGTAAGTCCATAAAAGAAGGAAATTTTTTTCAATAAAGAAGAATTTTTACAAGCTATAGAAAATGCAAAGAAGAACGATTCCAAACTTCACATAATGGGTTTAGTATCTGATGGTGGGGGTCCACTCCCATAACACCCATCTATATGGCCTTTTGGAATTATGTAAAAGGCATGGATTAGAGGAAGTATATATTCATGCCTTTTTAGATGGAAGGGATGTTCCTCCTACTATTGGCAAACAGCATCTACAAGAATTAGAAGATAAAATAGATGAAATTGGAGTAGGACATATTGCAACGGTATCAGGTAGATATTATGCCATGGATAGAGATAATAGATGGGAAAGAACTAAACTTGCTTATGATGCTATGGTTTAGGTAGGGGAAGATGGATTCATCTCCAGTAGAAGCAGTACAAAAATCTTATGATGAAGGTATAAATGACGAATTTGTAGTACCGATTGTTATTACGAAGAACAATAAACCTATAGCCACCATAGACAGTGGAGATTCCATAATATTTTTTTTAATTTTAGACCTGATAGGGCTAGACAGATAACTAGAGCTATAGTAGATGAAGAATTTAATGGTTTTGAAAGGGAAAAGAAAGTGGACACTTTCTTTGTCACCATGACAGAATATGATAAAACTATTGAAAACGTCCATGTGGCTTTTAAACCTGAAAAACCGAAAAATACTTTAGGAGAATATATAAGCAGTTTAGGCCTTAATCAATTAAGAATTGCAGAGACTGAAAAATATGCCCATGTAACGTTTTTCTTCAATGGCGGAAGAGAAGAACCCTATGAAAATGAGGATCGGGTATTAATTCCTTCCCCCTAAAGTGGCTACTTATGATTTGAAGCCAGAGATGAGTGCTATTGAGGTAAAAGATGAAGTTTTAAATAGATTAAACATGGATAAATATCACCTAATAGTATTGAACTTTGCTAATCCAGATATGGTAGGGCATACTGGTGTAGTTGAAGCAGCTATAAAAGCTGTTGAAACAGTAGATGCATGTCTGGGAGAGATAATAGATTTGCTTATAAAGAAAGAGGGCAAGGCTTTAATAACAGCAGATCATGGCAATGCAGAGATGTTAATAGATGAAAGAGATGGTAGCACTATAACTTCCCATACTACAAATAAAGTACCCCCTTATAATGGTAGGAGAAGATGGAAAACTTAAAGAAGGTATATTAGCGGATCTAGCACCTACTTTATTGGATATGATGGGATTAGAAAAGCCTAAGGAAATGACTGGTGAAAGTTTAATAATTAGAAAATAATTATATCCAATGTATTTGTGGGACAGGGAGAACTGTCCCTGCTTTCCCATTTGAAATGTAAACAGAATAAAGAGGAGGAGTAAACATGAGCTTAATAACATATATATATGCAAGAGAAGTATTAGATTCTAGAGGTAATCCAACGGTAGAGGTAGAAGTTTGGACAGAGTTAGGTGCCCATGGTAGAGCACTGGTACCATCAGGAGCAAGTACTGGAGCTTTTGAAGCTGTTGAGCTAAGAGATGGAGACAAAGAAAGATATCTAGGCAAAGGCGTTATGAATGCTGTAGATAATGTTAATGATATAATTGCAGAAGAAATCATTGGTATGAATGTATATAATCAAGTAGGTATAGACATGACTCTTATAGAATTAGATGGAACGGACAACAAGGGAAAACTTGGAGCCAATGCTATCCTTGGTGTATCCTTAGCAGTAGCAAGGGCAGCAGCTGATGAATTGGGAATGCCTTTATTTAACTATATTGGCGGAGTAAATGCTAAGGTATTACCTGTTCCTATGATGAATATCCTTAATGGTGGAGAACATGCAGACAACAATGTAGATATTCAAGAGTTTATGGTAATGCCTGTAGGAGCTCTTAATTTTAAAGAAGCATTAAGAATGGGTGCAGAGATATTTCATAGTTTAAAATCTGTATTAAAATCTAAAGGTTTAAACACCGCTGTTGGAGATGAAGGAGGTTTTGCACCAAATCTATCTAGTAATGAAGAAGCACTAAAAACTATTGTTGAAGCTATAGAAAAAGCCGGATATAAGCCAGGAGAAGATGTATATTTAGCTTTGGATGTAGCAGCTACGGAAATGTATGATGAAAAGAAAAAAGTATATAGATTAGAAGGAGAAAACAGAGAATTAACAGTAGATGAGATGATAGATTATTATGTAGATTTAGTTAAAAATATCCAATTATATCTATAGAAGATGGGTTAGCAGAAGAAGATTGGGATGGATGGAAGAAACTAACAGAAAAATTAGGAAAAGAAATTCAACTAGTAGGAGATGACCTATTTGTCACCAATACTAAACGTTTAGAAAAGGGGGGGATTGAATTAGGTGTATCTAACTCGGTATTGGTGAAATTGAATCAAATAGGAACACTAACTGAAACTTTAAATACCATCGAGATGGCAAAAGTACATGGCTATACAGCAGTAGTATCTCATAGATCTGGAGAAACAGAAGATACTACTATAGCAGATTTAGTAGTAGCAACAAATGCAGGTCAGATAAAAACAGGAGCTCCTTCTAGAACCGATAGGGTAGCCAAATATAATCAACTTCTAAGAATTGAAGATTACCTAGGGGGGGCACTAGTGAATACAGTGGGAAAAAGGCATTTTATAATATAAAGAAATAGCAGGGATTGCCTTGCTATTTCTTTATTAATCTTTACTAGCATTATAGCTATTGATTTTATAATATCTCTATGATAAAATAATCATGTTTATGGTATGATATAATAAATTATCCCATTCCAATACAGGAGGTGTAAATATGACTATCTTTTTTTCAGTTTTAATTCTTATATCTAGTATTTTATTAATTGTAACAGTATTATTTCAGGAGAGTAAATCAGAAGGTTTAGGAGCAGTATATGGTGGCGCAGAAAAATTATGGGGGGGTAAATCGGGAGCAAGAACTATGGAAGCAACCCTTAAGAAAATAACTACAATTTCTGCAATTGTGTTTATGATATCTGCAATAGTACTTGCAGCAATTCAATAAGAAGGAGGAGGTATGTTAATATGAGTTTTGCGTTAATATCAGCACCAATAGTGGGCATAATTGCTTTGCTATTTGCTTTTTATAAAGCCAGCTCTATTGATAAAGTAAGTCCTGGCAATGATAGAATGAAGGAAATAGCGTCTTTCATTGAGGAAGGGGGGGCTATGGCATTTCTAGAGCGTGAATATAGAGCTTTATCTATATTTGTTATTGCTCTATTTATTGTATTAGCAATAGCAATTAATTGGCAGACAGGGGGGGTATCTTTTCTATTAGGAGCCATATTCTCTATATTTGCGGGTTATTTTGGTATGAAAGTAGCAACAAAAGCCAATGTAAGAACGGCCAATGCTGCTATGGAAAAAGGTATGAATAAAGCATTAAATGTAGCTTTTTCAGGTGGAGCAGTAATGGGAATGAGTGTTGTTGGATTAGGTATAATAGGTGTATCCTTATTATACATACTATTTCAAGAACCATCTATTATTACAGGTTTTGGTTTAGGAGCTTCATCTATTGCATTATTTGCTAGAGTTGGTGGAGGTATATATACTAAGGCAGCTGATGTGGGGGGGCGGACTTAGTAGGAAAAGTAGAAGCAGGAATTCCTGAAGATGACCCAAGAAATCCTGCTGTAATAGCTGATAATGTGGGAGACAATGTGGGAGACGTAGCAGGTATGGGAGCAGATTTGTTTGAATCCTATGTAGGTGCTATAATATCTGCAATTACATTAGGATTAGTTGCCTATGGGGGGGATGCAGGAGTAAAATTTGCTTTAGCTTTGTCTTCAGTAGGAATACTAGCATCTATAATAGGAGTATATTTGTAAGAGGGGGGGATAAGGATCCTCAGAAAGCATTAAATACTGGGACCTTAGTTTCAGCAGTTATAACTGTAGTATTTGCATTTATATTAAGCAGAAGTATTTTAGATTCAAATAAACCATTTATAGCTATTTTAGCTGGTTTAGTAGTAGGTCTTATAATTGCAAGAATTACTGAATATTATACATCAGCTGATTATGGGCCAGTAAAGAGAATCGCAAGTGAATCAGAAACTGGAGCTAGTACCAATATAATTGGAGGTTTATCTGTAGGCATGATGTCTACAGGGGGGGACCAATTATAGTAATAGCCATTGGTATATTAATTGCTTTTTACGTATCTGGAGGATTAACAGATCCAGCATCTGGTTTATACGGTATAGCATTAGCAGCAGTTGGTATGCTTTCAACAGCAGGCATGACTATTGCAGTGGATGCTTATGGACCAATTGCAGATAATGCTGGTGGAATTGCAGAAATGTGTGATTTGCCAGAAGAAGTAAGGGATATTACAGATAAATTAGATTCCGTTGGAAATACAACAGCAGCAGTGGGTAAGGGCTTTGCAATAGGCTCTGCAGCATTAACAGCTTTGGCGCTATTTGCATCTTATACTCAAGCAGTCCAATTAAGTGGGATAAATTTAACAGAACCAGCAGTAATTGCAGGGTTGTTTATAGGTGGAATGTTACCCTTCTTATTTTCTGCTATGACTATGGAAGCAGTTGGAAAAGCTGCTTTTAGCATGATAGAAGAAGTAAGGAGACAATTTAAAGAAATTCCAGGAATAATGGAAGGTAAAGCAATACCAGAATATAGTACTTGTGTTGACATAAGTACTAAAGCAGCATTGAGAGAAATGGTGGTACCAGGCGTATTAGCCGTAGTTGTACCTATAATTGTTGGTTTGTTATTAGGAGCAGAAGCTTTAGGAGGACTTATAGCTGGAGCATTAATTACAGGTGTACTTATGGCTATATTTATGGCTAACTCTGGGGGGGAGCTTGGGATAATGCTAAGAAATATATAGAAGAAGGGAATCACGGTGGAAAGGGTAGTGAAGCTCATAAGGCAGCAGTAGTAGGAGATACAGTAGGAGATCCTTTTAAGGATACTTCAGGGCCATCTTTAAACATATTAATAAAGTTGATGACCATTGTATCTTTAGTATTTGCTGAGCTGTTTTAAATTATGGCGGAGTACTATTCAACTTATTTAAATAATATAAAAACCCTCCTAATGGAGGGGGGGTTTTATATGGTATAATTTATAATTAGATATTGTTATTTAAACTGAAATTTTAGATTTGTTATATTACTATAGGGCTAGTTAATAATATTATAGTATAATAAGTATTAAATCTATCTATTTAAAAATCAAAGGAAGGTAAAGTATATGAAAGTAACTATTGAAGATATCCAATTAAACTATATATGCAAAGGGGGAAGGAAAAAATGTATTGATTCTTCATGGATGGGGGAGCCAATATAGATACAGTTATTCCTATAGTAAATATTTTGAAATCTCACTTTAAAGTATATGCTTTGGATTTGCCAGGATTTGGTAGTAGTGCTGAACCAAAGGAGGTATATGGTTCTAAGGATTATGCAAAAATCGTAAAAAGATTTATAGATTATATGGAAATGGAAAAGGTAATATTAATAGGACATTCCTTTGGAGGAAAAGTTTCCATATGGCTTGGGAGTTTATATCCTGAAATAGTAGATAAAATAGTACTTATTGACAGTGCAGGGCTAATTCCAAAGAGAGGATTAAAGTATTATGTAAAAGTATATGGTTTTAAACTATTAAAAGCTATATATAAAGGAGTTTTTTTTCTGGGTAGATGACAAAAAGAAAATGGGAAAGTTTTATAATAGATTTGGTTCAACAGATTATAAGGATGCTCAAGGGATAATGAGAAAGATACTAGTAAAAGTTGTAAATGAAGATTTAAGACCTTTACTTAAAGATATAAAAGCACCTACGCTGTTGATTTGGGGAGACAAGGATACAGCTACCCCCCCATTGTATATGGGTAAAATTATGGAAGAGGAGATACCTGATAGTGGACTAGTTATATTAGAAGGGGGGGCAGGACATTATTCATACTTAGATGATTATAATAGATTCGCTATAATATTAAAGGCATTCTTGTTGCCAAACCACCAATAGATAAATAAATATAATATAGGGATTTGTGTGGAGGTGAAGTTGTTGAATAAATTTATAATTATTTTGTTGGTTGTTTTATGGATATATTTAATAATTAATAGATCTAAATTTTTCTTACATATGATGCAATTAGAGGGATATGAAAATAATAATTATAGAAAATGGATATTAGAAAGTGACAAAGCCTATAGTATTAGATTAAAAAAAATCTATAAAACATCTTTTTATCATTATGATAATTTATTTAATATTAGTTTTATTGACCAACAAAGGAGTACAGTTTAGGATATTTATATTATATACTTTCTATATAATCTGGGCATTATACATGTTTTCAACAAAGATAACCCATGAAGGAGCAAAAAAAACCTTTGGTATTTACCAGAAGAGCTACAAGGCTTTATATAACCAATTTAATATTAAATATAGTTTTATTATTAATTATATTTACATTATATATTAAAAATACAGACAACAGGATATTATTTTCTCCAATAATACTATTCATAGGCTCTATATTATATTATTTTCAATCGGAGACCATATATTTATCCAATATATTAGTTAAACCAATTGAAGATACCATTAATAGACGGTATTTTGAACAAGCACAGGAAAAGATAGCTTCCATGAAGGATTTACATGTGATAGGTATTACTGGAAGCTTTGGAAAGACTAGTACAAAATTTATAGTTGGAACTATACTAAAACAAAAATATAGGGTACTTAATACTCCAGAAAGTTATAATACCCCTATGGGTTTAAGCAAGGTAATAAACGATAAATTAACGGATGAACATCAGGTATTTATTGCTGAAATGGGTGCTAGAAACATAGGAGATATTAAAGAACTAGCTGAATTAACTAAGCCTAAAATAGGAGTTATTACTTCTATTGGACCTGCACATTTAGAAACTTTCAAAAATATAGACAATATAATGAAAACCAAATATGAACTAATAGAAGAATTGCCTACTGATGGAATAGCCATATTTAATTATGATAATGAATACGTGAAAAAAAATTAGCTGATAAAACTTTTAAGGAAAAAAATATTATACGGTATAGAAAATACTGAAGAATTAGATATATATGCAGAAGATGTAGAAGTATCAGAACTAGGATCTACCTTTACTATAAAGGACAATAATGGAAATAGCATAAGATGTACTACCAAATTATTGGGGAAACACAATATTTATAATATATTAGCAGGGGTTAGTGTAGCTGTAGCTATGGGGCTTAACTTTGAAGAAATTAAACAAGGCATACAAAAAATAGAACCTATTCCTCATAGATTAAATATAATAAATCCAGGAACTGGTATAATAATAATTGACGATGCGTTTAATTCCAATCCTATTGGTGCAAAAGCAGCCTTAGAGGTATTAAACCAATTTAAAGATGGTCGCAAGATTATAGTAACTCCAGGTATGATAGAATTAGGTGAAAAAGAAGAAGAGGCTAATAGAGAATTTGGAACCAATATTGGCAAAGTGTGTGATTATGTTATCTTAGTAGGGAAAAAAAACGTACTATTCCTATATATGAAGGGTTGAGGGATGGGGGGGGCTATAGCGAAAACAATATATTTATTGTAGAGGATTTAGATGAAGCCACAGGAAGTTATTAAAACAATTGCAAGGCCTAAGGATGTAATATTATTTGAAAATGATTTACCAGATAATTATGACGAATAAAGAGGGAGGTAATTTGATGAGAAAACGAGTAGCAGTTATATTTGGGGGGGGCGTAGTGTAGAACATGAAGTTTCTGTAATTACTGGGATTCAAGTAATGGAAAATATGGATAGGGATAAATATGATATAATTCCAATCTATATTGATAAAGATGGCAAATGGTTTACAGGAAATAGTTTAATGGAGTTTGAAAACTTTAAAGAAAGTAATTTAGATGACTTACAAGAAGTAATATTATCTCCAAAGACTAATGATTATAATTTATACAGCCATCCAGAAAATATTGGATTATTTAAAAAAAGGTAATGGATAAAATAGATATAATATTTCCTACTATCCATGGAACCAATGGAGAAGATGGCACTATTCAGGGATTATTTGAACTGATGAATATACCTTATGTAGGATGTGGGGGGGTATTAGCCTCATCAGTAGGAATGGACAAAATAATTATGAAGGATGTATTTAAGGCTAATGGTCTCCCTATAGTAGATTATATATGGTTTTATAGGAGAGAATGGTTAGAAGAGCAAGAAGAAACTATAAAAACCATTGAAGAAGGCTTAGGTTATCCTGTGTTTGTAAAACCAGCTAATTTAGGTTCTAGCATTGGTATATCTAAAGCAAAAGATAGAGAGGGACTTATTCAAGCAATGGAAATAGCTATAAGATATGATAGAAAATAATAGTAGAGGAAGCTGTAGAAAATCCAAGGGAGATAAACTGTGCAGCAATGGGTTATGATGATAAGGTTATAACTTCATTATGTGAAGAGCCTTTAGGTTGGGAAGAGGTATTAACCTTTGAAGACAAGTATATAAATAGCAATATAAAAGGAATAGGTAAAGAAGGGAGCAGGAGAATTATACCTGCAGATATTGAAGATAATATAAGGGAAAAAAATAGAAGAAGCTGCTAGGAAAGCATTCATAGCTATTGATGGGAGAGGAAATGCTAGGATAGATTTTTATTAGATAAAGATAAAAATATATATGTAAATGAAATCAACACATTACCTGGTTCTATTGCATTTTATTTATGGGAAGGGAGAGAATATTCTTTTAAAGAACTAATAGATAATATGATAGATATAGCAATAAAGGCACATGAAGAGAAGAACAAAAATATGTATCAATATAATGCAGATTTATTTAATAAAGTGCATTTAGGTGATAGCAAAGTAGGAAAGATGTAAGATATAATATTATATATTATATCTATAAAAACAAATGAGAAATATGTGATATAATTGGGTAAACTAGTGTTGATAATCCTAAATGATATTCACATAAGGGGGGGAGGAAATTGATGAGTTTGAGAGAAAATATAGTGGAGTTTATGAGAAAAAAAAGGTTTATAAGCCTATGTTAAAAGAAGAATTGGCCATTCAATTTGGATTAGAAGGGAAAGAAATAGAAGTATTTTATAATATATTAAAGGATATGGAAAAAGAAGGTATAATTATAAAAACTAGAAACGAAAGATATGGTTTAGTAGAAAAAAAATGAATTTAATAGTAGGGAAAATTGAAGGAAATGAAAAAGGATTTGGTTTTTTTAATTCCTGATGATAAAACAAAAGAAGATGTATTTATACCAGCAGAGGATATGAATGGGGGGCTCTACATGGGGGGGATAGGGTAATTGTAAGAATTACTAGTAAGGGACTATCTGGAAAGAAAGAAGAAGGAGAAGTAATTAGAATACTTGAAAGAGCCAATGATACCATAGTGGGAACTTTTGAAAGTAGCAATAATTTTGGGTTTGTAATACCCGATGATAGCCGAATTGCTTATGATGTGTTTATATCCAAATCGAATTTTAATGGAGCTAAAACCAATCAGAAAGTAGTAGTTGAAATAACTAGATGGCCTGAAAAAGGAGAAATCCTGAAGGAAAAATAGTGGAAATATTAGGCTATGTAGGGGGGGAAAAAGGTACAGATATATTATCTATAATTAAACAATTTAAATTGTCAGAGGATTTTCCAGCCAAAGTATTAAATCAAGCAAGTTCCATTGAACAAACAGTATCTCAAGAGGAAATTGAAAAGAGAGTAGATCTTAGGAATTTGAATATTTTTACTATAGATGGAGCTGATGCTAAGGATTTAGATGATGCAGTATCTATAGAAAAGTTATCCAATGGAAATTATAAACTAGGAGTTCATATAGCTGACGTATCCCATTATGTTAAGGAAAAAGTCCTATAGATAAGGAAGCCTATAAAGAGGAAATAGTGTATATTTAGTAGATCGGGTTATACCTATGCTTCCAAAGGAATTATCCAATGGGATATGTAGTTTGAATCCAAATGAAGACAGATTGACTTTATCTGTCTTCATGGAAATAGATAAAAATGGAAGTGTTGTAGACTATAAAATAGTAGAAGGAGTTATAAGGAGCAAAGCACGACTGGTTTATGATGATGTTTCGGATTTTTTTAGAAAGAGATGATAAAGAGGTTCTAAAAAAATCTAGAAGGAGTTACAGAAGATTTAAAAATAATGGAGGAGTTATCTCATATACTTTATGAAAAAAAGGCAAAAAAGAGGTTGCATAGATTTTGATTTTCCAGAAGCAAGGATAATACTAGATGAAGACGGTATACCAATAGACGTAGTAAAGGAAGATAGAAGAATAGCTGACAAGATGATAGAAGAATTTATGCTAGTTTGTAATGAAACTATTGCTGAACATTTTTACTGGGCAGATATTCCATTTTTATATAGAATTCATGAAGAACCAGATATGGAAAAGATAGAAGAGTTTAATAAATTTATCCATAATTTTGGATATTCTATTAAAGGAATCCAAGATATTCATCCAAAGGAATTACAACTTTTGACCAAAGAAGTTAAGGGTAAAAAAAAGAGGAGACTTTGATTAATACACTTCTTTTAAGATCATTAAAAAAAAGCTAAATATAGCAGTGAAAAGGATATACACTTTGGATTAGCAGCTGAATATTACTGTCATTTTACTGCACCTATTAGAAGATATCCAGATTTGCAGATTCATAGGATTATTAAGAACTATATAAACGGAAAGCTTAGTTCTAATGAGCAAGATCGATTACATGTTTTATTGCCAAAAGTAGCAGATCATACATCTACAACAGAAAGAACAGCAGAGGAAGCAGAAAGAGAAGTAGAAGATCTAAAGAAGGCTGAATATATGTCTACTAGAATTGGTAATGTATACGAAGGTATAATATCTTCTTTAACTCACTTTGGAATGTATGTTCAATTAGACAATACTATAGAAGGACTAGTCCATTTTAGCAATATGATAGATGATTATTATTATTTTGATGAAGACAAATATTATATAATAGGAGAGCATACAAACAAGGTTTATAGATTAGGGGGGGATACGGTGAAAATAATTGTAATAAATACAGATTTGGTGAAAAGAACTATAGATTTTATGTTAGTACAAGAGGATGAATAACATATCTTGACATTCAATGGAAACCTTGATAAACTCATATTTAAATTAAAAGTAGTGTGGTGATTTTATGGAAAGTGAAAATGTAAAAATTGTAGCTAGAAATAGAAAAGCAAGACATGAATATTTTATTGAAGAAACTATAGAAGCAGGTATTGTGTTAAAGGGAACAGAAGTAAAGTCAGTAAGGGAAGGCAGAGTAAATATAAAGGAAAGCTATGGGGGGGTAGTAGAAAATGGAGAAGTGTTTATATATAGTATGCATATAAGTCCTTATGAACAAGGGAATATCTATAATACAGATCCTCTCAGAAAGAAGAAACTTTTACTTCATAAGAGAGAAATAAGGAAGTTAGAATCTGCAGTTATGCAGAAAGGATATACATTGGTACCTTTAAGTGTATATATTAATGAAGATGGATTAGTTAAAGTAGAATTAGCTATAGCAAAGGGCAAGAAATTATATGACAAGAGGGAATCTATAGCAAAAAGAGATGCAGAGAGGAGAATGCAGCAGCATTTATCAGAAAAATTTAAATATAATTCATAATTCTTCATATCCAATTTTATGATTACGCTTAAAGCAGAGTTTCCCAATTTTTTTATGGACATATAAAGTTGGGAAACTTTAGTTGCTATACTGGTTGACATAACATCATTATTTTGTTATAATAGATGATGGGTCAAAATAAGATATAATTAAATATGGGGGGGCGAAATGGTTTCGACGGGAATATTGAAGCAGGAGTAGCGGGTCGTTGCCGCCAACTCAACGTAAAAAAAGTGGCATTAAGAATAAACGCAAACGAAGATTACGCATTTGCTGCTTAATTAAAGTAGCACGTCTTACTCAAGATTCCCACGTCTTGGGATAGGGCGCCAACATTAGTGGGGGGGAACCGAGCCTTACAAAGCTTTGAGTAAGGAACGGAACTTTATGAAGCTACCAAGGTTAGAATCCTGTCAGTAGGAGTCTAGCTGAGGGAATGTTAAAATACTGACTGCACTCGGAGAAGCTCCTGTGGATATATTTTCGGACGTGGGTTCGATTCCCACCGCCTCCACCATAAAAGAACTTAAATATTGATACAATAGAAACTCCTTACAATTTATATCAATTCCTGTGAATTTATTTGCAATTATAAGATTATTTATTTAGTCAGTCAAGGTAAACAAACTCGCTATCACTCGCCCTTGACAGAATCAAAAAAATAATCTTTTTATATAGATGCAAATTCACAGGAAATTTTATTCCCAAAATTCTTTACGGTTAACTGTCTTTCCTTATATTCCCTTGGTGTTAAGTAATCTAATGAGTCATGTAATCTATGATTATTATACCAATTGATATAATCCATTAATTCAAATTCTAATTCCTCTGATATACAAGATCTGCACCCTTGTTTTCTCCGACAGAATATCCTATAATTTCTTTATTGTGTAAATCAAGCAATGTACATATATAGCACCATTTATTATTAACCCTAACATAGGTAAGATTGCTAACTACTACCTCCAATTTTTCCCTATTATTAAATTGTCTGTTCATCACATTCACTATTTTATCTTCATTACATTGCACAGTACACAAAAAAATTTGATACTTAGAAAATGGACTTGTCCTGAATGTGGTATACACCATGATAGAGATATAAATGCTAGTAAAAACCTGCTGAAACTAGCCATATAGTTTTGGTACTATTGGGGGGGTAGAAACTACCCTTAGAGCTTGGGTAAACTTGGCAGGTTACTGCTATTGACCAAGAAGCCTCACTTCAACGAATGAATGTGAGTAAGTGGGGGGGAGTATTTCACTATCAAAACATCTGACACTGGATCTATGTCAATACTTTTCTATTAATTACTTGTTCCAAAAGAAGAAAATATATCAAATATATTGCATATGCAAATATGATATTGCATATGCAATATATTATGTTAGGAGCTGTGGTATTAATTAAGCTTATTCAATTAATTTATTATTTAATTTTATCATATATTTCTGATACTTTTTTTTCCAATCTACTACATTCCACCAAGCATCAATATAATCTGCTCTCATATTTTTATATTTTAGATAATATGCATGTTCCCATACATCAATACCGAGGATTGGTTGTTTCCCATCGGAAATAGGATTATCTTGATTTGGTGTAGATACTATTTCTAATTTTCTATCATTGAAGATTAACCAGGCCCAACCGCTACCAAATCTTCCTAAGGCAGCTTTTTTTTAAATTCTTCTTTAAACTTATCAAATCCACCTAAATCTTCATCAATTTTTCTTGCAAGTTCTCCTTCTGGTTTGCCACCGCCTTCTGGAGACATAATATCCCAGAATAATGTATGATTATAATGGCCACCACCATTATTTCTTACAGCTGTTCTAATATCTTCTGGAAGTTCATCAATAGATTTTAGTATTTCTTCAATTGACATCTGTTGAAATTCAGAATACCCTTCTAAAGCCTTGTTTAAATTATCTACATACCCTTTATGATGCTTGGAATAATGGATTTCCATAGTTAATGCATCAATATGGGGCTCTAAAGCATTATAAGGATATTTTAATTCAGGTAATTTAAAAACCATGTTACTCTCTCCTTTATATATTATAATTTTGTTATTGTCTATTATATATATATCCAAAAATGATAATGATAAACATTATCATATAAAAATTAATATCAATAAAAAATATATAAATTTTCTTATAGGCTATGAATTTTTTTTGCTATTGACAAATAGGAAAAATAATTTTATGATATACTAAACAGTAGCTTATAATCTAAACAAATATTAAGT
>JMBX01000140.1_pt1 | contig 19198 bp, 27 predicted proteins | sample 616521 | NCBI WGS metagenome assembly JMBX01 (sample SAMN02727906, study PRJNA239997) | anaerobic digester metagenome | biome: anaerobic digester; isolation source: mesophilic anaerobic digester inoculated with municipal waste water sludge... | place: Germany: Bielefeld University, CeBiTec ...
GATTATGGGGAAATATTGGGACCACTATTACTGCCAACCTTGCAGCCATTCCGGCAAACATCTCCGCTAAAAGAGCTGCTTTTGCACATTTCATGTTCAATGTGCTGGGGGGGTTATCTGGATGCTGTTCATATTCAAGTTTTGTGAATATGGTAGATAGTATTGTTGCTAACTTTTCATCTGTCCACCCATCTGAATTGCCATCATTTATCGCCTCGCTAACACCGGAACAATACGCACAGGTAACTAACCTCCCAAAATCGGAACTTTCACCTGAACTTGCATCACTCCACGACAAATATCTCAGCTTCCAGGCTGCTACATCATATGGATTATCGCTGTTTCACACGATGTTCAATATTTGTAATGTTTCAATCATGATCTGGTTTGTAAAATTGTATGAAAAATTTGTTCTCACCCTTATAAAGCCGAAGAGCGGAGAGGAGGAAGATGAGGAGTTCATACTGAAATATATATCTACTGGCATGTCCTCTACAGCCGAACTTTCAATTATTCAGGCTGAAAAGAGGTAGAGGTTTATGCTTACCGTGCAAGAAAGATGTTTGGTTTTGTGAAAAAAATGACCAATATGAGTCATAATGACAAAAAGTTCCTTAAACTTTACAACCGCACGGAGAAGTATGAAAATATTTGTGACCAGATGGAGGTTGAGATAGGCTTGTATCTGAACAAAGTTTCAGAAGGAAGGCTGAGTAATCAAAGCAGGGAGCATGTACGTTCAATACTCCGCGCTGTGACTGAGATAGAAAGTATAGCCGACTCCAGTTGTAATATTGCCAGGCACTTAAAACGGAAAATGGAAGCAGACGTTGTTTTTGAAGATATCATTATTGATAATATCAATTCAATGTACAACTTGCTTGACAAGGCTCACGAAAATATGCAGGCAATGCTGAAGAATAAAAAAATATCTGAATCAGATCTGTTAAACAGCAAGCAGATGGAGAAAATTATAAATGAAAAACGGAACAATCTTAAACGTGAGAATCTGGACAATGTAAACCAAAATATTTATTCCTATCAGAATGGTGTCTTCTATATGGATATAGTCTCGGAATGTGAGCGTATGGGCGATTATATAATAAACGTGATTGAGTCGATAGAGGTGAAACATAGTTAAAGATGATGTTTTTTTTCTCATAAACCGGGAAAAATATATCTTCGTGTCTAAGACTTATAATGCGATATTTTGTATGCGCCATAGTCTGCTGTAACAGATAAATTCCTTAACAACATGAATGACTGGAAAAGAGACTTGACATTGTCTATTCTACCAACCCCGATTACCACTACATGAAGGAGGGACAGGAGTATGAAGAGACACTGCCAAAGGAAAACAGATGCTGCGTGTCAGCCTCGATAAGCGTAACCGCAAAGGAAAGGCTGTAACGCTTATAACCGGATTCACCGGAACTGAAGAGGACCTGCAGGAGCTTGGGAAGATGCTGAAGATAAAATGCGGGGGGGTAGGCGGTTCAGCCAAGGAGGGAGAGATCATTATCCAGGGCGATCATCGCGAGAAGGTACTGGGAATTTGCAAAAAGAGGGATATGCAGGGTCACGTATCATCTGACCGGCCCTCGGTACATGTAATCAAAGCATCAGCAGGATCGGGGGGGAAAACGCACCGCCTGACAGGTGAATACCTCCGTCTGCTCTACTCCGGGACAAACAACTACAGGCATATTCTGGCGGTTACCTTTACTAATAAGGCGACTGATGAGATGAAATCACGAATCGTTGAAGAACTGCACCGGCTGGCATCGGGGGGGAAAAAAAATCTACCTACCTGAAAGAGCTGATGAGTGATTTTCGATGAGTGAAATTAGTGTTCGAAAACAGGCAAAGGTTATTTTAGAAACAATTCTCCACGACTACTCAGCTTTCTCAATCAGTACTATCGACCATTTTTTCAGCAGACCATGCGTGCTTTCACGCGTGAGATTGGACTGGGTGGCGGATACAATATAGAGGTGAATGAAACGTCACTCCTTATGGAGCTGTAGACCTGATGCTCTCGGAACTGGATAAACCGGAAAACAAAGCTCTTGCCGACTGGTTGTTGCGGTTTATGCAAAACCGCATTGAAGAGGGAAGAAGCTGGAAAATAGGCCAACAGGTGCTGGAGCTGGCAAGACAACTGTTTAATGAGACTTATAAATCGCTCTCCGACAGAGAGATGGAGACAATCTGTGACAAAGGTCAACTCGAAGTGTACAAACAAATGCTTGTCCGTATTGTAAAAAGCTACGAGAACGAGTTGAGATCGATTGGCATAAAAGCGCTCTCTGTCATGGAGCAATACGGCCTGGGATACGATGACTTCAAACATAAAAGAAATTCCGGCTTCATGCTGTTTGTGAAGCTGGCTAACGGAATTGTGGAGAAACCTTCAAAACGGCTAATAGCACTTGCAGACAACATCGACCTTTGGTTTAGCAACAGTGAAAAAGAGGCCGACATAAGATCGGCCTACGATTCCGGATTGAATGAGTGTGTGAAAGATATAATATATCTGTCTGAAACGACCGTGAATACCAGACGGCAAACACCTTCTGCGTAATTTCTATACCCTTGGTATACTTAATGATATCAAAACACGGCTGAATAAGCATCAACAGGAGACTAACACGCTGTTCCTTTCAGACACTACTGAATTGCTGAACAATATCATTGCCGGAACTGATTCGCCATTTATCTATGAAAAAAACCGGTACGCGGATCAACCATTATATGATAGACGAGTTTCAGGACACATCTGTTATGCAGTGGCAGAATTTTAAGCCGCTTATTGGCGAGAGCCTTGCATCGGGTAATTTTAATCTTATAGTGGGCGATGTGAAACAGAGCATCTACAGGTTTCGCAATTCAGACTGGCGGCTGTTAGAGGAACAGGTAGACGATGATTTTCATCCGGAGAATATCCAGAAACATATATTGGATACCAACTGGCGCAGCGATGCTTGCCTGGTACAGTTCAACAACGCTTTTCTCTAAATCACCATTAATTCTTCAGAGTGATTTTAACATGTCGGTGGAAACGGAACAGGATAATAACCCGGGCCCATCAGGCGATTTGATGATTACTCATGCATATGCCGATGCATTTCAACATATTCCTCCACAAAAACCTGAGGGCGAAGGACAGGCGAAGATCACCTTCCTGAAAGATGATAAGGAAACTGACTGGAAAGCTGAAGCACTGGAACGGTTGCCGCACGAGATTGAGTCGTTGCAGGATCAGGGCTTCGCACTTAAGGATATCGCCGTTGTGGTACGGCGGAATCATGAAGCTGTACAGGTAGCTGAAACATTGCTCACTTACAGGGAACAGCACCCTGAATCACCATACCGGTACGATATCATATCAAACGAAGCGCTGATAATAGGTAACGCACAAAGTATCAAAGCGGTCATCGCGCTGATGCGCTACTTAAGAAACACGAAAGATAAAGGCTGTCTTATGATGGCGGTGTATGAATATTTCCGGTTCAGCATGAACTGCACCCCCCCAGGCGAAGCGATACGTAAATTTAGTGAAGAGGCTTCCGGAGATTTTCCCGATGAGCTGAAAATTCATATCAACAGGCTGGCTTCTCTTCCTTTGTATAACATGGTTGAACGTTTTTTTTCTCGCTTAATAACGGCTCGCTCAACATGAAAGAAAATGCTTACATACAGGCATTTTTGGATATTACCCTCAAATTCTGTACCAACAGCCCTGCAGACTTGAATAATTTTCTCGATTGGTGGGATGAAGAAGGTTACAAAAAAAGCTCTTTTTTTCACCCGAGGGACAGGATGCAATCCGCTTGATCACAATACATAAATCAAAGGGATTGGGATTTGGAGCAGTCATAATGCCGTTTGTAAACTGGGATGTGGATCACAATCAACATCACACCAATATCATATGGTGTAAACCCAATGTGGCACCGTTCAATAAGCTTGGAGTAGCACCTCTCCAATACAGTAAAGGGCTCTCGGGGACCATTTTCAGAGATGACTATCTGGAAGAAAGACGTATGTCATATATCGACAATCTGAACCTGCTCTACGTCGCATTTACCCGTGCAAAACATCGCCTGATAGTTTTTGCGCCCATCCCCCCCAAAACCAGGAACCATATCCAATGTTGCCGATCTGCTTTGGCGAACCATAACTGATAAATCTATTCCACATAATTCTGAAAAAGGAGAGATATTACTTGATGATTACTTTACTGAAGATGAGAACGAATCGTCTTTCGTGTTAGGACAAGCTGACGTTATAATAAAAGAAGATGAAGAGAAAGCGGTTATGACATATACTACAGGCGAATGGCGGTCTGTGCCTTTCGACAACCGCCTAAAGATGCGCCTCAACTCTACAGGGTTCTTCTCCGGCGATGGTAGCCGCGATTACGGCAAGCTGATGCACGATGTTATAAGCAATGTAAAAACATTTTCCGATATTCCAATTGCAGTAGAAAAAAAAGATCTCGGAAGGAGAGCTAAATGAACGTGACAGGGAAAGCGCTATACGCGAAATGACAGAATTCTTGTCACTTCCAGATATTGCAGATTGGTACAGCGGCAGTTACACCGTGCTCAATGAGGTACAGGTACTGCATCCTCGCATCGGATTCAGGCGCCCCGACAGGGTAATGCTGGGCAACGGCGAGGTGATTGTAGCCGACTATAAATTCGGCGAACTTGAAAGCCCGCAATACATCCGTCAGGTAAGGCAATACGTTAAAACCATAAAAGAAATGGGGGGGTACAGTAATGTAAAGGGATATATCTTCTATGTTAAACTGGGCAAAATTGAACAGGTTTAGTACGCAGACAAGAAAAAAAATAAAAAAAATCCGGCAGGCCGCAATAAATATTTCTTTGCAGGAGTTGGCCTGACGGATCATACGCATCGGTATTATGCGCTTTGGATAATCTTAAAACAATTAACTTTTATACTTAATCAATTCGAAACTCTTCCGATATTTCACGACGACTGTTTATCAATCACTGTTTTATAACAGTGAATCGGGATTCAAGTTGTCGTGCTCTATATCAAGAAATATTTATAGGTACCTACTTTCAGCTCAGCGCAGGCATCATAATCGCAAACAATAATTCCCTTCTGATGCAACTGCAGAGCACTTATTGTCCACATCTGGGTGATAGGGCCTTCCACAGCGTGATACAATGCCCTGGCTTTATGATGGCCATTGACCAGTATGAGCACCTCCCTGGCATCCAATACAGTTCCCACACCGACTGTCAAAGCCGTTTTAGGCACCTTGTTTACATCATTATCAAAAAGCGGGAGTTGGCGATCACCGTATCGGTGGTAAGCGTTTTTATTCTTGTTCTAGAACTGAGCGAGGAGCCCGGCTCGTTAAAAGCTATGTGGCCGTCAGGCCCTATTCCTCCAAGAAAAAGATCAATTCCTCCAACATCGGCAATAGTCTTTTCGTATGCTGCACATTCGGCTTCCGGATCTTCTGCCATACCATTGAGGATATGCACATTTTCTTTTCTGATATCAATATGGCTGAAAAAAATTGTTCCACATAAACGTATGGTAACTTTGCGGATGATCAGCCGCCAAGCCGATATATTCATCCATGTTGAACGTAATGACGTTCTCAAACGACACTACACCTGCCTCATAAAGTTTGATCAACGATTTGTAGGTTTCTAATGGTGATGAACCGGTGGGCAACCCCCCCAGTTTAAAAGGATTCTTTTCAGTAGCTTTGCCTTATTGATCTTTGCAGCAATGTAGTTTGCTGTCCATTGAGCCATTTGACCGGCATCGGGTTGAATAATAAGTCTCATATTTTCATATTAAATTTTAGTGACAAACAGTAGATATATTTGGTGTTACATCTGCTCCGGACATCAGTTTCAGGGCCATGGCACGTCCCAGGCCACGGGCTTTTTCCTCCACCTCTGCCAGCATCGCCTGCTTCATAACCACAGGATCAGCGACAATTTCAAATTCCATCTGTTCAGCAAATAAAGAAAACTGTTTAGCAGATGCATCAGCCCATGTGAAGCTGCCAAAGCAACCGAAGAAACGGTTTTTCAGAAACCTGTTCTGCAGTGCTGAGAGAAGGCTCTCCACGCCTGTATAGAGTTTATTGTTATAGGTGGGCGATCCGATAATAAGTCCCCCTGTATTTAAACGCATCGCGTATAATATCGGACAGGTGGCTTTTCGACACATTGTGCATAACAATATTTCTTACGCCGTTCACAGCCGCCTCTTCCGCGATAATCTCGGCAAGCTCTGCGGTGTTTCCGTACATGCTGCCGTAAGCAATCACAAGCCCGTTATCGGCTTCATACCTGCTCAGTTTATCATAGATGCCAACAACCTTCGAGATGTTCTCTTTTTTGGTCCATACGGGACCGTGTGTGGAACAGATAATATCAAGACCTATTCCATTTAGTTTTTTCAGAGCAGTCTGTACAGGAGAACCAAATTTACCCACTATATTGGAATAGTAACGGATCATTTCATCCCAGTATCTTTCCGGACAAAGCTGTGCATCGATCACGCCACCATCGAGAGTACCAAATGTACCAAAGGCATCGGCGCTGAATAATGTTTTCCTTTCCGGCACATAGGTCATCATTGTCTCAGGCCAGTGTACCATGGGTGTAAGATGAAACTGCAGGGTGTTCTTTCCCAGGCTAAGCTTCTCCTGATCCTGCACAGTAACAACATTGGCGGTGATTCCATAATATCCTTTGAGCATCTCTACTGTTCGTTTGTTTCCCACGATCTTCATGCCGGGATATTTTGTTAAAAGCCATACAATAGATCCTGAATGGTCGGGCTCCATATGGTTTACAATAAGATAGTCGACAGGTTTATCTCCCAATACCGATACTATCTTACGAAAGAACTGATCGGAGTAGCAGATATCTACGGTATCGATCAGAGCAGTTTTATCATCGTTAATAATATAAGAGTTGTAAGACACGCCGTGAGGCAGTGGCCACAGGTTTTCAAAAAGATGCTTGGTACGGTCGTTTACACCTACATAAAAATATCTTCCGTTATTTCGAGCGGTTTGTACATAAATGTTTGTTCTTAATTTGATTTTTTTGGGTTGGATCTATTATTTATGTTTTCTACTTTTTTTTATTTCTTTCTTGGTTTGTATTTCTGTTTGTGTTTATCCATATCCGACTGTCTGGGAGTAACCGCCGCTTGTGCCGGGCGCCTCACGGCTCTAAAAATAAGCCATATGCCCCCCCATATGATAAAGGGGATACTCAACCATTGTCCAAGGATCAGGCCTGTACTTTCACGCATGGCATTTTCGGAATCGACCTGTACATTCTTGAGAAATTCCACAAAAAAAGCGGAAAAGAAAAATGAACAGGATCCCAACACCCGTGATGAGCCCTTTCCTGTCTTTGGCACTTGTATTCCAATATAAATACATGGTAATGCCGAATACAACAAGATAAGCCAATGCTTCGTAAATCTGTGTGGGATGCGAAGGATCGGAATAAACGGGTTCAGCTCCCCGCATCCAATAATAGATGTTGGTAATGAAGCGAAAGCCCCCCCAAGGTTGATCGGTAGGTCCGCCATAAATCTCGTGATTCATCAGGTTTCCAATGCGAATCATCGCAGCGGTAAACCCAGTGGGGACCATCACCCTGTCGAATGTCCACAACATACTGAGCTTTGTTACTTTCCGTGAGTAGAGCCACACGGCAATGATAATGCCTATTACTCCGCCGTGGCTTGCCAGGCCCCCCCCTTCCCAAACCTTTAACATCTCAACGGGGGGGTTGGCAAGATAGTATTTCGGTTCGTAGAAAAGACAGTGACCGAGTCGTGCTCCAACGATTATACCAACTATCATGTAAACAAACAGCGAGTCGAACCACTTTTCGGGAAGGTCTTCTCGCTTGAATATTCTTTGTACGATATAAACGGCTACAATAAGGCCGATTACCCACAAAAGGCCGTACCACCTTATTTCTCGTCCTAAAAAGGTGAAAAGTGTGGGATCTGCATTCCAGGTTACAGAGAGTAATGTGTCCATCAGAATTGAATTTGTGACAAAGATAATAAAAAAAAGCAGATTCTCCGGTTTACCGGGAGAACAAAGACTGTTTTAGAAGCTATAAATCAGGGGGGGAAGCTATTTTCTAAACCAGTTTACTGATCCATGCCTCTTTTTCTCCAGGTAAAAAAAATCAACCACAGGAATCTCTATCATAGTATATGCTCCCGGCTGTTTCCTCAGCGAGGCGCGCGCCGCCCCCACAAGTACCTGAGCTGTGAGGGCGGGATTGTTAATGCGCATGTCGAACTTAAAAGCTGGTTTTGTGTATTTCCGGAAACACCTTTACGTTCCATCAATACGCCATGGCCCATATCCTTAAGTGCTTCCACATCCTGTACCTGAAAACATGGGTCTCATCATGAGCAAATAATCGTCTGTTTTATTTCTGAGCAACTGTTTTGAAATCGTACCCTTCCTGCAGTTCAATATATACCATTCTGCGATGTACACCTGTCCCCGCAGGTATCGTCATAGAGATTGCAGCTTTTACACCATCAATAGCCTTCACGGCTACGGTATGCCCCCCCATGCTCATTCCCGGGCCAAAGTTAGTGTATGTGATACCTCTTGGCGCAAGAGCTTCAAGTAGTGTGCGCACAACGGAGTCGCTCCCCCCCGGGTCCCATCCTGCCGAAACAACTGCAACAGCGTTGTTGCTCTTTGCCGTTTCCTGCAATGAATCACGAAGATGCAATATCTCACTATGTATATCAAAACTATCCACTGTATTAATTCCCAACGCAAGACATGTTTTGGCGAATTTCACCACACTCCGGGTAGGGGGGTACAGAGTATGGCAACATTAACATCAGTCAGCTCCGCAATAGAAGAGACAACGTTATAATCTCTCAGTTCCGAAGGTATATTAGTGGCATCGCGACGCACGATGCCTGCTATTTCAAAATCTGGAGCGCACTCAAGTGCTTCCACTACATATTTCCCTATGTTTCCATAACCGACGACTGCAGCTCTGATCTTATTTGGCATTTGAGGTAATTTTTTTTGTGTAGATTCTGTTTAAATAAATATTTGTGGTTACAAAATATATAAAATGAATAGAATTCATTGCGTTTCGCCAGGATAATTTGACAAACCATCTTCGCCAGGCGGCTCTTCATCATCTTCTTCCCAAATTACCTCAGGCTTCTGCGGCCCCCCCTCACCGCGAAGTACTATTGAAAGAATGAGGCCGCTAATGGCACCCGAAAGATGGCCTTCCCACGAGATGGAGGCATCCAAAATTTCCGTGATTGGGAAAATGCTCCATACCATGCCACCATAAATAAAAGCGACAATAAGAGAGACCGATACAAGAGGAATATATTTTCTGAATATACCGCTGAAAAGAGAAAAAAAAGGAGTCCGAATATCAATCCGCTAGCCCCCCCGCATGATATGACTCCCGCCCGATTACCCATGTTATTGACCCGCTTAAGACCCATAGAACGGCGAATGCTGCGAATGCAATATTACTGTAAAATAGAACAGAAACCATATCAATATAAGAAGAGGAAGGGTGTTTGAGAGCAGATGAGAAAAAGATGAATGCAGGAGAGGCATAAACAATATTCCTTTCAGTCCGCTAATCTCCCTGGGCAACATCGCAAATCTGTAAATGTTATCTCCCAAAGCTCCGGTATGTTCAATAAGAAAAGCCAGCCACAACATAGCAGTTACTACAACTGCAGGTATAAAAGCGATACGCATCCGCTTTCTTTCAAAAGAATACCGGTCGGGATTATTCATATTCATTTGCATTCGATACCCGCCAATGAGGTTGTTTATATTACTCTCTTGCCGCAAATATACAAACAAATCCTTTTAAAGCATATTCAGTTGTTATCAGTCCAAATAACTGCATTGCAGTGATATCACATATAAGTCAGCCACTGCTGCTGAGTCGAACCTTATTTAAAACGGTGAAATGTGATGAAATTATTCTTTTTTTGTTTGGGTAATAATTCCAATTTCATTATCTTTCGCAGGAATTAACGGGAAAAACATTTACATACATTACTTTTTAACATGGCGATGAGTTATCTGAAATTCGACAAAGACCTGATGATTAACCTGGAGTACTCTTTATACCGAAACGTATTAAGGACAAACAGAAAAGGAGCTTATCACAATACATCGATATCAGGGTGTAACACAACCAAGTACCAGGGCTTGCTTGTGATGCCAGTACCATATCTGGACGATGAAAACCACCTAATCTTGTCGTCTTTCGATGAGACCGTAATTCAGCACGGAGCCGAGTTTAACCTTGGAATTCATCGTTATGCAGGTGACAACTACAGTCCTAAAGGGCATAAATATATCCGTGAGTTCAACAGCGACAGTGTCCCGAAAACCATTTACCGTGTAGGTGGTGTGGTCCTTTCAAAAGAGATCATGTTCTCATCAAAAGAGAACCGGCTGATGATAAGATATACACTGCTTGATGCACACTCTCCGACTAATATCCGTTTCAGGCCGTTCCTGGGATTCAGGCGCGCATCGCAGCTAACGAGAGAAAACGACCGTGTGGACAAGTCGTATCGCGAGGTGGAAACGGCATCAGCACTTGCATGTATCCCGGATACCCCCCCGAACTGTTTATGCAGTTTAACAAAAAAACCTGAATTTATTTATCATCCCGACTGGTACCGTGACATTGAATATTTGCAAGACCTGCAAAGCGGCGATACCTTTCAGGAAGACCTGTACGTACCGGGGGGGTACTTCGAGATGTCAATTTCGAAAGGTGAAACAATAATCTTCTCTGCGGGAGATATTCTTGTTGACACATCCAGCCTGATAAAAGAGTTCGATTTCGAGATTTATAAACGTACGCCGCGTTCCAATTTTTCAACTGCCTTAAAACTCAAGTCATCAATTTTATTACATCCCCCCCGACAGCGACGAATACTTTCTTTTAGCCGGATATCCGTGGTTCAAAGTGCGGGCACGCGACCAATTCATTGCACTCCCTGGCTGCACACTTGCTACAGAAAAGCCAAAGGATTTTGAAAAGATAATGGATTCTGCCATCCCTCATCTGAGAGATTTTATGGAGGATAAGCCTTCGAAAAGCTTTCTCAAACAGATAGAGGACCCTGATGTGCTGCTTTGGGCAACCTGGGCATTGCAGCAATTCTGGCTGGAAAATAAAGAGGTGTTTATTTCTAAATACAGTGATTTTCTGTTTGAGATAATTGATTATATAATCTCCGGAAACACCCAAACCTGTTTTTCATAACGACGAGGGACTAATCTCAACAAATGGCCGAAAAGTTGCCGTAAGCTGGATGAATGCTTTAATTGACGGGCATCCTGCCGTACCCAGATCGGGGGGGTATCTTGTTGAATTTAATGCACTTTGGTACAACACACTTAAGTTTGGAGAAGAGGTGGCACTCGAAACTGGCAAAGATAAACTTGCAGCCTCTTTGGAAGAAACAGCCCGATTGTCGGGCAACTCCTTTACTGGGATATTTTTCAACAAGGCAGGTTACCTCTATGATTTTGTTGACGGCACCTATAAAGATCCGGATGTTCGTCCCAACATGATCTTTGCCGTATCATTACCATATTCCCCCCCTGATAAGGAGTCAAAAAAAATCGGTAGTAGATTTTGTCACCAAAGAGTTGTTGACCACATGTGGAATACGCTCACTGACACCCAAAAGCGATAAGTTCCGCCCTCATTACACAGGTTCGGAGAACGAGAAAAAAATTAGCATATTTCAACGGAATGGCTTTCCCCCTGGCTGCTGGGCCCGTATATTGAAGCATATTTGAAAACCTTCCGGCAAAGCGGGTTGTTTCTTGCAGACAGGATTATGGTGGGTATGGAAAACGAGATGCAAAATGATTGTATAGGTTCCATATCTGAATTCTACGATTCCAACCCTCCTTTCATTGCCCATGGTGGATACTCTTTCGCGATGAGTGTTGCGGAGCTTCTCAGAGCACAGCGAATTATGAATTCATACCAATAATGAGTGTCTATTGCAACAAAGAAAAAGAAGGTGTGTAGTTATTAACGGATAAACCGGAACAGGAAATAACAAATATTGGAGAAATGAAAGCATTAATGTTTGGCTGGGAATTTCCGCCACATATACTGGGGGGGACTTGGTACTGCAAGTTACGGGCTCACAAAAGGGATGGCCAGGCAGGAGGATCTGGAAACCATTTTCGTTATTCCCAAACCATGGGGGGGCGATGAAGATCAAAGCTTTATTAAGATAATAGGTGCCAACAATACTCCCATCGTATGGCGTGATGTATCGTGGGAAACGGCACAGGCAAACTGGAGAAATTTATGGATCCTGCCGAATATTACAGGATGAGGGATCACATCTATGCCGATTTCAGCTATTTGAACACAAACGACTTAGGATGCATTGAGTTCTCGGGCAGGTATCCCAACAATATTCTGGAAGAGACCAACAATTACTCTATTGTGGCAGGTGTCATAGCCCGTTCATATGATTTCGATGTTATTCATGCGCACGACTGGCTTACCTACCCCCCCGCTGGACTTCATTCTAAAAGCATTACCGGTAAACCATTGGTAATTCACGTACATGCAACCGAATTCGACCGCAGTCGTGGCAAACCCAATCCAATTGTCTATGGCATTGAAAAGGATGGTATGGATAACTGCGATCACATTATTTGCGTGAGCAATCTGACCAGGCGTACGGTAATTGAAAATTACCATCAGCCACACTGGAAGGTGACTACCGTGCATAACGCCGTAGAACCGCTTAGCCCGGAGATAGAGGCAATTAAGAGAATCTCTGGCGTCTCGGAAAAGTGGTTACATTCTTAGGGAGAATCACAATGCAGAAGGGGGCCTGAATTTTTCGTTGATGCTGCCACTCAGGTCATTCGCAAAACCGATCATATACGTTTTGTGATGGCGGGCAGCGGCGACATGATGGATCAGATGATTCGCCTGGTTGCCGACCGGGGTATTGCCCATAAATTTCATTTCACTGGATTCCTTCGCGGCAAACAGGTATATGAAATGCTTAAATCAAGTGATGTATATGTGATGCCTTCAGTATCGGAGCCGTTCGGTATTTCACCGCTCGAAGCCATGCAGTGCAACGTTCCTAGCATCATTTCTTACCAGTCGGGTTGTTCGGAAATACTGAATAACGTTATCAAGACCGATTACTGGGATGTTGACGCAATGGCCGACGCCATATACTCTATCTGCACCTACCCTGCAATGGCAGAGCATCTGAAGGTAGAGGGGGGGAAAATTGAAGTGGACAATATCAAATGGGAAGACGCCGGCTTAAAAGTTCGTGAAATATACAACAGCCTTATCTGAGAACCAGCATGAGAGAATCAAAAACAATCAAATAAGAAACGATGAAGACAATTTGCTTTTATTTCCAGGTTCACCAACCGTTCCGATTGAAAAGATATCGTTTTTCAATATCGGCAGAGATCACTACTATTTGATGACTACGCAAACGAAGATATTCTGCAGCAGATAGCCGCCCGTTCATTCATACCTGCAAACCGTATGCTGCTGGATCTGGTGAACCAATATAAAGGAAAATTTAAAATTGCTTTTTCTATTTCAGGAGTAGCTCTTGAGCAGCTGGAGGTGTATGCTCCCGAAGTAATTGACGGATTTCGTGAACTCAGCAAGACAGGGAACGTTGAATTCCTTACTGAGACATATGCCCATTCGCTCGCCAGCCTCTTCGATCCGGAGGAGTTCCGGCTGCAGGTGAAAAATCATTCGGAACGAATAGAACTGCTTTTTGATCAAAAACCTACCGTTATCCGTAACACGGAACTTATATACTCCGATGAAATAGCCGAAATGGTATACAAGATGGGGGGTATCACAAGATGATTACTGAGGGAGCCAAGCATATTATCGGCTGGAAGAGCCCTAACTATGTATATCATTCAGCCTCTCAACCCAAACTGAAACTCTTGCTCAAAAACAGCCGTTTCAGTGACGATATAGCTTACAGATTTTCCAATTACAGCTGGAATGAATATCCGCTGACTGCCGAGAAATTCATCTCCTGGATTGCTTCTACGCCAGCAGAAGAAAAGGTGATTAACCTGTTTATGAACTACGAGACACTGGGCAACTTGCAACCATCGCACACAGGAATTTTTGAATTTATGAAAGCACTGCCCAGGTTTGCATTTGAAAGAGGAATTGGATTCGCCACCCCCAGCGAAGCAATTGACAACAACAAATCTATTGGAGCCATAGATGTTCCAAATCCCATATCGTGGGCAGATGAAGAGCGTGACCTTAGCTCATGGACTGGCAATAAGCTTCAACGGAGCGCATTGGAGTCGCTTTACAAGATAGGGGGGGAACGTGTACGCCTCTGCACAGATCGCAGGCTTAAGCAGGATTGGGTTTATTTGCAGACAAGCGACCACTTTTACTATATGTCCACCAAACATCATGGCAGCGGGGGGGAAAGCCACTTTAGCCCTTACATGTCACCATATGATGCTTTCAATAACTATATGAACGTTTTGAGCGACTTCATCGGGCGTGTGAAAGCGCAGTACCCCGACACAGTGGATAACGAGGAACTGAATGCGCTACTCACTACCATTCATAATCAGGAGATGGAGATAAAGCGCCTTCAGATGGAGTTGAAAAAGGTGATCGGAACAAATGAGGAATTACTGGTGGGAAAAAGTAAGAAAGCACAAAATTGTAAAGTAAAAACCCGTAGCATGTAAACTCCCGACAACGTTTAAACACTATCGGCATGTGAACACCAGACATCATGTATGATATAGAAAAAGGAGCATTTAATGCTCCTTTTATTTTATATGTCGGAAACGCCGGTTTGTTTTATATAGCCTATTAGCGTAGCTCACTGCACGTGTCTCGCGAATAACAGTAATCTTCACCTGTCCCGGATAGGTCATCTCGGTCTGTATCTTTCGAGCGATATCGGCTGAAAGCTTTTCTGTATCCTGATCATCTATCTTATCGGCTCCAACAATAACACGGAGTTCACGTCCCGCCTGAATGGCATATGTTTTTAAAACACCGGGATAAGAGAGAGCCATATTTTCAAGGTCGTTCAACCGTTTAATATATGCCTCCACTATCTCACGCCGAGCTCCGGGACGTGCTCCGGAAATAGCATCACACACCTGAACAATGGGCGCCAGCAGAGTAGTCATCTCTACCTCATCGTGATGTGAGCCTATTGCATTACAAATATCAGGTTTTTCCTTGAATTTTTCAGCAAGTTTCATACCAAGCACAGCGTGTGGAAGTTCGGGCTCATCATCGGGAACCTTACCTATATCATGCAATAACCCGGCACGCTTTGCTTTTTTGGGATTCAATCCAAGCTCAGAAGCCATTATCGCACAAAGATTGGCTGTCTCACGCGAGTGCTGCAACAGATTTTGCCCGTAAGATGAACGATATTTCATTTTCCCCCCCACCATACGGATCAGCTCGGGATGAAGTCCATGAATTCCCAAATCTATAATGGTACGCTTACCTGTCTCCACAATCTCCTCCTCTATTTGCTTCCTCACTTTTGAAACAACCTCTTCTATGCGGGCAGGATGAATGCGCCCATCGGCTACAAGTTGATGCAGTGAAAGGCGTGCAATTTCACGTCGTACCGGATCGAAGCCCGACAAAACAATTGCTTCGGGGGTATCATCAACCACAATCTCAACTCCTGTAGCTGCTTCCAAGGCGCGAATATTTCTTCCTTCACGGCCTATGATCCGCCCTTTTACCTCATCGGAGTCTATATGGAACACTGTAATGGCATTCTCAATTGACGTCTCTGTTGCCACTCGCTGAATAGTCTGTATTACAATACGTTTAGCCTCTTTGTTTGCAGTCATTTTGGCCTCTTCCATAATGTCGTTTACATATGACTGCGCATCGGTCTTGGCTTCTTCTTTCAAGGACTCTACCAAGCGCTCCTTGGCCTCCTCTGCCGAAAGCCCTGAAATGGTTTCCAGCTTCTCAACCGATTGTCTGTGCAAACGATCCAGCTCTGAACTTTTCTTATCAAGAAATTCCTGCTGATTAACCAGATTCATTTTAGATTCATCAAGCTCAATAAATTTCTTGTTCAGTTCATCCTGCTTCTGGTTTATCGTCATTTCACGTTGTTTCAGCCTGTTTTCAGTAATTTGAATTTTAGACGTACGTGCATTTGCCTGCTTCTCTGCTTCCGTTTTCATTGCGAGGATCTCCTCTTTGGCTTCAAGCAATAATTTCTTCTTTATTACCTCAGCATCCTTTTCTGCGTCGCTCAAAATGTTCTGAGCACGCGAATTGGCCATCTTACCGGTGATAAACCAGGCAACAGCCGCCCCCCCTATTACCAATCCGATAATTCCTATAACTATTCCCATATTTCGTATTATTAATTTATTTATATTCTCTTGCCGGATTCATAATTAATACTCCGGAAAGAAGTTCTTTGTCCTATCTCTTAAATAAATAAAAAAAAGCACACAATTAAGCCTATCACAACTAATGTGCCTAAAAGGTGCGTTTATACATACCCCCCCTTTATATAAGAGGTATGAATTATTTTCTCAGATAATTATCCAACTCGTTAATTAACGAATCTATTTTATCTTCAAAGGGTTTCGTATTATTCTTATCACCGAGTGAAAAATTCTCTGCCAATGCCTGAATGGCCGTCATAGCCATAAAATCCTGTGTTGTAAGGTTAGAGTTGCCCCCCCACCGTAAGCAACACGGTATTGGTTTATTTTACTGTTTATCTTTTTAGCGGCTTCACGGAATGCCTGTTCTTCCGATAGCTCAATTTTCAGCGGATACCTCCTGCCGGCAATCTCTAATGTTAATAATAATTTCTCGTCGCCCATCACATAAATTTCTTAAAGGTTATTTCAACAAATTTATGCACTTATCAACTTCTCGCACCAATTTCGACAGCCTGGCCTTCGCGATATCCACATCTACCGATGAAGCAGTAATGGTCCGGGCTATTTTTAAACTGTCATATTTTGTTTTCAACTGCTCAAGTTCTTCAACCGTAGCGCTCAACTGATTATACTTCGACTGTATCTCTGTCTTTAATCGAGCGTTTTCGTCTTTCAATGAGTCACATAAAAACATCACCTGTTTATTCGCACCTCCAGATCGATAAGCAGTTTATCATGTTTCTCAGCCATATGAAAACAAAAATTCACGCAAATATAGTTATTGCTACAGACTTACACAAATTAATCGGTTCTTATTTTTAGAATATATAAATAATTAATACTACTGATTTTACTAAGGTTGGATATTTAAATTTGCTTCCAGACTTTCTCATACATTCATAATGTGTGAATATAGCTAAATATAAGGTGTGATGATGTTTTGCGTTGCATGGAAGCACGCTAAGTGTTTTCTGCACTTTATTAGGCCAGATTCGGGCAAGGGCAGCATTAGGCCAGATTCGAGAGAGGGCAGCGAAACATCACCTGTCGAACTTTTTTGTGTTATATTTTTTTATCTTTGTGTAAAGTTTGAAGCGGATTAATGGAGATTAGATGAGATTTATAGAAATTGATAAAGGTTAATAATGGAGGTGAGGAATATTACAATAAGCGAAGAAATTTTAGAGGTATGTCCTGAATTTAGCATGGCAGCGATTACTTGTGAAGTAATTAATAGCCCGTTTAATGCCAGTTTATGGCAGGAGATCCAGTATTTTTCAAGTCGGTTTGCCTCAAAGCACAATATTGAAGATATCAAAAAAAGGCCGGCAATACTCGCCACGCGGCAAGTGTACAAAAAGCTGGGGAAAGACCCAAACCGTTACCGGCCTTCAGCTGAGGCTTTATGCCGAAGGATTCTGAAAGACCAGAAACTTTATCAGATCGGCACACTGGTAGATCTGGTCAACCTGGTTTCACTTAAAACCGGCTATTCAATTGGCGGTTTCGATGATGATAAGATTCAGGGAGGCCTGGTTCTGGGTGTAGGTGAAGCAGGCGAGAAGTTCAATGCTATTGGCAGAGGGCTAATGAATATTGAAGGATTACCCGTTTACCGTGATAAGCTTAGTGGAATCGGTACCCCCCAACAAGTGATGAAGAGCGCACAAAGATCACAGCCGGTACTACACGCCTGTTAATGCTAATCAACGGATATTCAGGTAAAGAGGGGCTGCAGGAGGCAGTTGATTATTCGGTGGATTTATTGAAAAATTATGCCGGGGGGGCATCAGAAGTAACAGTTACACTCTAAGAAAGATATTCGCTTAACAGATTTTCTTTTGGTTTTGTATGGAAAAAAATGTTTGCACTCAAATAATAGTATTCGCCTAACTAGCTTATTTCAGGATAAAAATTATTGATCAAGTTTTAAGGTTTTTACTTAATTCAATGCGAAAAGTGGTGCCTTTGCCCAGTTCAGATCTCTTTACAAAGATTTTCCCGCCATGGCTCACTTCAACTATTCTTTTCACAAGTGAGAGCCCCCCCAATCCCCCCCACCCTCTCTCTTTGGTGGTGTACCCGGGTGTAAATATTGTTTTGAATTTCGATTTATGGATACCCCCCTGCCCGTGTCGGAAACATCCAGTATAACCCTGTTTCCCTTCTCGGTGATTGCAAACATCATGGTTCCCTTCCCCCCTGCATGGCATCCACCCCCCCGTTTTTGGCCATATTCTCGATCACCCAGCCGAACAGCGATTCATTCAGCAATGTAATTACCGGTTGTTCTGGTAAAAGCGTACGAAATATCACTTCTCCTGAAACGCGCTTCTCAAGATATGACAACGAGCCGGTAATAACCTCACGCAAGTCGGCATTTGTGAGATCTGGTGTTGAACCGATTTTCGAGAAGCGCTCTGCAATCACCTGGAGACGTGTAATATCTTTATCAATCTCAGACAGCAGGCAGGAATCCACTCCCTTCATCCTTAGATATTCCACCCAGCCCATAAGCGATGATACCGGTGTCCCCCCCAACTGATGCGCTGTCTCTTTAGATAAGCCAGCCCACACCTTGTTCTGTTCTGCCCTTTGCGTACGGTTCAGTGCAAAAAAAAGCCAAACCAATAAAGAGGGCTATCACCAACAGTTCCACATAGGGAT
>JMBX01000141.1_pt1 | contig 19188 bp, 26 predicted proteins | sample 616521 | NCBI WGS metagenome assembly JMBX01 (sample SAMN02727906, study PRJNA239997) | anaerobic digester metagenome | biome: anaerobic digester; isolation source: mesophilic anaerobic digester inoculated with municipal waste water sludge... | place: Germany: Bielefeld University, CeBiTec ...
TCGACAATCAGATTTATAAAACGTTTTTTTAGCTTGTCTGAGGGTACGCACCTTTTCAAAAGTAGCGACTTTGCCATCATCAATAGTCAATATCGGAACAATTTTTAATAATGTACCCACAAGTTTTGCGGCACCACCAATACGGCCACCTTTAAGAAGGTAATCGAGTGTTGGCACAATAAAGAATGCGTACTCACGCTTTAACATCGATTGAACCTTACTGACGAGTTCTTCCATGCCTATGCCTTCATTCGACCATTTTGAGCTTGTAAGACAATTGAACCCAATCCACCGGCTATGGTACGTGTATCGACAATTTGAATGCGGTCCGTGTCAAATTCTTTCGCGGCAATCATCGCGCTACGATAGGTGCCACTAACTTCTGCTGATGGTGTGATGACTAAGGCAGAATCGCCGGCATTAAGGATTTTTTCGTAGATAGGGGGGGTATAAAGGGAATGAGGTGGAGCGGCAGTTTTAGGAAGTTCTTTGGCCTTGCGTAGTTTACTGAGAAAAGTTGCTGTGTCTAGTTCGGTGTCATCACGATAGGAGTCGTTTCCAAAGGTGATGATTTGGGGGGGCAAAACCTCAATGCCTGCGGCTTTTAGCGTGGCTACCGGGATACCACAGGTTGTATCAGCGATGATTTTGATCATATTATCCTCAATAAGGTCTTTTCCGGCAAAGCCGGTTGAATAATACGAGCATAAAGACCAATAGCAATATTGTACTAAAGAAATTGCTGCTCAAGCTGAAACTGACAGTTTGGACAGCTTTCTTCATTATGATTAACAACAAAACCGCAGTTTGGACACGTTTTTGGAACTAATTCACCCAAAGGCGCGCCACAAGCAATACAATGACTGACACTCACTTGGTTGGCGGTAGTGCAATAGGGACAGACGCTCCGATTGAGACGTTCGGAAAGCGTAAAACCTGTGCCAAGCTGTTTGGCCGTGGTATCTATGGTTTCCCATACTTTATCTTCAAGCTGAACAGATTCAATATCCTGTGCAATAAGATCCAATCGGGTGAGAAGCGCAAAAGGGTTCCGTAATGCAGTCAGAGCTGTGGCACCTAAACTGGCGGCAAGGCCGATCCATTCCTGATTGCTTATAGTCACACTAACGCCATCAGGCACACGCATGATATTAGCTGTGAGTGCGGTTTTACCTGCTCGTTTACCGGGACTGGTTGCAATTTGGACTGCCAAATGATCGGGATTACCAAATTTCTGGACTTGATAGTGTCCTCGATCAAAGCTTGCCATCAAACTGTTTGCAAAATCTTCAGGGTGAATATCTCCGTGATAAATCCGTGTGTCCATATTAATAAACCTTATCTCTTGCTTTCGATTATAATCGGTGTTGGAATGAAGAAAGAAGATAATATAGAGTTTATACAAAAAAATGGCTCAAAGTCTTATTATTTGTTAGCTTGCTGATAGTAATGATTGGATTAAGCCTTTTGCCGAACTTTTCGCATCAGGTTTGGGGGGGACAATTCCCGACCGTTTCCATGCCAACGGTAACCAGTTCGCCCAGGGGGGAGTTTACGTGCGGGCGATTGGACAACCAAACGAAGCGCTTAATGTACGTGCCTATCCAAGTTCTACTTCCACATTACTGGGCAGATTTCAGGTAGGGCAAGAAGCAAAAGCTTATGGCTACTACGGCGATTATGTATTGATTGAATATATAGGTGCACCAGATGGAAAGGGCTGGGTTTGGAAAGCAATGGTGGAAATACATGGCGGAGAATTGCCTATGCTGGAACCACCCCAACTGAAGTGCCAATGGTGACCAAAACGATTGATCCGACACTGGCAGCACAATTCATTATCACACAAATGCCAACCCGTTTGCCTACTTTTACAGAACCACCACCTTTGCAGATACCAACATATCAAATTGTTGATGGTGCCACTGCGACTGGTGGTATTCCAATGGGCTATATTATCGTTGTATTGGCTGGCTTAGGTTTCTTTTTGGCACTCATCGCGATTTTACGACGGGGTTAAATCATTTTTGTTCTATTAGTAAGTATCAGATTTAGGTTTTTTTAATCCGCCATATTTCGTAATTCGCAAGAAAGTATTCAAGAGCGAATAACTGGAATTTAGATCAGGTAAACATTCTTCCATCGCCCGATAACCTTCTTCAACCAACTTTGCAGGGTCGATAGGTTCCAGGGCGCCATAATGACCAACCAAGGGCTTTACTATAACGTCGGGCTTTGTTTCTTCAAGAGAAAGTTGTGCCATTCTGGAGATAGCCAATTCAAGTGATGCGTTCATTGACCGCATAATTTCACCAAAGTGGGTGTTGGCGACATGATTAAGAACTGATTTAGGGAGATATTGAGAAAAAGGAAGCCACATCTGATCTGGTTTGAAATCATGAGGCTTGTAATGTAAAGGCACTGCAACAACAGGAAGGGTTGGATCAAGACGGCGGGCTATGTCAACGGGGGGGACTGGGTCGAGAACCGCGCCATCAACCAGGACTTCTTCTTCCAAAGATTGGCTGGGGGGGAAAAGCCGGGAATTGCGATAGTTGCCAAACGGCTTTGATGGCATTGCCTTTAGTGATGATAACCTGCTCACCAGTAGTGATGCTCACAGCGGTTGCTATAAAAGGTATAGGGAAATCTTCAATGTTTTTATCGCCAATGATTGGGGAGAGTGCTTCCTGGAGTGTGCCGGTACCACCGAAGGCAACATCACCTCTACGACGGCTAAAATCGGGATTTTTGAAAAAGTCAAGAACTGTTTTTTTCAATTAAATCTAAATCAGCGCCTGACGCGAAAGCCGCGCCAAACAATCCGCCCGCGCTTGAGCCAGAGATACCTTTAATTTTATAACCATGGTCCAGTAGACACCGATAGGCACCAATATGCGCGCAACCACGCACTCCGCCACTTCCTAACGCTAATACGATTTCTTTCGCCATAGCAACAACAACCTTTCTAACACTAATCTTAACTCTATTGTAAATCAAAACATATTATGTAAATGAATGGGTGATATAAAAAAATCAATATCCTGGGATAGAGTAGAATCAAAGGTGCAAAGCATCTATTGTAGAGAATGCTTTTGGAGTTTACTATGGACAAGATCCATGATACACAAGCGATAAAAACAGCCAAAAAGAAAAGTCTGTTTTGGCGAATACTTGGCTATATATTCCTGTCTTTATTTCTGGTAATGGTCATTTTCTTTGCTGGCTATCAACTTTTCTTGAAACCGATGATGAGAAAACCAATTAGTCCTAAACTAAAGCAGGAACTTGACCCACTAAAAACTCAAATTGTTGCCTACTATCAGGAAGAGAAAGAAGAAGTCAAAGAAGAACTCATAAATGAAATTGAATTTCCTGAACATCTTGAAGAACCTCCGCTTTTTAGAAGTGGATGAATATACCGATACTGATGAGACACCACGCGTTTGTGGTATGCCCAAGGATATGGTTTTCCTGTTGGTTGGTGTCGATTCAAAGAAAGATTGGACCTACCGCGCAGGATTAGCTGATGTTATCCGTTTAATCCGCGTTGATTTTGTGAACAAGAAAATCAATATGATTGCACTTCCACGCGATATGCTGGTTGATTTCCCTGAAGGACGCGCAAGCATTGAAAGCCCCCCCATGAAAATCAACCAGGCTTATACAATCGGAACTGCTGGAGCCCAACAATATCTCGGTGAAGGGAATGGCGCGCATTCGCTCGCGGAAGCCATTGACTTCAATTTTGGCGTAAGTGTTGACCATTATATGGTCGTGAACTTTAAATTTGTTATTAATGTGATAGATGAAGTTGGTGGTTTGGATGTTTATTTGCCTCAGGAAGTAGAAGATGATTATTTTGGCTATTATCCTGCTGGGCCGCAGCATCTTGATGGGATCGAATCTTTGGTTTTGATGCGCATTCGCATGAAATATACAGACGATTTTCGGGTTGGAAATCAAACGATTATCCTGAAAGCTATGTTTGAAAAAAATGAAAAGACCTGGCATGATTTTGAGATTGCCAGGTTTAATCAATCAATTTCGGGAAAATGTTTTGACGGATTTGTCGGTTGAAGAATTGATTCGACTGGGTAATTGCCTCTTAACTGAATTTGAAATTGAGGATATTAATGCACGGCAGTTTACAAAAGAACATATTAAACCAGCACGGGAATACATTCCATCTATGAAACTATATCTTTTCGTCTATAAATGGGGGTGATGAGGCAGTCGAGTATATTCACAACACGCTGATGGGTAAATAAATACGTTGTAATGTTACCAAGCTGCTAAAGTTGAGGTCGGGAATGTATAATTGCACCAAGGAGTTTAAGATGCAAGATAAGGTTATTGGGTACATCGGTTTAGGCACGATGGGCAGTGCTATGGCGGGACATTTGCTTTCGTCAGGATTCCCATTAGTTGTTTGGAATAGAACAGCATCAAAGGCACAAGCATTACTCGAAAAAGGCGCGATATGGGCTGAGAGCCCGGCAGTTTTGGCTGCTCAGTGCGATGTGGTGTTTATAAATGTATCAGATACAAAGGATGTGCTTGAAGTTATCTTTGGTGAAATGGCGTGGCACAAGGCATCAGGCCCGGCACAATATTGATTGATAACTCGACGATAGCGCCGACTGGAAGTCGCGAAATCGATGAAAGATTAGCGCCAATGGGTGTGCGGTGTTTGGACGCGCCAGTTAGTGGCGGTGACATTGGCGCGCGAAATGCAACTTTAACGATTATGGTTGGCGGTGATGAAGCTACATTGGAAGAGGCAAAACCCTACCTGGAAGTTTTAGGAAAAAGATTACACATGTTGGGGGGACATGGAGCTGGACAAATCGCAAAAGCTGCTAATCAAATCATGGTTGCCGCACAAATGGTGGCGGAAGCGGAATTGATGATTTTCGCGCAAAAGGCTGGTGCAGACCCTGCCAAAGTTGTAGAGGCTATCAATGCCGGCGCTGCACAGTGCTGGACTTTGGACGTAAAAGCGCCAAAGTTATTGAATGGCGAACGTGAACCTGGTTTTAAAGCGACATTGCAAGCGAAAGATATGAACATCGCCGTGGAAACTGCCAGGGCTTATCATATGAATCTACCGGCTACAGCATTACACACACAACTTTACAATGGTATGGTTGCTATCGGCGAAGGGAACTTAGATAATTCCGCGATTATAAGCATGATTGAAGTTATGAATGGTGAAAAATTAAAGACAAAAGAGTCTGATTAGGGTCATATTGATGTAGCTGACAATTGCAATAGTATGGAAAAAAAACTCTATAATGGATTGGATTTATTTTCTTGGAGGAAGATATGGATTTTAACTTGATTAAACCCCCCCTGTTGAAAGAAGATGCCAAAGGAAAAATTGTTCTTTTGGTGATGGACGGTTTGGGTGGCTTACCCCTGACACCCGACGGCAAAACTGAATTGGAAACTGCTAAAACACCTAATATGGATAAACTTGCCAGCCAGGCTGAACTTGGTTTGCATCATTCTGTTCCCTTTGGTATTACACCTGGAAGCGGACAGGCTCATCTGGGCTTATTTGGATATGATCCTGTTGAATATGAAATCGGTCGCGGTGTTTTGTCAGCTTTAGGTATCGATTTTGACCTTGGCCCAAACGATGTAGCGGCTCGGGGCAACTTCTGCACGGTCGATGAAAACGGTGTTATTACGGATAGACGCGCTGGGCGTATTCCCACAGAAGAAGGACAACGCTTATGCAATTTGCTTAAGGAAAAGATTAATTTGCCTGGTGTAGAACTCTTCTTAGAGCCTGAAAAGGAATATCGTTTCGTCTTTGTTTTGCGTGGTGAGGGCTTAGATGGTCACGTTAGCGATACAGACCCACAGGCTGTCGGCAAAAATGCACATATCGCTGAAGCGCAAAAACCAGAAGCGGAAAAGATGGCGGAACTGGTACGTGAATTCGTCCGTCAGGGAAATGAAATTCTCAAAAATGAACATCCTGCCAACAGTTTTGTCTTGCGTGGTTTCGCCGGAATGCCAAAATGGCCTAAATTTAACGATATATGGGGGGATTGAATTCTGTTGCCATAGCCATGTATCCGATGTATCGTGGCGTCGCGAAAGTTGTCGGCATGACGGTTTTACCTCCAGCTGAGTCGATGAGTGAAGAAATTGATATGTTGGAAAATACTGGAATGAACACGATTTCTTCTTTGTGCACATCAAGAAGACTGACAGTTATGGCGAAGATGGCAATTTTGATGGAAAGGTTGGCATCATTGAGGAAGTTGATGCCTTAATTCCCAGAATTATGGCACTTGACCCGGATGTTTTGATTATCACGGGCGATCATTCCACGCCCTCAAAACTCAAGGCGCATTCATGGCACACTATTCCGACGATGATTTGGTCCAAAAATGCACGCCCAGATGGTATCAATGAATTTGGCGAACGAGCTTGTTTGCGTGGTAGTTTGGGATCACGCTTTGACGCGAACGATTTGATGCCTCTGGCTCTTTCGCACGCTTTGCGGATTGAGAAATTCGGCGCCTAAAGCAAATGAAATTAAATTATCTAAAAACGCCTTGCGACGCCGCAGGGCGTTTTGCCTTAAAAGAATAGGCAATATTCATGCTACAATTTTGATCAAGGAAAACAACTATGAATCGCGAAGAAAAGAAAGAAGCTAAGCTGTGGCAAGCACTGCCTGATGGTCGTGTGCGATGCGAATTATGTGCGCATTACTGTATAATTCCAGAAGGCAAGAAAGGTATTTGTAAGGAAAGGCAAAATATTGGGGGGGGCATATTGTATAGCTTGAATTTTGGGCACTTGATTGCTGCCCATCTTGACCCGATTGAAAAGAAACCTTTGTATCACTTTTTGCCGGGCAGCAACAGTTTTTCTTTGGCTATGCCGGGATGTAATTTGCGCTGCGCGTGGTGTCAGAACTGGGACATTTCTCAGGCGAATGAACGCAATGACCCAAGCCGATTGAAATATGTGCATCCTGAAGATGTTTTTAAACAGGTATTACGCTTAAAAGCAAAAAGTATTGCTTATACATACACTGAACCGACCGTTTTCTTTGAGTACACTTTGGAATTGTCAAAATGTCGCGGGAAGAAGGTATAAAGAATGTTTATGTGAGCAATGGATTTATGTCTGAGCAAATGTTAGATTTGTATTTGCCATGGCTGGATGCAGCGAACATTGACATAAAAGCTTTTGATGATGCGGTTTATCGGAAATATACTGGCGCACGCTTGCTAGAAGTCCTAGATAATTGCAAACGCATCAAGGAGGCTGGCGTGTGGTTGGAGGTGACCACATTATTAGTTCCAGGTGTAAATGACGACCACAAACAGATTGAAGGGCTGGCAACATTTATCCTGCAAGAACTGGGCGAAGAAACACCCTGGCATATCAGCCGCTATTTTCCACAGGCACACTTTAATAAAATTGGCGCAACACCAGTAAAAACGGTGTTTGATGCGATGGCAATTGGAAAACGTGTTGGACTAAAACATATTTATGCTGGCAATATGTCTGGTGCAGCGGATACTTATTGTCCGTATTGTGAAACAGCGCTTATATTACGTGACCGCATTTTTATGCAGGAAAATCGACTTAAAATGGACATTGTCCAAACTGTAAAAATGAAATCGCCGGCGTATGGTAGGGCCGGCGATCAATCGTTTGTTCCAGATAGAGATTAGATTAGTTTGGCAAATTCGCCTTCCCATACCATGTCAGAAACAGTGAGCATATAGGGCTGGAACCATGTATCAGCTTCAAAGAAAGGCACATGCCTGCGTAAAAGCTTATAGGCTTGGCTTGTTCCATCACCCATGGTGGCGTTTGGCAAATTCTGCAATCTAAAATCAACCGCCTGGCAGGCACTCATCAACTCAATGGCAATAATCATCGCCACATTTTGCATAACCTGGCGACAATGCACGGCAGCGGTTGCACCCATGGAGACATGGTCTTCAACATTGCCGGAACTGGGGGGGATGCTGTCTAAACTGCTGGGATGGGCCAGCGATTTATTCTCGGAAGCCAAGGCTGCGGCAGTGTATTGTAAAAGCATAAAGCCTGAATTAACACCACCTTTGGCTATCAGGAAGTCCGGGTAAGTGTTCGATTCGGGTTTACTGTCAATAAGTTTGGCGATGCGTCGTTCAGACATATTCCCTAAATCTGCAAAAGCGATGGCAAGATAGTCCAAAGCTAGCGCAAGTGGCTCACCATGGAAATTGCCACCAGAAACGATAAATGGCTGGTCATTTTCATCCCAGAAGAGAAGCGGGTTGTCAGTAACGGAGTTGAGTTCGGTTTCGATAACACCACGTACAAAGGACAAAGTATGACTAACCGCGCCATGTACCTGTGGAACGCAGCGTAATGTGTAAGCGTCCTGGATATTGGTGGGGTCATCGGGGCGGGTGAGATTACTGTTTTCAGTAAATCACGCATCATCGCAGCAGTTTCCATTTGACCGTTTTGGGGGGGGCGAATGGCGTGGATTTGGTGCGTGTAAGCCCGTGTGGTACCGTTTGGGCTTCCAACGTGATAGCGGCAGCGAGATTAGCACTGCGCATAATGTTTTCAGCGTGATGTACCATGAGTGTTCCGATAGCAGTCATCAAAGTTGTGCTATTGGTGAGCGCGAGTCCTTCTTTGGCAGCCAGGCGAACTGGACTAAGTCCGAGTTCATCAAGGACTTCCAGAGATGGACGTAATTCACCTTCAAAGATGACGTAGCCTTGACCTATCAGTGGCAAAGACATGTGGGCTAAGGGTGCCAGGTCGCCACTGGCGCCAAGTGAACCTTTTTCTGGAATGAGTGGAAGTACATTATGATTTAGCAGTGCAAGCAATAGCTCCAAAACTTGCAGGCGAATTCCCGAATGACCTTTGGCAAGTGTGTTGGCGCGGATGAGCATCATAGCCCGGGTTGTGGCTTCATCAAGCGCGTCACCAACGCCGACCGCGTGGCTAAGAATAATGTTCTCCTGCAACTTTTCAACATCTTCAAGTGGGATGAGGCGGTCTTTAAACGCGCCGAAACCCGTGGTAATGCCATAGGCAATTTGCCCGGTTTCGATGAAGTTTGCGACCGCTTCTGAAGCCTTGTTGATGCGTTCAACCGCTTCATTGCTAAGGTTCACATGGATTGCGGGGGGGTCGTGGGCGACTTCGATAACTGTTTCAATCGTGAGAGATTGACCGTCAATGATGACTTGTTTCACGTGACTTTCCTTTCGTAGAAGCTTATTCTTCGGTAATTTCAATTGTTTTAATGGTCACAGCAGGCGCACCACGAAGTTGTGGGTCGCGTGGGGGGGAATGGACATGAGCACGTCCAGACCTTCTATGACTTCTCCAAAGACGCTGTGTTTATTGTCCAACCAGGGTGTGGCTACGTGGGTAATGAAGAATTGCGAACCGTTTGTGTTGGGTCCTGCATTTGCCATCGATAGGACGCCAGGTTTGTTATGACGTAGTGTTGGGTCAATTCATCGCGGAATTTGTAGCCAGGTCCACCCATGCCTGTACCGGTAGGATCGCCACCTTGTGCCATAAAGTCGTTGATTACACGGTGGAAGATGGTGTTGTCATAAAACCCTTCATTCGCAAGGAAAACAAAGTTGTTAACTGTGTTGGGTACCTTAGTGGCGAAAAGTTCGACTTTTATGTCGCCTTTATCCGTTTTGAATGTAGCAAAATATTTTTTTTCTTTAGATCAAGTGAGAAGTCAGGTGCTTTGTTCCATTGTTTTGCTGGCATAGTTTGTCTCCGTTTTAGGTTTTCTTGATTATAACAATATTGTCACGTTTCAACAGGAATTAATCAGCTGCTGGTTTCTTCACTGGTTTAATGATAAAGCATGTAAGATTAAAAACGACTTTATATTTATCTCAAGGAAAAGTATAATGAAACTATGACAAGTAATAAATCAAGTAATCTTTCAATTATTTTATACGTCTTAATTTACTTACTATGTTTGACGATGGTCTCATTACATTCTATTGCCGGATTGCATATATCGGCGTATTGGGGGGGACGTGGGTTTGACGCTATGAGACTAGACACCAGCATGATTAATGGTGTTGAGATTACTTCCTGTAAATGCCCGATGTTTTTGATGAAGAAGAAGGTACAGAAGTTTATATTTCGATAAAAAAACAAAGATACCCGCCGACAGACTGCGGGAGTGGTTTTGCTAATATCTAAATTGGGTAAGCGATATGACCAGTTGCAAATAGCAGAAAGAATGCATCTGGATGCTGGAGAGAAACGGACTCTTAGCTGGCAGGTAGATACTACAAACATGGTTGATGGAAAGGTTTCGTTACGTTTATTCCTTGGGCAATCCCCTGATCATCCCGCACATTCATCGCGTGCATGTTTGATATTACTGGCGGGGGTCCTTTTTCAGCAAAATTTATGAATACCTGGGCATATCCATTGTTAGTTTTACTGTTTATTCTAAGCGCAGTATGGGTATATTTAAAATCAGGATTAGATTGGACAAATCGAAAACGATTTTTCTTTTTCGTGTTTGCAAATGTTGTCGTCATCCTTATGTTTTTATCAATAATGATAAAGTTCTATAATATGGTTTTGCTTGCATTACCATTTCTTGTGCTTGGCATTATTGCAACTTTGCAGACCAGTCCATACATACCGGTAGAAGAATACGAAAAATATATTAAGTCTTAATCCTTAAGATTTACATTAACAGCTTGTATAGCTATCTGCTGAGGAGCCACTGTTAATAAAGAGATTAGCATAAAAGATAAATTATGCATGTTATCAACAAGCACTGGTATAATAAGCCTCATCTCATAAAGAGACTGTCTTGAAAGGCGGATTGCGTGTTAAAAAAACAGTAAAAAGCCGAATCTGTTTATGTTTCAACCCAAAAGTTCAACAGTATATTTAGTTGATAGTGCAACTAACTGAAACTTTTTATTGTGAAAGGAGTATGAATGAACACCGCACAAGTTATGAAAAATGACCTTGATTTATACAAGAGTATTTCCTGGCAATTATTGGAAGTAACTCAAAACGCAGCTATTGCAGCAGCCAGGGCTGCTGGGCACGGTGATAAAAATTTAGCTGACCAAGCAGCAGTTGATGCCATGCGAAAAACTCTGGCAGGTATGAAGGGTATTCGATCGACTATTAAGATTGGTGAAGGCGAACGTGATGAAGCACCTATGCTTTATATCGGTGAGGAGCTAGGCGAAGGTATGATCCATTTGGATATTGCCGTTGACCCCCTGGAGAACACAAACGCTACTGCTAATCTTAATTCAGGTGCGGTGTGTGTGCTGACCGCTGCGCCGGCAGGAGGTCTGGTGACCGCTTCGGATACCTATATGGATAAATTGTGTGTTGGAAAAGATGCTGCTGATTATGTCGATATTCGGCTCGCACCAGAAGAAAACGTCTATCGGCTTGCGAAAGCATTAAAGAGGCGAGATAACCGGGAATTAACCATCACGGTTTTAGATCGTCCCCGTAACGAAGAATTAATTAATCGCTTGCGGGCTACTGGCGCACGCGTACGTTTAATTCTTGATGGTGACCTGATGCCTTGCATTTTTTTCATGTTTCAAAGGTGTTGGTGTGCATGCAGTTATGGGCATTGGAGCAGCACCAGAAGGTGTGATTTCTGCTGGTGCAATCAAGCTTTTGGGTGGGAAAATGCAGGCAGTTTGGAAACCAAAAATGATGCAGACCGCGAAAGACTAGAAGAAATGGGGGGGATAAAGCTTGATGAGGTCTATTCTCATAACGATTTAGCGCCCAGTGATGACATCATCTTTGTGCTACTGCTGTAACGCCAGTATTGACGACATCCAAGGCTGTTTTGGAAGGTGTTAGCTTCTTCCCAGGTGGTGCCAAAACAAGCAGTTTGATCATCACCAAACACTTTATGAACTTTGTACCTACAACACACGTCTTGAACCGAGAAACTTTTGACCAGGAAAAGAGTGAATTTAGGCTTTACTAGCCCATAAATTCCAAACAAAAAGAACGCAGCTCCGCAGGAAGTTCCGAAAAGCTGCGTTTTGATTTAACAATGGTATACTATCGTTTCAAAACTTATTTGAGGTTGACTTATGAAAAAGCGTTAATTACAGGTATTACAGGTCAGGACGGTTCTTATTTAGCCGAATTGCTTTTGAGTAAAGGATACGAAGTGCATGGCATCATTCGCCGCGCGAGCACTTTTAACACGAAACGTATTGATCACTTGTATCAGGACAGACATGTTTTGGCCGGAAATGCCAGCCTGATTTTGCATTATGGTGATATGAGTTCAACGGGTTCACTCGGTGATGTGATTTATGACGTCAAGCCTGATGAGATTTATCACCTGGCAGCGCAGAGCCATGTGCGTGTTTCGTTTGATATGCCTGATTACACGGGTGATGTGACTGGATTAGGTACAACCCGCATGCTGGAAGCAGTTAGACGCTTAGGAAAGGGCACCCGTTTTTATCAGGCCTCAACCAGCGAGTTGTTTGGTTCAGCAAAACCACCTCAATCTGAAACGACACCATTTCAACCACAAAGTCCTTATGCTGCTGCCAAGTTGTACGCTTACTGGATGGTGAATATGTACCGCGAAGGGTATGGTATGTACACCGTAAACGGTATATTGTTCAATCATGAATCCCCCCCACGTCGCGGTGAAACTTTTGTAACCCGAAAGATTACCCGCGCGGTTGCTGCAATATTGGCTGGAAAGCAAAATAAACTATTCTTAGGCAATCTCGATTCAAAACGCGACTGGGGCTACGCGCCAGAATATGTCGAAGCGATGTGGATGATGTTGCAGAGCGATGAACCGGACGATTACGCGATTGGTACGGGTGAATCACGTTCTATTCGTGAATTCCTGGATGAAGCGTTTGGTTACGTAGATTTGGACTGGAAACGCTATGTTGAAATTGACCCGCGCTATTTCCGTCCGACCGAAGTGGATTATTTACTCTGTGATCCCACCAAGGCGAATACCAAATTAGGCTGGAAACCAAAGGTGCAATTCAAAGAGTTAGTGCGCATTATGATTGACGCGGACATGGAATTGATGGGTTTGACACCACCAGGGGGGGAAGGCCGTAAGATTGTCGAAGAGAAATTTGATGGCTGGCATCATTGGGATGAACAAACCATCAGTATGGAAAAGTAAAAGCAAATATACAAAAGCGATACACTTGTTTTAAAAATATTTGCTATAATATGCGCTTGGAGTAGTAAAACTTTGTCCACCCGACAGAGATGAACTTACTGGCTGAGAAAGTTCACGGGAAAGGAAAGTTTGAAGTCGCCAGGATTGATGACCGAAGAAACCGAAAGGGAGTAGAACGGTCCGGGAGAGCCCGATAACGCTCGCCCTGAGTGCGGTCTAAAAAGACCGAATTGAGGTGGTACCACGGAACTTCGCTTTCGTCCTCAAGTGACGAAAGCTTTTTAATTTAACTCGCTTATTTGAAATTTATTACAGACAAGCGTGAAAGAGGATAAGATGACAGAACTGCCAAAAACTTATGACCCTAAAGTTTATGAAGAAGATATTTATAAGCATTGGGAAGAAAAAGGCTATTTTAAGCCAACCAACGACCCAAACTTGCCTGGACATGACCCAAACATTGAGCCATTTGTTATTGTCATTCCGCCACCTAATGTAACCGGCGCGCTTCATTTGGGGGGGCACCCCATGTTTGTGACCATTGAGGACATTATGGTACGTTACCATCGGATGAAAGGTGTGCCAACCCTTTGGGTGCCAGGTACTGACCATGCTGGAATTGCCACACAGTTGCAGGTTGAAAAACTTCTGGCAACCGAAGGCACAAGCCGTCAGGAACTGGGTCGGGAAGCATTTGAAGAGCGTGTTTGGGAATGGAAAGAAAAATATGGCGGTGAAATATCAAGACAACTGCGCCGATTGGGTGCGTCATGTGACTGGGAAAGAGAGCGTTTTACGCTAGATGAAGGGCTTTCAAACGCCGTGCGCGAAGCTTTTGTGCGACTATGGGAAAAAGGGCTGATTTATCGTGGCGCACGCATGATTAACTGGTCACCTGGCTTACAAACAGCGGTTTCTGACCTTGAGGTCGAGTATTCGGAAGAACCCGGCAAGCTTTATTACTTCAAGTATATGCTAGCGGATGGGTCAGGTGATTATCTGCCTGTGGCAACCACACGCCCGGAAACTATTCCTGGTGATACCGCTGTAGCAGTTCATCCTGAAGATGAAAGATTCGCTAAATTTGTTGGCAAAAAGGTTCTTGTGCCAAGTTTGGGACGTGAGATACCTGTTGTAGCTGATGATTATGTGGAAAAAGAATTTGGTACAGGCGCGTTAAAGATTACCCCCCCTGGTCACGACCCGCATGACTATGAAATCGGTGTGCGTCATAATTTGGAACTTATCAACATTATGAACAACGATGCCACGCTTAACGAAAACGCTGGACCTTATGCAGGAATGGAAAGGTTTAAGGCACGTAAGGCGATATGGGCTGACATGAAAGCCGACGGTTTGGTTATCAAAGAAGAAGATTACCAAATGAATGTACCCCCCGCTCGCAACGGGGGGGTGGCGAGATTATTGAACCGCTCATTTCTACGCAATGGTTTGTGAAAATGGATGGCTTAGCCGAAGCTGCTGCTAAAGCTGTCAATAACGGTGAGATTAAGTTTGTTCCAGAACGTTACACAAAAGTATTCCTAAATTGGATGAATAACATTCAGGATTGGTGCATTAGCCGACAATTGTGGTGGGGGGGCATAGAATCCCAGTCTGGTATTGTCAGGCTTGTGGCGAGATTATCGTAGCGCGCGAAACGCCAAAACAATGTACAGCGTGTGGGTCATCAGATTTACACCAGGATGATGATGTGCTCGATACCTGGTTTTCATCTGGTTTGTGGCCATTTTCTGTTTTCGGTTGGCCAGAGGAAACACCCGATTACAAATATTTCTATCCAACAAGTATCCTGGAAACTGGTTATGATATTTTGTTCTTCTGGGTTGCACGTATGGTGATGGACGGCATAGAGTTTACTGGACAGGTGCCATTCCATACGGTTTATCTGCATGGCATGATTCGGGATGAAAAAGGCCAAAAGATGAGTAAAACCAAGAATAACGTTATCGACCCGCTTATTTTAATGGATGAATACGGAACGGATGCATTGCGCTTTACTCTTCTGGTGGGTTCATCGCCAGGCAATGATCAAAATGTTGGCGTTAAAAAGGTTGAAGCCAACCGTAACTTTGCTAATAAAGTTTGGAACATTGGACGCTATGTCATAAATGCTATTGACAGAATTGAGACAAAAGCAAATGATGAGCCGGACTGGACTTTAGCTGATGGTTGGATTTGGGCACGCTTAAAACAAACGGTGAACAGCGTTAACTCACTTTTGAAGCCTATCAATATGGCGAAGCTGGCAAACAGATTTATGAATTCTTGTGGAATGACTTTGCCGACTGGTATGTGGAAGGATCAAAACGTCAGCTAGCAGAAGAGAGCGACAGATCTGCTTATACCGCGTACACACTCGCATTTGTATTGGATACGATGTTGCGACTCTTGCACCCCCCCTTCACGCCATTTGTTACTGAGGCGCTTTGGGGATATCTGAAGAACGCATGCAAAGAATCTGGGTTAGTTTACACGCCAGACGAAGACTGGGCGGATGATTTGATGATCGCCAAATGGCCTGAAGCGATGGCCTTGGACGGAAAAGAGAACGAATATTTGCGGGAATTTGGCTTGGTGCAGGACATTGTGAGGGCGATTAGAAACGTTCGTTCTGAATATAGAATTGAACCAAATAAGAAGCTAAAAGCAGCTATGGTGTCAGAAGAATTGATTGCTTTATTGGAAGCACAAAAAGAAGTCATTGCTGATTTTGCTCATCTTGACCTGGATAGTTTGAATGTTAGTGCATCACCGATTGAAGCCGAAGGTTTGACAGCTTTGGTTGTGGATAGGGTTGAAGTATTCCTGCAATTGAGCAGTGATGGCGATGATGAAGCTGACCGAGAACGGTTAACCAAAGAATTAGAAGAAGCTGAATCACACATTAAACGCCTGAAAGCACTGTTGGCAAGTCCATTCGCGCAAAAAGCACCTGAAAAGGTTGTGGCTGGTGAAAGACAAAAACTAGCCGACTACCAGGCAACTGCGGAAAAATTACGTGAACGCTTAGGCTAGTTTAGAACTACACAAAATGATAACGCCCAGGATGTTAAGACCTGGGCGTTTGGTTTTTAAGATGAGATGCTTGCTTATTCTCTCAGGCGGCGTCTTTCCAGCAGCATGATGCGTTGAAGAATAGCCAAAGAAACAGCATAGGTTGAATCCATACCGAAGTATGACAAGCTGCCAGCACCGAGATTTTGGCCTTTGCTAAAAGGTGTATCCGATACATAATGCAGGAAGCCCAAATCAATCGGCAGTTCGTATAAGTTTACGATTTCGTTGAGTGGGTGGCGGGCGGGTCTGAAAAGTTCGTAAATCGCGCTAAGATACGGACCCGCTTCCATTTCGATATCAGTGTAGCCTTCCCGGTAAACAACATCCATGATGGTTGCGTTCTGCAGATAGGTGCCCAGGACGGTAACTGCCTTCTGGCTGTCCAAACAGTGCCAAAATTGAGATAACTGGCAACATCGGTTACTTTGAAGGCATTCGAGAACAAATAGCTGTTTTTCGAATGTTCATCATAAACAACATTAGGAATGATGACATCGCCACGAATAGCATTTAGACTGGCAGCCTTGCCCATGATGTAAATACCGAGAATTTTCTCAACATTTTCTGCAATTTTGGTCAATAAGTTATAGGCTGATGCGCCCAGTGGGTAGTCGATGTTCAAAATGAGTGCGTCAGAATCTTTTAAAAATTCCCAGGATTTCTCATAACCTTCGTGTTTGGGTGCCAGTCGCGGGTCAAAAAAATCTTGGGTCCAGAGTGTTTAATTGAATGATGTTGGCTTCTACATCGAAGCTGTGATCACTGCTAACGCGGTGAATGCCAAGAGAGGTCTCATGACTTTGCTGTTCTTCAATGTAACTGGCATATTGGTCAGTTTCTGTCAGTTTACGCAAGGCGTAATAGAAGAAGTTTTCAACATTTGTGGCTTTATCTTGTCCCTGGATTTCAAGCCATTCGTTCATGAGACGTGGTTCATGGCGCGCGATGTAATCGAGAATAATATCACGTTTCGTTAAGGCATAGCCCGAGAGTAAATTGGTGAGGCTATGGGTATTGGATGAAACAAAATAAATGGGGGCGATTCACAATCTCTGGTACTTTATTTTGAATGTTATCCCACCAAATAACGGTCGCTTTACGATAGTCGTTTAAAGAACCGCTTAGCAACCGGACTTTGTAATCTAAAGGTGAACCTTTTATTTTATATAGAACATTGGTGAAGTCATCATCCAAATGGAATGCAATCGGGCGAGTTCATCAATTTCAATGTTTAAGTGAGTGCTAAGTTCCGAAAAGCTTTTTACCTGGGTGGGAATGGCATTGTCAATGAGATCTTGTGGTGCGGATTGAAGTAAGAAATGAAGTTTATTCCACTCCATTTGCAAAGCAGTCAGAACAGGTAAAACATCATCAATATCCGAACGCGATGCGATAAAGCAGGCTAAGGTTTCCTCACCATCCCAAAAGCATCGACGCCTTCGGGCTGGAGCGCTAACGTGTTGCCATTTTTCGACATTTCCATAACCAAAATCATCAAAGCTTGAAGCAGCTTGACCTAAAACAACTTTTTTTAGCGTCTATCACTTCTTTGGGCAAACGCATGAGACTGTAAGTCAAGGCGGATATATCAGGTTTGCTGCTGCTACGTGCGTGGATATGAAGAGATGAATTTGTACCGGCGTGAACTTCTTCAAGCGTACGGATGGACACTTCGTTGTTTGAACGTAAAAGCGAATATATGGTGCGTAAATAGAGATCAATTTCATCAGATGATCTAACTGGGACTTGTCTTTCCATAAAAACCTCTCTTGATAAGTGCTTAAAATTTTATCATGATGCATATTTTTAAGGGGGGGCATGCCTTATAATAGGCATATGAAAAAGATCAATACCCTTATTTTTGATTTTGGAAATGTACTCGTTAATTTACACTCCGAAGCAGAATTGCGCGAATTATTAGCGCAGTTAGGACAGCCTGCCAGTGGTACGATGGTAGATATGCTTTTGATGCCGGGCGGATCGGATGTCTTTTGGGATGTAATGCGCGGAAAACGACCGAAGCAGAAATGTGGCAGATGATTGCTGATGAATGGAATATACCGTTTGACCTGGCAAAAAAAAGGTGATGAAGGATGTTGCGGCACCAAATAGACCTAATATGCCTTTGATTAAATACATTGAAGGTTTGAAAGGTGATTATAAGATTGGTGTGCTTAGCAACGCCGGTGATGCAACACTGGAACGCTTGTTACAGTGGTATCCGTATGATCAGTTCGTTGATGTTTTATTATTTCAGCTGAAGTGAAACTTGCCAAACCCGATGCGGAAATTTATGAACTGGCTTTGAATTTTTTTTGAATGCAAAAGCTGAAGAAAGTTTGTTTGTAGACGACCTTATCGAAAATATCAAAGCTGCTGAAGAGCTTGGCATTACTGGCATTTGGCATCGTGACAATGATGAAACCATTGCGCGATTGAAGGAATTACTCGGAGAATAAAAGTGCTTTATTTGGTCGCAACGCCCATTGGTAATTTAGGTGATATGAGTTTCCGCGCTATTGAGGTGCTAAAAAGTGTGGATTTAATTGCCAGTGAGGATTCCAGGCACAGTAGCATTTTGCTGAACCATTATGAAATTAGCAAACCACAAACTGCGCTAAATAATTACAACGAACGCAAGGTGGCACCTAAGCTGATTGAACGTATGAAACGTGGTGAAACGATTGCCTTAATTAGCGATGCTGGGACACCGGGTATTTCAGACCCAGGCTATTTGTTAGTAAGATTAGCTCTTGATGAAGGCATTGATGTGCAAGCTATTCCTGGTCCGAGCGCGGGAGTGATGGCGTTGACCTTAAGTGGTTTGCCGATGCATAGCTATCTTTTTAAAGGCTTTCCGCCAGTAAAGGAAGGTCCAAGGAAACGTTTTTTTAGCAATGGAT
>JMBX01000142.1_pt1 | contig 19029 bp, 34 predicted proteins | sample 616521 | NCBI WGS metagenome assembly JMBX01 (sample SAMN02727906, study PRJNA239997) | anaerobic digester metagenome | biome: anaerobic digester; isolation source: mesophilic anaerobic digester inoculated with municipal waste water sludge... | place: Germany: Bielefeld University, CeBiTec ...
AAATTCCACTAAATAATATAGAAAAATTAGATTTAAACAAGGTTTTATTGTAGATGGAACATTAATGATCTATGATATTGATAATGATCCTTATTATAAAAAGGTAATCTTTGAAATCAAAATCCCATTTGAAGCAAAATCTGAAGACGGAGTAATATACAAAGGTATTACTCCAAATATCAAACAAAATATAGTAATATTTATAGATGAAGAAGGTGGATCAGAATTTAAATTGAAAGTTGATACAAGCTCTTATATGTTAGGAAATATAATTGAAAGAGATAATAAGTCATATTTTTCTTTTGAGACCTATATAATAATAAGTGTTGTTAAAAAAAGTTCATATGCTTATTCCCTATTTAGAATACTTCTTAGAACCTGATCCATGTTTAGAATTTGAAGACTATATATGTGATGAATTTTATAAAAAAACCTTTTCCACAATTTTATCCTCCTCAATATAAAAAAAGGCTATATATGGATTAGAAAAGATATAGGTGTAAGAAAGATTGATGATGTAATTTTACATGGACAAATATACAAAATGGTAAAATGGGTTTGTAGAAGGAGCAATTGTTGAGGCTTTTGTACTGATGAAGAAGGAAAATTTAAATATATTAATCACACCTATAGTAATAAGGATGGGTATTATATGCTAAATATTCCTTCTCGATTTGAAGGCAAGGTTATTACTATTGTAGTAACCAAAGGAAGTATAAGCCCTAGTGGTTGATTGATTATAAAGAATATTTAGGGAATGGGACAGTGGATAATTTTTACTGTCCCATTATTATTGTATCCCTTGTATAGGGAATGAAAGAACTAGTCCGTAGTATATAATATAATTAATAAGTGTATTTGGAGGTGAAAAATGTATAATGAGTATTTTCAGGTAGAACGTCAGGAAAAAAATGCGAAGTTCATTTTTGGAAATTGGCAATAGAGGGAATATGAGGGAATACCCTAAAAATAGTTTAATTCAACTGAAGGATAAAGATGTAATCTGCATTGTAATGAAGGGCAATGTGAAACAGTCAATTTACAGTATTGAAGGTGAAGAAAAAAATCCTCTATTTACTTCAAAATGGAGAAATATTTAAGGAAATGGATTATTTTTCTGGAGGAGAATCTAAATTTGTTACAAAAGCTTTAGAAGACAGTACTATATCTATATTAGATAAAGAAGTGGTTGAACAAATACTTCTTGAGAAGCCTAGTATTTATAGAGATATAATCCATAGCATCACAAGAAAATTTAGAATAGTCATGTTTCAAATGGCTAATATGGCTTTTAGTGATTCTATTGGCAAAGTGGCAGATACACTTATTAGATTATATTATCAAGAAGGGGAAGAGATAATTCAAGGTAAAAAGATAAAGGACAAGTTTACTCACGAAGAAATTGCTAAACTTATAGGTTGTTCAAGGGTTACAGTAACTAGAGCATTAAATAAATTTAGAGATGAAAATATTATAGATATTGTAAATGGTGAAATAGTGATTAAAAATATAGAAAAATTAGAAAAATATATAAGATGGAAATAAAGTTGTAGTCTAGTATACAGAAATAAATTCCTGTATATTATATACTTAAATTAATTAAAAATAAAAACAATGGAAGGAGGAAAGAAATGATAAAACTTTTGGGAATTGTAATAATTGTTATAGGATTTATTTTAAAACTAGATACTATAGCTGTAGTTCTCACTGCAGGAGTAGTGACTGGATTAGTAGGAGGCTTAAGCTTTGGAGAGATACTTAATATTCTAGGAGAGGCTTTTGTGACAAACAGGTATATGACAGTGTTCTTTGTCACATTACCTGTTATTGGCCTATTGGAAAGATATGGACTTAAACAAAGAGCAGCGGAACTTATAGGTAATTTAAAAGCAGCTACTGCTGGAAAAATATTATCAATTTATATGGTTATTAGAACAATAGCAGCGGCACTTTCTTTGAGAATAGGAGGACACGTGGAATTTATAAGGCCTCTTATATACCCAATGGCAGAAGGAGCAGCTAGAAATAAATATGGAGATATTCCAGAAGAAGCAGTAGAGGATATAAAGGGAATGTCAGCTGCAGTTGAGAATTATGGCAATTTCTACGGGCAAAATGTATTTATAGCTGCTGGTGGGGTACTTTTAATAGTAGGAACATTAAATGAACTGGGAGTTCAAGTTACAGAAAAAGAAGTGGCAAATGCCTCTATACCTATAGCTATAATTGCAGTATTGTTAGCAATTATTCAATTTAGAATATATGATAAAAAAAATTGATAGACTTGTGGCGAAGAATAAATAATTTAAGGTAGGTGATAATATTGGCATTGGAAATATTATATATATTATCTGGAATAGTATCCTTAATAACTGGAATATATTCCTTTAGAGATGATAGTTTAGAAACTAGATTTGGAACAGGGCTTTTTTTGGGTAATACTTTCTATAACATTTATATTTGGAAGAATTTTGCCTGCAAAATTTGTTGGAATATTAGTACTTTTAATGGGAGTGTTGACTGCGACAAAACAGGTAAAATAGGAAGCTTTAAAGAAGTTAGTGAAGAATTTAAAATAAAAAAAATCAAAAGCAATAGGGAATAAATTATTTATTCCAGTATTAAGTATTGCTATATTTGCTTTTGTTATTGGTCAATTCACATCCCTTGGGGGGGGATTGGTGGGAATGGGTATTGGTGCTATTGTTGCTACAATATCTGGACTTATTATAACTAAAGCTAGTGCTAATGAAGCTATAGAAGAAGGCAATAGGTTACTTCAACAAGTAGGTCCTTTTTCCATACTTCCTCAATTATTAGCAGCTTTAGGAGCATTATTTAATGCAGCTGGAGTAGGTGAAGTTATAGCTAGTGGTATTTCAAAGGCAATACCTACAGGAAATATAGTATTTGGGGTTATAGCTTATTGTGTTGGGATGGCTGTGTTCACTATGATAATGGGAAATGCTTTTGCTGCCTTTGCAGTTATAACAGCAGGTATTGGAATTCCCTTTGTATATAATCAAGGGGGGGCAAATCCAGCTATAGCTGGAGCATTGGCATTAACTGCTGGATACTGTGGTACCCTACTTACCCCCTATGGCTGCAAATTTTAATATAGTACCTGCAGCAATACTTGAAATAAAAGATAAAAATAAAGTTATAAAAACTCAAGCACCAATAGCATTAATACTATTAGCTATACACATAGTACTTATGCTAGTTTGGGCATTTTAGGGAGGTTTTAAAATGAAGATATTAGTTACTGGATTTGACCCATTTGGAGGGGAAAGTGTAAATCCTGCTTATGAAGCAGTAAAAAGGTTGGATAATAATATTGCTGGAGCAGAAATTGTAAAAGTAGAAATACCTACAGTATTTAGAAAATCTATAAACAAATTAGATGAAGCTATTGAAAGAGAAAATCCAGATATAGTTATATGCGTAGGGCAAGCTGGTGGAAGGTTTGATATAACTGTTGAAAGAGTAGCCATAAATATAAGTGATGCATCTATAGAAGATAATGAAGGAAACATGCCTATAGATGAACCAATATTTGAAGATGGAGAGTCAGCATATTTTTCACAACTCCCTATAAAAGCTATGGTTCAAAAAAATAAGAGAAGGGGGCATTCCTGCTAGTGTATCAAATACCGCTGGAACTTACGTATGTAACCACATTATGTATGGACTACATTATTTAATAGACAAAAAAATATCCAAGTGTAAAAGGTGGGTTCATTCATGTGCCCTTCCTTCCAGAACAAGTAATTGACAAAAGAGCTACACCAAGTATGAATTTAAATGATATTGTAAAAGCATTAACTCTTGCTATTGAAGCAGTATTAGAAAACAAAGAAGACATAAAAGTGCCAGAAGGTAAAACTCATTAAAAACAGTGGGACAGTGGGACAGTGGGGGGGACAGTAAAACTGTCCCCCCCACTGTCTCCTACTATATAGTCTATAGACTTATTTCAGCATTGAATCAACAAACCATATGTTTTTACTATAATCAATTACATAATCTTCGAAGATTGCTACAGTTTCAAAATCTCCTTCTTCGTCTGCAGTATTTCTAATTTCAGTAGCTAAATCTCTCATTAGTTCTAAATCTTCTTTAAGGATTTCTAGTGCTTCTTTTTCATCATATTGTTTTGTAGGGGGTTTCTTTAATAGTAGCTATATCCAGATATTCTGCTATAGTTGATAGGGGGCATTTCTCTTTTAGCTTTTAATAGTTCAGCCACCTCATCAAATTGTTCTCCTACATTATCGTAAATTTCTTCTAAAAATTCATGGATTTGTAAAAAGTTTATTCCCACCACGTTCCAATGTAGATTGTGTAGTTTTACATTCCATATGTTAAGATTAGCAATATACTTTTGTAAAAGATCCAAATGTTTCATAAAAATCCCTCCTTATAACTTTGCAATGGCTTCTTTATTGATCTATTTATATTATATGATATAATTTAAGAAACAAAAAGGAACAAATTTGTTAGTAAAGGAGGATGGAATGAGTATGAAAATAACTAATGGTTTCCAAATAGTACAGGATTTAATTAAATTGAGATGGGTACCTGAAATATTGACATCTATAGAAGCGGGAAATAACCGATATAGTGAATTGTTGGAAAGTATAGAATATATAAGCCATACGGAACTAAATAGGAAATTGTCAATACTTTTAGAGAGGGAAGTTATAGATAAAACTGTAGATGGACGAAATACGTATTATACCTTATTACCCTTTGGCAAGGATTTGGTCCATATCTTTCATCATTTGGAGGAATTAGAAGAACGATATTTTCAAAAAGCTCAATAGGCGTATAAGAGGGACTAATCTTTTTGTATTATAGGATGCTAGTGGTGGGACAGGGAGAAATGTCCCACCATTGTCCTAAGTTTTACTTACGAAGGATCTCTCTTGTTCCAAATCTGTTGTTCCAATCTTGAACAAACTGATCTACGCTTAGATCCGTTGATGGGCAGTAGATTAGTTTTTCCAATAGTTCAAATGGGATAGTAACATTTTCAGCTCCAACTAATAGGGTTTCTTGGATTTGTTGGACGTTTTTGAAACTGGCTGCAAGTATTTGGGTGTTCATCTGGTGTTCTTCAAATAGTATCTTGATCTTTTCTACTACTGCTATTCCATCTCCTTGTAAATTGTCGATTCTATTGACATAAGGAGCCACAAAGCTAGCTCCAGCTTCTGCTGCTACTAAAGCCTGTAGGGGGGGAGTGAATATAGCTGTTCCAGTGGTTTTGATATTCTTCTCCTTTAGCATCTTTATTGCTTTGATTCCTTCCTTAGTGATTGGCACTTTTATATAGGTATTTTCACCTAATAGTTCCCTTAAATATATACCTTCTTCTACCATGGTTTCGGCGTCTTCGGCTAATATTTGAACATGAAGTGATTTATCTTTTCCAATTAGATTTCTAATATCATTTAAAGGTTTCAATATAGTCTCCATCTTCCTTTGTTATAATGCTTGGATTAGTAGTAACGCCAGCTATTGGATAGTATTCCAACGCTTCTTCGATATCTTTTAAATTGGCTGTATCTAAAATCAACATAATATATTCCTCCTTGTATTATCCACCTATGATGACTTTCAAATCATATTTTTCCATGTATTCTTTAATTTCCTGTATTTTTCATCATTTGGTGGTTTTAAATCTATTAATTTATATTCTAAACCTAAGGCTTCATATTTGCTACTGCCATATTGATGAAAAGGTAGCATATGGACTTCTTTTAGATTGTTTTTTTTACTACAAAACTTATGATATCATCAATATTTTGTTTGTCCATAGTAAAGCCAGGTATTAGAGGTATCCTTGGGATTATTTTTTTATCTTTTTTTACTAGATATTGAAAGTTTTCTTTGACTATATCCATGTCTACATTCAATATGGTTTTTGCTTTTTCTCTGTCCATTATTTTCAAATCAAATAGTATTAGATCCAAATAGTTAGATGCTTCATCCAGAGTATCCAAAGAACCAAAGCCACTGGTTTCCATAGCTGTGTGTATGTTTTCATCTTTTATAGCTTTAAGAAGCTCTACTAGAAATCTGCCTTGACTTAGAGGTTCGCCACCAGATATGGTAACACCGCCACCAGTGGTTTCATAGAATACCTTGTCTTTTTTTTACTTCTTCTACTATTTCCTCTATGCTCATTTTATCCCCCCCTATATAGGATTTAGCATTAGTAGGGCAAAGGTTTGGGGCTATGCCACAACTAAATATATCCTTAGAATTACAGTTTATGCAGAGTTTTTGTCGTCTAAAGACTTCCCTTTCAAAGCTTTGAGATTCTGGATTAGAACACCAGGGGGCATCTAAGGGGACAGCCCTTTAGAAATACAATAGTCCGTATACCTTCTCCATCGTTTAATGAATATCTCTGTATATTGAATACTAGGTTTTCTCCCATATTATCACCTACAATACATGTTCAGTTCGGTTGATGATGTCATTTTGAATGTATTCATTTAAATCTACGAATATAGCACTGTATCCAGCTACTCTAATTACCAGATCCTTGAAGTCTTCAGGATTCTTTTGGGCTTGTCGCAATAGATCGGCGGACACGATGTTAAACTGAACATGCTGGACCTTTAATTTTACAAAGGCCTTTATATATCCAATGAACTTTCTCAAGCCTTCGTGGGTTTCTAAAGATGAAGGGTTAAACTTTACATTTAACAAGCTTCCGTTGGTAGTCAATATATTGTCTAGCTTGCTTACGGTTTTTAGCACAGCGGTAGGGCCTTCTTGGTCCCTGCCTACCATAGGGGATAGTCCACCGTCAGCTAGTTGTTCCTTTGCAAGCCTCCCATCAGGAGTAGCACCTACCTGTTCTCCTAAGGGAATATGAGCAGAAACCGTATAGGAACCTGGTTGGAAGAAACCTTCTCTGATGTTTTTATATTTTTCTACTTCTTTGCAGTAGTAGCTTAAGATTTCCTTACCTAATAGATCCACATCATCTACATCGTTACCGTATTTAGGATATTTATTTATAAAGGCCTGTCTCAGGAACTCGTTGTTTTCATAGTTGTTATTTAATATATCCACTAATTCTTCTATAGTGAGCTTTTCTTCTTCAAACACTGCTTTTTTTTCAATACATATAGGGAATCGCTAAGGTTAGCGATGCCAATCCCTTGAACTCCAGAGAAATTATATTTTGCTCCTCCATTGGAGACGTCTATTCCCTTTTCTAAGCATCCATCAATAAAGGTAGATAATAATGAGGTAGGGGGGGCAAAGTCCCCATGGGCTTTGTCTACTATATTGGAGCCTTCTACCATCTTCACTATATATTTGGATATATTGCCTTTAAGGATTTTCAAAATTCATCGAAACTTTTTACATCTTGACAGTCTCGTTTTAAAGTTAGCTCAAATACCCTCAATAGATTGAATAGGGCAATATCATGTAGTCCATAGGTCTTACCTGGGATAGACAACTCTACACATCCTACTACAGCATAATCCCTAGCATCCTCTAGGGATATACCCCCCCTATTTAAAAATCCAGGGATTATTATCTCGTCGTTAAATAGTTGAGGCATACCTGTGCCTAGTTTGATGGTTTCAGCTACTTTCTGTAAAAATTCCTCGTCGGAGTTTTTATGAACCCTTGCACCTAGATTAGGCTGAGGAAGCTTAATATCCTTATAGGTGTCTAATATTAATAGGGATAGTTCATTGGTAGCATCTTTCCCATACTTATCTACCCCCCCACCTAATATGATGGTATATCCTGTAGGAAACCCTGCAAAGTATTTGGCACTGTCTACACTTCGTAAGAGGACTACTTCATTCATCTTAATCCATAGACATTTTAATATTTCTTCTATAAAGCTTAACTCCATTCCTTCTTCTAAGGATTTTTTTTAAATATTGGATACATATATTGGTCAAAGCGTCCTGAAGATATGGAGCTGGCATTGGACTCATACTGTAAACATATATTGACTAGCCAAAAAGCTGAACTGCTTCGTGGAAATTCCTTGGAGCTTTTCGGCTATATTTCCACATACTTTAGCTATTAGTTCAAGTTCCTCTTTTCTGGTACTATCTATCTCCTGTTGTGCCATCTCTAAGGCTAGTTTTTCATACCTTTTAATATAGTTTTGGGTGGCCTTTAGGGTTATTAGATTGGCTTGTAGAAATAGATTGTTTGGGTTCTTTTTCAATTTCTCTTGGACTAAGTCCACTTTAGCTTGTAGACCATCCTCTATTAGGGCCCCAAAGTCTGGGATTATATGACCTTGCCCTTTGTCTGTTTGATTTAACTTTATGATTCCTAACTCCATCCCTTCCTTTACATCTTCAGGTATCTTTTTATCTATATAATCCTTTAGGGAATTGCCCTTCCAATAGGGATATAGTTTGTTCCTATAGATGGCCTTATCCTCTTTGGATATATAAAAGGGGGGGTCCTGAGGTCTATTGTGAATAGTATCTATTTCCTCTAAAAACCAATAGGGAGACATTTCTGGGGGGGACAATATGCCAGAACGAGGTTTAACTACCCTACTGCCAACGATTAGTTCATCATCATCTATATGGATTTCAATATTGTTTAATATATTTTCCGTTGCTCGAGCTCTTTTGATTATCACCGGTTCTTCTCTATATTTTTCATAGGCTTCCGTATATAAAAGGGCTCTTTCCAAGGAGATTTCCCGCTTGTTTTTTAAATAGTTTACTTTTTAAGGTATCTATTCTATTCATATTAGCACTCCTTTTCTTGTTTCATCCTGTTTAATCTTATTATATATCACTTTATTCAGAATTACAATTTATATATTACTCTGGTATTATATTAGGGAAGGGATTTGACAATGGAAGGCGCTTTTTTTGTCATTTTGAAACGTGGGCTAAGGATCCCGATCCTATAGGGCATTTGATAGGACAGGGTCATTGGCTAGGCTTGGACAGAGTAGACGTGCAAAAAGATCCGTCCCTGGTGCATGTGCTGGTTCCACATTGCAATATGTAGAGTTTTTATGTATAATAATAAATAGGATTAAATAATAACAAAAGGGATAGAGGGATGATATGTTTGCTGAAGAACGGTTGGAAAAAAATAATAGATATTCTATATAGGGATGGAAAGGTTGTAGTTAAGGATTTGAGTAAACAGTTTGGCATATCTCAAGATGCTATAAGGAAGGATTTGAAAGTATTAGAGAAAAAAAAGGGTTTATTGAAAGGACCTATGGTGGAGCTATTTTGAAAAATCAAATACCTAGGCTTACAAGGGTGGAGGAAAGACTGAAGGAGGATGTAGAGGAGAAGAGGATTATAGCTGAAAAAAATACTTGGTTTACTTAAGGATGGAGATACTATTTTTTTTAGATATATCATCTATCAATATACTTTTGGCAGAAATGCTAAGTCAGTCTAGATTGAATATAACTGTAATATCCAACTGTATAAATGTAATATATATACTTTCCAAAGCACAAAATAGAAATATAACTTTGATAGTGCCAGAAGGAATATATGATAGAGATGCTGGTGGATTTACAGGTTCTTCTACCATAGAGTCCATTAAGAAGTTTAGGGCTCAGAAGGTTTTTATTGGAAGCTGTGGCGTGGATATTAAGGATAGGAAGATTAGCACTTTCAATATGGAAGATGGAAATACTAAAAAGGCAATAATGGATATAGGAAAGGAAGTATTTTTGGTAATGGAGAACAAGAAGTTTTTTTTATGATGGGATCTTTAGGTTTGCAGATATTGAAGATATAGATACTATAATTACTGAAAAAAACCTAATGATGAGATACTTCAAATACTTAAGAAACAAGGCATACAAATAATATAAATTTAGGAGGGCAATTATGTATCCACTAAAATTTGAAAATATATATTTTGAGAAAGTATGGGGGGGAGTCAGGCTCTATCTACTATTAGAGACAATATTCCTCAAGGGGGGGAAATAGGTGAGAGCTGGGATGTAGCTTGTCATGAAAAGGCAGTGAGTATTGTGGCAAATGGGAAATACAAGGGCAAGAGACTGGATGAGTTAATTGAACAAAAACAGGAACTACTTCTAGGTAATAAATTGGTTGGGAGGAAATTCCCATTGTTGATTAAGCTTTTAAGTCCAGGGGGGGACAGGTTATCAGTTCAGGTTCATCCTGATGATGAATATGCAAAAAAAATATGAAAATGGGGGGAATTAGGAAAAACAGAAGCTTGGTATATAGTAGAAGCAAAAGAAGATGCATACATAATATTAGGAACCAATGGGTGTAGCAAAGAGGAGTTTAAAAAAAAGCCATAAAGGATGGAACTGTAGAAAAATATATGAATAAAATAAATGTGAAAAAAAAGGGGGGGATGTATTTTATTTAAAAAGTGGGCTTATTCATACTATGGGACCAGGAATGATTGTAGCTGAAATTCAGCAAAATAGTGATACTACTTATAGAGTGTATGATTATGGTAGAGGCAGGGAAACTCATATAGAAAAAGCATTAGATGTTATTAGATTTGATTATGAGGGTAAGAGAAGGGAAGGTTTATTGGTAGAAAAAGATGGCTATAATAAGATTTATTATTGTTTAAGTGAACATTTTTCTTTAGAAGTTTATGATATATTTAAAAATGTTATGGAAAAAAAAGTGATAAAGATAGGTTTTATATATTTACAGCAGTAGAAGGAGAAGGGATAATTTATTATGATGAAGGAGAAGTTGATTTTAAGAAAGGAGATAGTATCTTTATACCAGCTGCTTTAGGGGAATATAGTATTCAAGGAGATTGTAGATTGATAAAGAGCTATGTACCGAATGTAGATGCTGTTGAAGAGGAAATTTTAAGTATTATTAAATAAGAGGTGATTCTATGGCTAATATGTATACTTATATAAAAGAGCAGGGAGATGTGTTGAGGGATATTGTAGAAAAGAGAAAAGATATTTTAGAGCCAGTGGTAGATCTATTTAAAGAAAATCATATAGATGGGATAGTAGCTATTGGTTCAGGTTCATCTTACAATTCTATAACATCTTCTAGATATTTTTGCAAAAATTTTAGGGATTGAAGTGAAGACTTATTTTCCTTATTCCTTCAATCACTATGAGCAGCTGTTTAGTAAGGATTCTTTGGTCATTGGAATTTCCCAGACAGGTTCTAGTGCTGGAACTGTAGATGCTCTAAAAGAGCAAAGGATGAAGGAGCTCATACATTAGCTTTAACTGCTTATAAGGATGCACCTTTGACGGAAATTGCAGATAGAACTTTGATAATAGCTTGCGGTGATGAGAATTCGGATTTCAAGACTAAGGGATATACTTCTACTGTATTAACTTTTTTTTATTGATGGCTTTAGAGGTAGGATTGGCAGAAGAAAAGTTAGACAAGGAACAGTATGATGAGTATATTCAGGAACTTGTAAATATTGCCGATGCCTATGACGGATTAATAGACAAGGCTGAAGATTGGTACAATGCTAATAGGGATGAGCTTTTAGCTATAGATAAGGCTACAGTAATTGGAGTAGGACCAAATTATGGTACAGCTTTGGAGGCTAGCATAAAGATGATTGAAACTAATTATTTTATGTCATCGGCTTATGAATTAGAAGAATATCTACATGGACCAAATATGGCTTTAGAAGAAGGTAGCTATATTTTCTACATATTAGGAAAAGGCCAGTATAGTAGTAGAATGGAAAAACTATACGAATATACCAAGAAATTCACCGATTATGCTTATATCATTAGAAATGGGGGGGAAGATATAGGGGGGGAGAAGAGGGTCTTTAGTTTTGATTTTACTCAATATGAAGATTTTTCTCCTTTGCAATATGTAGTCCCATTTCAAATATTATGTTATAATAGAGCAGTAGATTTAAATCATGATTTATCTCAAATGAGATATCCAGATTTTCAATCTTGTATGAATGTTAGAAAATAAATTTAACCCCTTTCAGTTTGGAAGGGGGTTTTCTTATTTAAAAATTGCCACATTATTGTGGCAATAAGTATATAAAAACTATATAAGGATATATGGTAAGATTTAATTAGCAATGGAGGTGTGATATATGGATTTGATTAATGAAAATTTAATTATTCCAGAATCAGAATTAACAGATAAAGAAGAGATAATAAAAATGATGGCAAATATAATGAAGGAAAATGATAGACTTACAGATCTGGATGTATATGTAAGAAAGGTCCTAGAAAGGGAAAATATGGGAGCAACAGCAGTAGGTTATGGTGTAGGTATACCTCATGGAAAGACTGATGCTGTAAAGAAACCAACTTTAGCTTTTACTAAGACTAAGGAGTTGGTGAAATGGGGAGATGAAGAAGAGGATTGGGTAAATCTTATATTTATGATTGCAGTACCAGAGTCCGCCGCCTCTGATGAACATTTGAAAATTTTAGCTACTCTGTCGAGGAAATTGATGAATGATGATTTTAGAAATAGTTTACTAAGTACAGACGATAGAGTAGAGTTAAATAATATATTACAAGGTGTTTTTGCTTAGAATTTATACTTTATTCATAATTCATAAAATACTAATATTATAAGGAGGGATTATTGTGAGTAAAGGGAAAGAAGGTTTTAAAAATGTCAGATCTCATCTTATGACAGGGGTTTCTTATATGATACCTGTGGTGGTCATAGGAGGAGTACTAATTGCTTTATCAATTGCTTTGAGTGGTGTAGAAGCGGGGGGGACAGGAGCGAATATAACTAATCCTATTTTACAGAAGATGAATGAGATAGGTGGAGCAGCATTTGGAATTATGGTACCAGTTTTAGCTGGATTTATAGCTTTTAGTATTGCAGATCGTCAGGAATTGCACCTGGTATGGTTGGAGGTGTAATAGCAGATTCAATAGGAGCAGGGTTCTTAGGTGGTATAGTTGCAGGTTTATTAGCAGGGTATATAGCTGGATGGGTAAAATCCTGGAAAGTTCCATCTAGCTTGAGAACTGTTATGCCAATACTGATTATACCAGTAATTACTTCATTAGTCGTTGGAGCAGTTATGTTTATCATAGGAGCACCTATAGAATCATTGATGACTGCTATGACCAATGGATTGAAGAATATGGGAACAGGAAATGCTGTACTATTAGCAATAGTCATGGGTGCTATGATTGCCTTTGACATGGGGGGGACCAGTAAATAAAGTTGCATTTATGTTTGCTGTGGCTTTGATAGGAGAAGGAATAGCAACAGTAATGGGGGGGCCAGTAGCAGTAGCTATTTGTATTCCACCATTAGGTATGGGATTAGCATCTATAATGCAACCAAAAAAAATATACAAAGACAGAAAGAGAAGCAGGGAAAAGTGCTATAGTTATGGGTCTTATTGGTATAACTGAAGGAGCTATACCTTTTGCAGCAGGAGACCCAATTAGGGTTATACCATCTATTATGGTAGGTTCAGCAGTGGGAGCAGCCATTGCAGCTATAGGTAAGGTAGCAGATTATGCTCCTCATGGTGGCCCAATAGTATTGCCTGTTGTGGAAAACAAACTAATGTTTATAATATCTATACTTATAGGAACATTTGTAACAGCATTTATGGTAAATGCACTTAAAAAAAAGAAGTTCCCGAAGAAGTTGAAGATGAGTTAGATAACGATGATGATATTGTTATAGAAATAGAATAAATATAGTATATAATAATAGTATAAGAAAGAAAATAATCAAACCGCTATTTAAGTAGCGGGTTTGATTATTTAAATGGGAGGTTTTGAATATGAAAATTTTAGGTGTAACATCATGTCCAACAGGAATTGCCCATACTTATATGGCAGCAGAAGCCTTGGAGAAGGAAGCAAAAGCTAGAGGCTATGAAGTTAAGGTGGAAACCCAAGGTTCCATAGGCATAGAAAATGAAATAACGGAAGAGGACCTAGAAGGAGCTACAGTTGTAATAATTACGAAAGAAACTGCTATAAAAGGTCAAGATAGATTTAAAGGCATTCCAATAGTTAAGGTATCTATTGGAGATTTAATTAAAAAAACGGGAAAAATTTTAGATGCAGTAGAAGCAAAATTAAAGTAAACCTAGGTTGGGGGGGAAAACTATGGATATTAGGTTAAAGAAGTTGTTGGAAATTTTATTGAATTCAAGGGATTACAAGACAGTAGATCAATTAGCTGAAATTTTAAATGTATCTAATAGGACTATTAGAAATGACCTAGATAAACTAGAAAAAAATAGTAGAATTAGAAGGTCTATATCTTGTTAGAAAACCTGGGGGGGTAGGGATAAGACTAGAAGGTTCAGAAGAAAATATTCAGATAATTTCTAGGAAAATAAATATGAATTTAGGATCAAATTATAAAAGGCCTTTTTCTCCAGAACAGAGAAGGGCCTTTATTATAAAGGAATTGTTTTTTTCAAAAAAACAGGTTTCAGCAAATAGTCTATCAGAAAAGTTGTTTGTATCTAATAATACCATATATAATGATTTAGATAAAATAGAAGAAGGACTAAAGAAACATAATCTATCCTTATTAAGAGAGAGAAATTCTATAAAGATTGTAGGGAAAGAGGAAAATTATAGAAAAGCCCTATCCTACTATGTATCAGAGTTAAATGATTTTAGCTTTTATGAAGGTATGGAAGAATTATATGAAGATTATAAAGGACGAATTGACTCCAATACATTGTTTCAATTAAAGCAGATAGTGGATTTAGATTATAGTTTTTTTTGGAGGAAAGTTTAGAAGCTTTAGAGAAGGAGTTGGATTTCAAATTTTCAGAAGGGGGCTTTTATAAATTTGGCAATACATATAGCTATTACTGTAAGAAGGATTGAAGAAGGTAAGGATATATTTATGCCTGAGAATATATTTAAAACTATAGTGGATACCAATGAGTTTAAATCTGCTAAGAATATGACTAGAAAATTGGAAGAAGAGTTTCATTTAAAGATCCCAGAATCGGAAATAGGCTATATAACATTGCATATATTGGGAAGTAAAATGTATAGAGATGATTTTTCTAATTTTCAATTGCCTTTTGAGGAGTTAGAGGATTTAGGACTACCCTTAGTAATGGCAGAGGAAATAGCTCAGATAGCAAGTAAAGCCCTTAATATGGATTTAACTGCAGATGAACGCTTTTTAAGTGGATTGGCTTTACATCTTAGACCTACTATAAATAGAGTTAAATATGGATTAACTTTAAAAAAACCCTATACTAGACGATATAAAGAAGAACTATCCTGAAATATATGGGGGGGTATCTTGGATGACCAGTGTAGTGTTTGAGAAGTACTTGGGTGTGAGCATTCCAGAATCGGAAATAGGATATATTGCTATGCATATAGGGGGGGCAGCAGTAGAGAGAAATAGGGAGAAGATAAAGACTCTGGTAATCTGCCATACAGGAATAGGAACTTCTCAACTTCTATCAGCAAGATTAAAGAAAAGTTTTTCAGAATTAGACTTGGTAGGTATTCGTTCTTCTACGGTTATAGAAGATGAAGATTTATCTGATATAGATTTGATCATCTCCACAGTACCTATAAGAACGGAAAAGTCAAATATATTAGTAAATCCCATTTTAGGTTCTAAGGATATTAAAGTAATAGAGAAATTCATCGAAGAATATTATGACAAAGACCATGGAGAAAAACCTTTGGACAAGGAAGTATTCTTTAATGTTTCTGGATTTGATAAAAAGGAAAATATATTAAGGGATATGTGTGCTAAACTAGAGGAGAGGGGCTATGTAACGGAAAACTTTGTAGAGACGGTAATAGAAAGGGAGAGGATTATTTCAACAGAAATAGGAAAAGGTTTAGCAATACCCCCCCATGGCCTTCCTAAAGAAGTGAAAAAAATCCTGCATTGGATTGACGGTTTTAGACAAACATATGAGATGGACTGAAGAAGACGTTAAATATATATTTATGATTTGCTTAAAAGAAGAAGAGGTAAACAGAGGACAAAATATTTAAAAACTTAAGCGAATTAATAGAAGAAGATGAGTTTTTATTAAAGCTAGATCAAAGTCAAAAAAAGCGCCAAACAAGCATTGAAACTTTTAGAAAGATAAACAAATATTTGTCTAGGGTACTAACTTATAAACTTTATTTGTGGGACAGGGAAAGGTTTTCCTGTCCCACAAATAAATTCTATAAATAGTTTAGTTTATGGTATGATTAAACGAGACTATTATTTAGTTAGTAGATGCAGCTAATGTACTTTTAGAAAAAGGAGTAAAAGCATTGGATGATTTAATAGAGAAAATATTAGAGACGAATTATGTGAAATAGGTTATAATATAGGAGAAATTAAAAAAATTCCCCCCCTCATAGATAGTATTTTTAAGGAGATGATTTTATGATTTTAGTAAAAGAATTTGAGTTTGATGCAGCTCATAATCTTGTTAATTATCATGGAAAATGTGAAAAATTACATGGTCATACTTACAAGCTGGTGATAAAATTAGAAGGAGAACCAGATCATGAAGGTATGGTATATGATTTTGTAGAGCTTAAAAAAATTAGTAAATGAAAAAAAATAATAAATATATTTGACCACTCTTATTTAAATAATATTATTCCCCAACCTACAGCTGAAAATATAGCTATATATACTTGGAATAAGCTTAAAGAACATATAGATAGGAATAATTGTAGACTTTATGAAGTTCAAGTATGGGAAACAAAAACTAGTGGTATTGTATATAGAGGTGAGTAAAATGATAGATATACAAAAGGAAATAGATACAAGGGATATTGCACTTAAAAATGTAGGTATTAAAGATTTTAAATGGCCTATATTGGTTTTAGATAGAGAAAATAAAAATCAAAGAACCATTGCTAATATAGATGCATCTGTAGGGCTTTGTCATAATATAAAAGGAACTCATATGAGTAGATTTGTGGAAATTATCAAAGAGATAAAAGAAGTTTCACCCAAAAATATTGAAGAAATTTTAGATAATATGATGGTAAAGTTAGATTCTAAATCAGCTTATATGAAAATAGAATTCGATTATTTTATTAAAAAAAGTATCCCCTATTACTGAAATAGAAGCTTTATCAGATATAAAATGTCGTTATGAAGCATCAAAACAAGAAGGATTTAAGCTTTTGATGGGAGTTACTATACCTGTAATTACCCTATGCCCTTGTTCTAAAGCTATAAGTGAATTTGGTGCTCATAATCAAAGAGCAATTGTAGATATCCTAGTAGATATGAATAGTCTAGTTTGGATTGAAGAAATGGTTGAAATAGCTGAAGAAAGTGCTAGTTCGCCTGTTTATCCTCTTCTTAAAAGGAAAGATGAAAAACATGTTACAGAACAATCCTATTTAAAACCAAGATTTGTTGAAGATGTGGTAAGAGAAGTAGCCTTAAGACTTGAGAGAAATAAAAGGATCGATTGGTATAGTGTAAAGGTGGAGAGTATAGAAAGTATCCATAATCATACTGCTTTTGCTTATACAGAGAAGGGCTATATATTGTAGTATACAGGAGGAATTTAAATGAGATATATTAAATTAAAAGATGGAAGTATATATAAATTTGAAAACATGAAAATAATGGGTATATTGAATGTAACTGACAATTCTTTTTATCCTGAATCAAGGGTAGGTAGTGTGGAAAATGCAGTAAATAGGGCTATGAAATGATAGAAGATGGTGCAGATATATTAGATATAGGCGGAGAGTCTACTAGACCTGGTTCTGATCCTGTAACAGTTGATGAAGAAATAGATAGAGTGATTCCTGTTATTAAGGGAATTAGAGAAAGAAACAAAGATATACTGATTTCTGTAGACACTTATAGAAGTAAAACTGCAGAAGAAGCTATAAAAGCTGGAGGAGATATAATAAATGATATATCGGCTATGACTTTTGATGAAAATATGGCAAATGTAGTTAAAAAAATATAATGTACCAGTTATACTTATGCATATAAAGGGAACCCCCCCTAAAAATATGCAAAAAAAATCCTCATTATGATGATGTTGTAAAGGAAGTACAGGATTATTTTAAAGAAAGGATACAATATGCTAAATATAAGGGAATTAAAGAAGAGAAAATAATACTTGATCCAGGAATAGGATTTGGGAAAAATTTTCAACATAATATGGAACTTATAAGGAATATAGATAGTTTTTTTATATTCAACTTACCAATACTTCTTGCAGTATCAAGAAAAACTTCTATAGGCGAAGCTTTAGGGGGACTTCCAGTTGATGAACGTTTGGAAGGAACTATGGCTATTTCTTGTTATGCAGCCATGAAAAACGTAGATATTGTAAGGGTTCATGATGTATTAGAAAACAAAAGAGCTGTAGATATGATAGAGGTATTAAAATGAATATAGTATATATTAGTTTTGGAAGTAATATTGGTGACAGGGAAAAAGCCATAGAAGATGCATTAAATTTGGTAAATCAAAACGGAATGAGGATAACCAATAGATCTAGCATAATAGAAACAGAACCCTATGGATATACAGAACAACCTACTTTTTTTAAATGGAGTAATAGAGGTGGAAACAGAATTAAGCTGTAGAGAAGTATTAGAAAGACTTCTTCAAATAGAAAAAGAAGTAGGACGAGTTAGAAAATTTAAATGGGGGGGACCAAGACTTATAGATTTGGATATTTTGTTTTTTTTAATGATGAAATATATGATGAGGAGGATTTAAAAGTTCCTCATCCAGATATGCAAAATAGATATTTTGTTCTTAAACCCTTATGTGAAATATGCCCAGATTTTGTTCATCCTATTTTAAAAAAAGAAAGTTAGTGAACTTTTAGAGAATTTATAAAATCCTATCTAATGCATTAGGTAGGATTTTATATTTTTTTGTCTTCAATTTGTAGAAGAAAATATATAGAATTTATTATCTTAAGTGTGGATTTGTTTTAAATTTCTAGAAAAAGCTGTAAAAGCAGCCATAAACCAAAAACTATAACAAATCTCGCCTTGACATTTTTTTTATATTTAATATGATATTTTAATGGTTAGCCAAACTTCAAAGTGCTATT
>JMBX01000143.1_pt1 | contig 19025 bp, 34 predicted proteins | sample 616521 | NCBI WGS metagenome assembly JMBX01 (sample SAMN02727906, study PRJNA239997) | anaerobic digester metagenome | biome: anaerobic digester; isolation source: mesophilic anaerobic digester inoculated with municipal waste water sludge... | place: Germany: Bielefeld University, CeBiTec ...
GATAAAACTGCCCGCCGCCACCCCAGCCCCAGTGTGCGCGAGGCGGCGAGGTGGGCCGCCCAAAAGATTAAATCTCAGCTGTAGGGATATCCTCGATCTCCCACTCTCTACAGTAATTGACAAGGGGAGAAGAATCTCATCATCAATCTGATCATTGGTCAGCCTCACCGCGAAAATGGTTTGAATCAGATTGATCATGGTGCCGTCAGGCTTAAGGGCCGAAAACTCATCGCCCGATAAGATCTTTTCCAAAAAGCTGTCATGATCATCCTTGGTCAAAATCACATTTAGATCGGTGTAACCCGAACCACCTTCGCGAAAATTGCGGGCCACGCCCAAATCCGATACTACATTGCCTTTTATTTTTTTGCGTTTCTGCCTCTCAACAGAGATTTCCTCCAGGGGGGGAAGTTGAAATAGGGGGGGTTACCCGAAAATTGTTCATGAGCGTCTGCAGCCCCACCAGGACAAGATAGATACGCGGATGGCTGATTTCCAGCCAAATGGGACGCAGATGGGCGCCGCGCAGCATCTTCCGACCCACCTGCCCCCCCAACAGGGTGTCAAGTGCCCCCCCATCAGTCTGCGAATTCTCGTTCAGCGACTGGTGTGCCTGCAGCAGTAAGGTGTCCACCGTTGATGCCCCCCCTCGGTTTTTGATTGGACATAATTGCGCATCATCTCCAGGTAAACCGGAAGCCGCAAGCTGAACTGGAGCCCGTGTTCCTGCAGATAACTATCTACCACGAATTGAATATCCAGCGGTAACCGATATTTAGCCAATTCTTCCAATAGGCCCTCCGCGGACCGGCGGATTTGTCTTTCTGCCCTATCCAGCTCTTTTTGGCCCCCCCGCAGGCCCGCCCCCCCGAATAAAGCCACCGTTGTTAACAGCTCCAAAGAGGCGGTATAGGCTGCCAGCATCAAATCGCGGTCATAGAAAAACATGCTTTCCTTAATCTCAAGGCAAGCCGCGATAAATCCATCCACTGTTGTGATTTCCTCAACCTCTTCAATTAAGTGCAGATAATCCACCTGCATAGCGCTACCCCCTCTGCGCTTCTATTTCGGCCCGAGCCAAGGCATCACAGCGGTTGTTGTATTTATTATCACTATGGCCCTTCACCTTAATCCACTCTATCTCATGCGTTTTGCCTAACTCCAACAGCCGCCGCCATAAATCAGCATTGGCTACCGGCTGTTTACGAGCGTTAAGCCAACCGTTTTTTTTGCCAATTGGTAATCCAACCCAGGGTGAAAGCGTTGATCAGATAGGCGCTGTCAGAATACAACCGCACCCGGCACGGCCTTTTCAACTGCTGCAGGCCTTCAACGGCGGCCAGCATCTCCATTCTTTGATTTGTTGTCTGGGGTACAAATCCGGAGATCTCTTTATAATTGGTACCATGCAGTAGGCAGGCTGCCCAGCCCCCCCCGGGCCCGGTTGCCGCTGCAGGCTCCGTCCGTGTAGATTCTTACAGTTGGTTTCCCCCCCACTCCGCCACCCCCCCTTCCAAGTTCAACGGCGATGTGTTATTGTATCTATGATATCATACTATATTTTTACGCCTGGAGAGGGGAACATGAGTGAAACTTTAGAGAAAATAAGCGGCGGAGTGGACCATGCGGGTAGGGCATGCGCTTTTTGCCGAGAAACAATTGCGCCTGATGACGAGGTAGTGATCTGCCCGCGCTGTAGAGAGGTACACCATGCGGCTTGCTGGAAGCAAAACGGCGGCTGCGGCCGGACAGGCTGCCCCCCAGACCGCGAAAGCGGTAGTGGGCGCAAGGCCCCCCCGGTGACGGGCCCCCGCCACCCATTTCTAAACGAACCGTTTTCAGCGCGGTAAGCCTGATTGTAATTGTCATCGCCGCCTTTGTACTCTGGCCAAAACCTCCTGATCCCGCTTTAGGGCGAACTAAGGTAGTCTTTCTGGGCGAAGCGGGTTACGATCTGCAGGAAATAATGCAGGCGGCCGCAGAGGAATTCAACTCCTCCAACGAGGAACTCTTTTTCGATCTACAGCTTCTACCGCCGGGGGGGCATTTGAACAAAAGCTGGTTGTCCTGGTCGCCGCGGGCCATGCTCCGGATCTTGCGGCTGTAAGCGAAGAACAATTTCCCTTTTTGCGGGATGAGGGGGGGCCCTTTTGGCTCTGGGGGGGGAAATGAAGCGGGTGAGACAATATACGGGGTGGACCACCCCCCCTGCAGCCAAGAAAGATTGTGGTCTGGGCCACAACCGAACACCCCCCCACCGAAGCGCTCGAAGTTCTGCACTATTTTGTATCTTACATTAAGTAAAGACAAATGGAAGGCTGCCGCCTTCCATTTGTCTTTGGACTCTTTGTTTAATAGCCTACTCAGTAAGCCGCAAAAACTCTTGCACATCATCAACGGCCAACTGCACCGCTGCCTCCCAAAAGTCCGGTTTAGTAAGATCGACCCCCCCCAAGTGTTTGCGGGCCAAATCCTCCACTGTCATGCGCGGCGTATCAAGCAGCAGTTCTCGGTAATTTTTGGCAAACCCGCCCCCCTTCTTCCCTGGCTCTGGCATAAACACCCGCGCTGAATAGGTACCCAAAGGTATAGGGGAAGTTATAAAAAGGCACGCCCGTGCTGTAAAAATGCAGTTTCGAAGCCCAAAAATGGGGGTGATAGTCGCTTAGGCCGTCCCGAAAGGCATCCCTTTGCGCCTGCAGCATCAACTCATTGAGCCTATCGACACTGAGCAGCCCGCTGCGCCGTTCCGCATAAAAGCGGGTTTCAAAGAGAAAACGGCTGTGAATATCCATGAAGAAAGCCACACTGCTTCCGATTTTATCGTCTAAAATACCCAGCCTTTCTTCCGGTGTGGAAGCCCCCTGCCAAAGCACCATCGACCACAAGCAGTTCATTGAAGATGGAAGCTGTCTCGGCCACGTTCATGGCATACCGGCGCAGAAGCAAGGTACATCGCGCAGGACATGGCCGTGATAAGCGTGACCGAGTTCGTGCGCCAGAGTACCCAGACTTTTAATGGTACCCGAATAGGTCATAAACACGCGCGATTCACCGCTTTTGGGCAGAGAGGTGCAAAATGCGCCGGGCCTCTTTCCGCCCCCCCGATCTTCCGCCTCAACCCATCTTTTGTCCAGAGCGTTGCGGGTGAAATCCGCGATTTCCGGGCTGAATTTACCCAGCTGCTCAACAACAAAATTCGCCGCTTCATCAAAGGGTATTTTCTTCCCCCCGCCGCCCCCCCAAGAGGTGCGTTAAGATCGTACCAAGCCAGCTGCTTCAGCCCGAGCAGTTCGGCTTTGCGCCGCAAATAAAGCAGCAAAGAGGGTTTACCCTTTTCCACAGCCTGCCACATGGCATCTAAGGTGGACCGCTGCATACGATTGCCCTGCAGCGGCTCCCAGAGAATGTCCTCCCAATCCCTATTTTATATAGATTCAGCCTAAATCCGGCCAGATGATTAAGGGCGCTGGCGCAGAGTTCCGCTTCTTTAGAAAAGCGGCCTCTATTTCAGTAAAGGCGGCACGGCGCAGCATCGGGTCAGGGTGAGACAGCAGATTAGTTGCTTGGCCCACCGACAATTTTTCCCGTTTTCCTTCCACTTCCACATCGATTTCCATCCTACCTACCACCATGTTATACAAGCGCGACCAGGCGTGGTAGCCGTCAACAGCCAAATCGGCGGCCAGCGCTTCTTGTTCGCGGGGGGGCATTTTAAATCGGGCCATTTCGCGCTGTTCGTTAAGGATAAAGCTGTAAGGAGCAAGTTCTTCCGCTGTGAAAAGCGCTGCCCACCTTTCCTCCGGAATGGTGACGTATAAATGTTCAATGGCGGTAGACACCACCCCCAGCCTCGCGCCAATTTGGCCCAAATTACCCTGGAGCAAAAGGGCCTTGACATCTCGTACATTTTGCGCGGTCAGGCAGCCCACGAAGGCCGAGCTTTCGACCAGGCCCATTGATACCTCCTGGATTCTTTTCAGGAGTTCGCGCAGCTCTTCTACACTTAAATTAACATCGAGCGTTGCCACATATTCCCGCAGCATCTATGCCCTCTTCTGATTTATTAAGACTAGCCTTGAGCTCGGAAGAATCACTGCCTCCCGGAAAATGCTCTCTAAGTCCCACGTTTGCTTTAATTTAGCCATTCTAACCTCCTTGCTTCAAGCCTCTACCAGTTTAAACCGTGCCGTAAAATGCCTTAAAATAGGCGGCTCGTACTCAAAGGCCACGCCCGGAACCTTTTGATCCGACTGACAGACCTTGATTAGGGAAGAGGCAATGTACCGAATGTGGTTATCGGTAAACGTCCGCCTAGGAATGGTCAGCCGCATCAGCTCTAATTCGGCTAAACCATCTTCACCCGTTTCCGGATTCCTCCCATTTAAAAGAGAGCCTATTTCCACCGCCCTAATGCCCCCCCTTCAACGTACAGCGCGACTGCCAGGGCATGGCCGGGGAAGTGTGCTTTGGGCATTTCGGGCAGGATCTTGCCCGCATCCACGAAGACGGCATGGCCCCCCCCGATGGGTGTCTGCACAGGCACTCCCCCCCGCTTTGAGTTCTTGGCCTAACAAGGTTACCTGGCCTATTCTTTGGGCGAGATAGCTTTCTTCCACCACCTCTTGCAGGCCGATCGCCAAGGCCTCCATATCGCGACCCGCCAGCCCCCCCGTATGTGGGAAAGCCTTCCAGGGGGGGCACGATCATGGACTGACAGCGGCGGAAGAGCTCTTCATCCTCCTTAATGGCCAGCACACCGCCAATATTGACCAAGCCGTCCTTTTTAGCGCTCATGGTCATGGCATCGCCATAGGAGAACATTTCCTGTGCTATATGCAGAATTTCTTTGTTCTCATAACCCGCTTCCCTCTGCTTGATGAAATAGGCATTTTCAGCAAAACGCGCGCTGTCTAAGATAACCGGAATACCGTATTTTGCCCAATCTCGTATACTGCCCGCATATTGGCCATGGAAACCGGTTGGCCGCCCACGCTATTGCATGTTACCGTATTTACGATGAAGGCAATTTTTTTTGCGGTGTATGTTTTTTTATAAACGCTTCCAGCGCTTTAAGATCAAAGTTTCCCTTAAAGGGATACTCTAGTGCGGTATCAAGTGCTTCTTCTGTAATAAAGTTAACCGCCCTGCCCCCCCGGGCTAATTCAATATGGGCCTTCGTTGTATCAAAGTGCATGTTCCCCCCCAGCACGTACTCATCTTCTTGCACCAAGAGGGGAAACAGAACCTGTTCCGCACCCCCCGGCCCTGGTGGGTGGGCAGCACATAGCGGTAGCCCGTGATCGTTTGAACCGTTTCTTCCAGGTGATAGTAATTGCGGCTGCCCGCATAGGATTCATCGCCCAGCATTAGCCCGGCCCATTGACGATCGCTCATGGCTCCGGTGCCACTATCCGTGAGTAAATCTATAAAGACCTCATCACTGCGCAATAAAAACGGGTTGTAACCGGCTTTCCGAATACATCCCAAACGTTCTTCCCTCGTTAATAACCTAATCGGCTCCACCATTTTGATCTTAAATGGTTCTGGTAAATAGGAGGCCATACCAATTCCCCCTTTCCGTACTGCTATTTTTCCATTCTCGTTAGTACTACGGTTCAGCGGGCCCGTTTTCCTTCCAAAATAGGGGGGAAAGGCTAAAAATTTGTTAAGAAAAACCAGCCCGGGGGGGCCGGCCCTTCTCATGTCTAGTTTTCATCGCCCGGCAATCGGGCAAGCCTGCCCGCTTCGCCAAACAGCGGCTCCGTCCAGCGGACGGTGGGATCATCAAGCGCTGCTAGCAGCAGAGAGCGGGCTTCCTCCACGTGATTTTCTTTCAGCAGTAGTCTAGCATATTGGAGGACAAACTCCGGTTCTTCCGGCTCCAGTTCAAACGCCCGGCCCGCATAAGACAGCGCCAGGGTGCGATCGCCTCGGCCAAGGGGGGGTTTGGGGGGGGCAGTTCCAGATACAGGTGGCTTAGGGCATAGTGGGCCCAGCTGTGTTCGCTGTCTATTTCCAGGGCAGCTCCGAGGTGTTCGAACATGGGGGGTTAACTAAAAATAGAGACTTTAGTATGCCCTGGGCCCTTCCCATCTTAACCCAGCGTGGCTGCTACCCAATAATGGGCATCCGCCGAGTGCGAATTCAGCTCCAGGGCGCGGCGGGCATATTGTTCGCCCTGCCGCCAAATTTGGATCTGTTCCTCACCGGAGAACCAATCCCCATAATAAAAGTGAGCCTGCGCCAAGAGGCAAAAACTTCGTCCGTTTCCCCCTCTCCTTCCATTTTGCCCTGCAGGAGCTTCAAAGTTCGTTCAATAGACGCTTGGTTCTCACCGGCAAAAGTAAAGTACACTTCCCCCCCTGCATGGGCAAGCGCGGCATGTGCAAAAAAAAGCACATCGCGCAAGCGACCCCCCCTATTACCATTGCCAAGCGCATTCCCATTCCCCCCCTTATGTACGGGTTTCCTTAAAAGGTGAACAGCAGCATAATAAAGCATGAGGGCCACAACCGGCTCGAAAATACCGAAGAGAACCCACAGCCAGGGCAGGGCGAAACGCCTCTGTTTCGCTTGTTGATATAAATACACCGGTATACCGATGCGCAGCACCACACTGATTACCATCAATAATGTACCCCAAATTGCCGCCAGGGCTATCCCCCCCCTTTCTAAATTATATACAGGTAAATCATTAAAAAGTGTAAAACGGTGCCCAAGCCCACGAAGATATGAAACATTTCGTGAAAACCGAAACGTTTGGGCACAAAATTGCAGATCTTGGTAGCATAGACGATCGCGCCAAAGGTGTAAACGAGTCCTCCGGCGATAAGCATTATTAAAGCAGGCTTGGGCAGCACCCTTACCAGTTGGGGGGGCAGGAGAAGGACGGCAAACCAGCCTAAACAGAGATAAAATACGGCCGTTAAGGCACGGGGGGGCAGATTGACAAACCAGATCTTCAAAACAGACCCGATCGAGGCCAGAGTCCAGACGGCGGCCAGCGTTATCCAGCGCCACCGTCCCTCTAAAGCATAATAAAGCACCGGTGTATAGGTACCGGCGATTAAGACGTAGATGGAAATATGATCAAGTTTGCGTAGCAGCAGCTCTTTTTTTGGGGGGGGTTGTGCGAATCCAATGGTACAAAGTGCTGGCACCATAGAGTAAGATAATGCTTAAACCGAAGATCAGGCCCACAACTGTACCATCCACCCGGCCCCCCCATCCCTTTTTGAGCAGTAGGGCCAAAAACACCAGACCCGCCAGGAACATGGCGAAATGGGTCAGTGCATTAGCGGGTTCCTTAATTTTAAGGCGCAATTTATCCAGAAAACTCATTTTTTTTCGCCCCAGTCTTTTACTATACCTTTTAGTTTTCCAGTTTCCGCAGAAAAGTCCTGCCTAATCACCGTTTTAAGAAGGACAATTTCTCCGAACTGCGAATAATATAGTTGACAAATTTAACAGGGAGGTCTTAGCATGGCTGACACCGGCCTGATCCTGTGGCTGCAGCAATACGCTGTCCCGGGCCTTACCGCATTTTTTTACTGCGATTACTTCGTTGGGCTCCCTAGAGTTTTATATGCTGGCGATCCCGGTTATTTATTGGACAATCAACAAGCATTTCGGGTTTCGGTTCGCAGTTTTTTTTGCGCTGTCCGCATATATCAACTCCGGTGTAAAACATCTCTTTGCCACCGAGAGACCCCGCGAGAACTCCGTTTGGTCACCCAAGAGGGTTATTCCTTTCCCAGCGGGCATGCCCAGGGGAGCACCGCCTTTTGGGGGGGGTTTTTGGCTTTGGAGCTGAAAAAAACCTTGGGCTTATTGGTTTTCCGCCGTATTGGTGGCGTTGATCAGTATTTCCCGCCTCTATTTGGGCGTCCATTGGCCCATTGACATTGTGGGGGGGCATGGCCATAGGCCTCGTTTTACTGTTTGTATACAGTCAAATGGCCGGCAAAAGGTGGTCTAGCTTCTCTCTGCGGGCGATCATTGTGGGTTCTGTTTTGTTTGCCGCCATCCTGTACCTTATTCACCCGGCGGGCGATGGCCCCCCCATGACGATCGGGTTTCTCTTGGGCGTAGTGCTCGGTTATACTTTAGAGTCACGGCATGTGCAGTTCAGAGAAGAAGCCACTGCGGTGCAAAACGTGATCAAGTCAAGCCTAGGCCTGGCAGTGCTGTTTTTGCTGCGCATAGCGCTCAAACCCGTACTAAACTGGCTGCCCGCGGATTTAGCCATCATTGTGCGTTATGGCTTAATGGGTTTTTGGGCCTGTTTCGGTGCCCCCCCTTTTGTTTTTATGCGGGTAGGACTCTACCGGAAAACAACGCTTACACCCACTCTTTAATTTGAGGAAGTGAACGCCATTACTAACAAATACAATACAGACCCCCTGGCTGGACAATTTGCATACAACGATTAGATCGTGCACACCTACAGCAGACGGCTGGGAGGTCATCTTGGCAGATACAATTTTTTTTACCCCCACCGGCGGAGGGCAGCCGCACGACCTAGGCTCGATCAACGATGTGCCCCCCCTACTGAATGTTTTTCAACGGGACGGTCTAGTCTACCATGTTTTACCTACACCGTTAGAACCTGGGCCGGCCCAATGCCGCCTAGACTGGAAAAGGCGCCTCGATCACATGCAGCAGCATACGGGCCAGCACCTTTTATCGGCAGTATTTCTTGCTGAGTACGGCTATCACACCGAAAGTTTTCATTTGGGAGCGGATTACTCAAGTATCGACATTTCCACCGCCCGGCTGCCTGAGGCAGAACAAATTAGGTGGAAGACGTCGCCAATGACCTTATTTTCCGAAACCTAAAAATTGATATTTACTCCGCAACCCCCCCAACTGAATTGCAAAGACTACCCGTGCGCAAACTCCCCCCCGATTTAGCCGGGGACCTGCGTATAGTGGAAATTGACGGTTACGATTATTCGCCCTGTTCCGGCACGCACCTCTCCGGCACAGGACAGATCGGGCTGTTAAAACTGCTGCGGGCAGAAAACTATAAAGGTATGACAAGGGTCCACTTTCTCTGCGGGGGGGGCGTGCCCGGCAAGATTATCGTTTCAAGCACGAAACCTGCACCGAACTGGGCGCGCTATTGTCTGTGCCCATCTCTGAATTGCTCTCCCGCAGTAAGCGGGAGCTCAGCGACAAGCGAGATTTGGAACGACAGATGACGGATCTGCAAAGTGAGTTAATGGATTGGCGCGCCCGCTCATTGGTCAGCAGCGAGGGAAATCACTGCCCCCTAGTTGCAAAACTGCCCGAGGGCAGCCCTGAGGATGCTCATCTCCTGGCCCGCTCCGTGTTAAATCTAGCACGTTCAGCATCATCGTCAAACTGCAAAACCACGTTATTTTAGCCCATAATCTCAGCGGCCCTCTGCACTGCGGCCGGCTGGTCAAAGAATACGCTCTGCCTTTGGGCGGAAAGGGCGGGGGGGGCAGCGCCTTTAGCGCGCAGGCCTTCTTTTCTGAGCCCGAGCGTAAAGAAGAGTTCTGCCGATTGCTTTTAAAGAGACTGAAATAATTGTCCAAGCCCGTTTGAACTGATAGACAGAAATAGGTGAAGGCAATCATGAAAATCAAATCCTATCTTAATATCTTTTCCCTAACTGCCCTTGCTGTTCTCTGCGCCTTGCTGATCTGTCGGCATACCCAAGGCCTGGCACCCGCTCTCATTTTATTGGTTTGGGCCGCTGTGGTTGGTCTTTTCGTCCATTTCCTTAACCGCCAACACCGCTCTGAGCTCGCGGCTGCACTCGCTTTGCAAAAGGCAAGTATTTCCGCCCTGGTTGATCTGGCCCAAATGCGCGACTACGATGTGACAGGTTCTCACCTGCACCGCTTAGGTTATTACGCTGACATATTGGGTACAGACTTGAATTTGGCGCCTGAAACAAAGGAAAACATTATTAAAACCATCGCCCTGCATGACATTGGCAAAGTGGGCGTGCCCGACAAAATCCTGAATAAACCCGGGCCCCCCCTGGATGCAGAAGAATGGGACATAATTAAAAACATCCCTGGCGGGTGCCATGGTTCTCGATTCCATCACCAAAGATCTGACCGATACCAATGTGGAAACGGATGCCTATCTCAATACCGCTAAAGAAATAGCCCTTTACCATCACGAAAATGGGATGGTTCCGGCTACCCCATGGGCCTAAAAGGGGGGGAGGAAATTCCCCCTCAGCGCCAGAATCGCGGCTATCTGCGATGTTTATGATTCGCTGCGCAGCCCGCGGCCTTACAAAAGGCCCTTTACGCACGAAGAAGCGGTGGCCATTATCCGCAGCGGTAAAGGCAGCCACTTCGACCCGGATCTGGTCAAGTGTTTTCTCCGTTTAGCGGATAGGTTTGCGGCAATCTGGAACGAACACGGTGAATTTGTGCAAAATTCTTCCTAATTCGACATTATCTTACAAAAAAGGAAAGGGGGGGGCGGCCGGTGCCGAAAACAACAATTGCCAAGATTCTGAAGAAATGAAAGGAGGGCGCATATGACTTGGCCTTCCCCCCATTTTCTTTTGCCCGCTACCTTTGCCTTTTCGTCATACAGGCCTTTGTTGCGCGCTCCGTAATTGAACGCCCCACAGCATTGAAGGAACTGATCATCTACGGGACAGCCGCGGCCGCGGTGCACTTAGCGGCAAAACCCTGCCCTGTCTTGATACCCAAGATTTTACTTGTAACCGCAGCCCATGTAGCACTGCACCGGAAAGTCTTCAAAGCGCCGATTTTCCCGGATACGGTAGCTAGCGTTGCCCTGCCCCCCCTTAGTTTGGGTTTTTCCTCCCATCAAATTCTGCTGCCCCCCCTCCTTTCCTGGCTGCTGGAAACTGAGCTTGACGCCAGTGTAAGGCAGTTTTTATTTTTCTTGCCGAGCCTGCTTATGGCAGTTTATTATGGCCTGCGGCAGGTGCTATCGCCTCGAGGCCCCACTTTGGCCGGGGGGGCTCAACCGGGCATACGCAATATAGGGGGGGTCATCGCCGCGGCCAGCATTCTTTTGCATATCAGGGCGATCTTCAATCTGACAAGTACAAATGGGACTGCATCGCGGTTAAATACAGTCTACGCTGTGTCGGGAACAGTCTTAGCCGCCATCGTAGCCGCCACCCTGCTAAGGCAGATACGCCAAACTGAGCAGCAGCGCAAAAGGCGGACTATCACGCGCTAAAACACCGAGTGAAGTCTTCCGCTTTGCGAACACTGAGGGAAGAACGCCACGAATTTCGCAACCAACTGGCTTTAATTTCCACCTACCTACAGATGGGCGAAAAAGAAAAGCACAGCACTGTATTGATTATGCGGCCGCTTCACTGTCACAAGAAGGCGGGGGCCCTTACCTGCCCGAAGATGCCTGGCTGATGGTCTTAGAAGGGAAAAAAAACAAACTGCCCTGATGTGCGGCATTGAGTTTACGGTTGAGATCAAAGCGGAGCCGCCCTACGCCTTTGCGGAACAGCGGCTCCTGCCCAAGTTGATCTCCAATCTGGTAGATAACGCCTTTGCCGCGGCCCTCAAGGCCCCCCCGGCCCCCGAGTACGCCTGCTGTGGGAAGAACGGGAAACGGGGGGGCGAATCCTGCAGGTGTCTAATAACGGGCCGCCCATCACCGCGGAGCAGGGTAGAAAGATCTTCAAGCGGGAGTTACCACTAAGGACAATAAGGAGGGCAGGCACGGTTGGGGGGCTTAGTAATCTGCAGCAGAATAGCTACTGAATTAAACGGTACGCTCAGCTACACAAGCACCCCCATCGAAACCTCATTCACCCTGCGGCTGCCACCCGCCGACGTTAACGGCGAGGAACGAGCTTGCCCTCTCCCTTAAAATCATACCGGCGGGCAGCACCCCTCTTACGGATGTTACGGGGGGGTAGATCACTGTACCCCCCGGCCCACCACCGTACCGGGGGTTTAAAACGGCATTGCAGCCCACTTCTACCCCCCCGTCACCTAAGATGGCGCCTAGTTTACGCAGTCCCGTTTCTAGAACCTGTCCATTATATTTTATGCGTACTAACCCCCCCTGCACGGATTTTAAATTCGAGATAATAGCGCCGGCCCCCCCCAAATGCACTTTACCGCCCAGAATTGAATCACCCACATAGTTGTAATGGGGGCAGCTGCACGCGGGAAAACACGATGGCCTGCTTAATCTCAGTCGCGTTGCCCAAGACAACGCCATCGCCAACGATCACATTGCCGCGCACATAGGCGTTGGGCCTAATCTCGCAGTTAGCACCTATTAGGGCCGGGCCCACCAACACGGCGGTATCGGCAATTGTGGTTCCCTCGCCAACCCAGATTTGTGGGGGGGCAATCTCTTTGTATTTTCCCGGATTTAGCTCCAAAACCTCATCGATCACCGCAGGGATCCGGGGGGAACCACCTCCCAGGGATAAGCACAGCGCTCGAAAACATCCGGACACGGACAGCCGGCTAAATCAAAAAGATCAGCAAAATTAAACACCAATGATACCTCCCAGTTTAATTATGATTCTTAGAAAAACGGACCGAAATCAAAAACCCGGTACAGAGAAGAATCAAACAGACCGCCGTTTCGAAAAAGGTGCGCGGCAGGCCCGGAAAAGCCCTATACAAAGACCCCATAATTAGGCCTAATATGCCATAAAGCGCATAACCCCCCAGTTTTTCAACGCCCTGTTTATCAAACGCGACATCAACACGACCGCGGGCAATAAACCAACAAAACGGGAAGCAAAACAGCGAAATTAAGTCTTACCACTGCATTTAATAACCCCCCCTGATAAGCACCGAAGGCCATCAACAAAAAGAAGCACTCAGCCCGGGAACAACCAATCCGCGCCCGCCAGCATCCCCCCTGCAGCATAAAAGCCAGGGGGGTGGGCCTGACCAAGAGATAACCCGCGACCCGATTGGGGGAAGAGCGGTCAAAAAAAAGAAGAAGGCAAAACCCCCCAGACAAAAACTAATCAAGAAAGAAAGGCGAAAACCCGCCCGGTTAGCCCATCCCACCACCGAGGGAAGCCCTCCGGCCACCAAACCCAAAATAAGTAAAGTGTAGGCAGGGGGGTAATAGACAAACAGTAATTCCAGGAGACGGCTGAACAACAACAGGCAGATTCCCACACCCAGTGCCAAGGGAAACAGCAGCCGAAATTTATTACGCCAATCGGAAAACGGCCGTGCCACCGCCTCGATCAAAGGCTGGTAGAGGCCTAAACCCATGGCCAAAACGGCACCGCTCACCCCCCCGGGCAAAATCAGGCCAAAACCGATCATGATGCCGCCGCCAAATTTGTATAGATAGCCCTCACGCCTATTCACCGCGCCCAATCCTCCCCCCCAAACCGTCCCTATCGCGCAGCACAATCCGGCGGTGGCCCAACAGCGTAATCAGGCCCAATTCTTGAAATGACGATAGCCTGCGGCTTAGCGTTTCCTGGGTCATGCCCAGCTGGCTGGCTAAGTCGCCCCCCCTAGTCAAACGCAGCTCTATCTCGGAATTTCCGGCGCTTAATTCTAACAGTGTATGGCTAAACGCCTTTCAGCGGAATGGAGGCTAATATTCTCCAGAAGCTGTTCAGTGCGCTCCAGCCGCCGGCTTAATTCTTCCAGGATCTTAAAGGCAATCACGGGGGGGTATTTCTGCATTAAAGATCCCAACCTGGCACCTTCGATTACGCACATGGTACCGGCCTCCAACGCTTCCCCCCCGTAGTCGGGCATGGGCGAATGACTGAACAAAGATAGTTCACCGAGAAAGTCCCCCCGGACCAAGCACCCGCAGCACCTGCTCCTTGCCTGTGTCGCTCAAACGGTAGACCTTTACCCGGCCGGTATGGATGACGAATAAACCGTCCATATGATCGCCCATGGCATAAATCTGCTCACCCCCCCAACGAAGGTCCTTTGGCGGGTGATTCCCGCGACTTCCGCCATTTCTTCCCTGTTCAAACTGTGAAAGATTGGCACCAATTTAACACAGGAAACCGTTTCCTCCTGCCCGTAGTGGCACCTCATGCCCTCGCTCCCTTCTAGGTCCCTCTGTCTGTACTAATATTCAAGCCATGGTAAATCAAGAACAAGGCAACTAGCCCAGTTTATAAACCCTACCTATAGGTAAAGAAAACATAAATCCGGCGCCGGGTACATCTGTATCCTCTAAAACATCGCGGGCCGCGGCAACGGCCCGTTCCACCAGATCCTCGTTTTCCAAAACGGTAAAGATCGTTTTGCTGTAGGGCCGGCCCCCCCCTCAAACCGCACTTTAAGCGAACTGAAAAAAAGGTAGATCCCTGCGGCTGCCCGCTAGGGCGCTGGCCATACCCTGGCTATCCAAAATGGTAGCCCCCCCTGCACGCCCACATCCACAAATCTAGCCAGCATCTCCTCTAACAGTTCCGTTTCATTGAGTACCAAAACAAGGCATACAACTAAACAACCCCCCCTTTCGCCGCTAACGGCGCAGTTTGGAAAAAGCCTGTTCCGCTGTTCTGACGGCCTGAGCATCAGCCTGTGCACCATAGCGTGCCTCGTTGTAAATCCTCGTTAACGATTGCAGAGCCTGTTGATCCACCTCGTCGCGCCTTGCGGCATACTCCCGCCCGTACTCCTCCGGGGTAAACCCCCCCGGCGGGTACGCTACTTTTTTTTGTTTGCCCCCCCGGTAATAAACCTGGCATAGAAGGCCCGAATTACTAAGATCGGATCGTCCCCCCCTATACCACCCCCCCACTCTCCCCCCCAGCTTGGCCAGGGGGGCGCACTAAGTTCCGAAGGCCGCGTTTTAAATCTAGCAGGACTTCTTCTCCGGAAAACACTGATTGGCGCTCTTCCACCATTCCGCCTTTCGTGCTTGGCCTGGTCCGCCTCAGGATGCGGCGCAGTACCAGCCAGGTCACGAGCAGTAAAATGATAACAAGCACAACCCAACCAACGGAGGCCGCCACTTGAGCTGCCCGTTCACTGGGGGGGAGCGACCGTTTCTCCCTGCAGCCGTTCAGAGGCAAACTCCTCTAAAGGAGACATGGGCCGTGAAAATTCCTGCCGTTCAGCCCAGCGGAACAAGGGCGACATAAGCCAAGCGAAGGGCTTGACAAACAAAAAGAATAGAACTTCCACCAACCCGTGGTAGACAAGCCGCAAAAATGCATTCCCTGCTGCAGCAGCGAAGGGGATAAGGCTAGGCCCAGCAGGCCGGAAACAACTGTTGCCCCCCCAAGACAAACAAAGGAATAAACCGACTTAGACCCCCCCATAGCCGGGAGATAAGCCCCCCCTATCCTCCAGCGTCTTAGCATTCCAAAGAATAATGGCTGTAATGCCCAGCACGACGTAAAGAAAAACCAAAGGAAAACCCAAATTGTATTCTAGGCGCTCCTTCAAGAGTAGGGCAATAAGTAGTAATAATGTGCTCCAGCCCCAGTCAAAGGTAAAGCTTTTATCGGCAGCATATCCGGTAAATCTCGCACCTGCATAAAGAAGCATCAAAACCAGGGGGGGTATCACCAAGACTAAGGGCAGGCCCCCCTAGAAGAGCCAAAATAAGCATTAGAGATAGGCAGACAGCCAAATACACAAGGCCGCGCCTGCCGCGCCCGGCGCTATGCTCCACCACTGCCATGCTGACTACCGCGGTGACGAACACCCAGAGCAAACACTGCTTAGTTTAAAGCCCCCCAGTACGCCGCGGCCAGCTGCAGCCAGGGTAAGCAAAAACGGCAAGCAGCACACCCTGCAGCAAAATCAAGAAATAATCCCTAAGATAATTCCAACGCGGTAATTTCATGCCACTGCCTCCCCCCTTCTATCCGCCATTCCTTTAGTCCTGCTTCCCGCGGCAGAGTTGAACAGTCCGGCTGCACCCGAACAACTGCCACCCGTGAACGGCGCATCATTTTGCGGATCGCTTGGCTGAATGCTTTTTCCAGATGTCCCGGGGGGCAGTGGAAATAACCACCACCGTCGCTCCCGGTTTCAGCACCGGCTGCAGCCGGGCCAACATTTTTGCACCGGGTTCTACGCTAAAACTCTGCAGCAGTGCAAGGCCGCTGAGCAATTTGGAACGCTGTGCCCGGCCGCGAACCACCGGCGAAGGCCTCCGGTTTAGGCGGTGCACCTTGGAAACTAAATTACTGGCAAATTGAATCTGATAGCCTTCCTGCGTGTAGCTGTGGATTAACGAGGCCGCGGCCATAATAGCCACTTCCAGATTGTTGGCAGTTGCAGGGCTCCACCACTTTACCTGGGGGGGGCTGCTCCAGCAGAATGAATATCTGTTGATCAAAGGAGGGTTTCTCCACGTTAACCTGTACCTGCACATGCCTGGCAGTAGCCTTCCAGTTTATCAAGCGAGCCGAATCGGTGCTTTCATAGGGCCTGGTGCCTACTCGATTGAGGGGGGGATCAACAAAAATCCAACCCTCACGGGGCCGAGAGCCGAATAAATAAGTATCAAGGGCCTCAATTCCTTTAACAGGCACCACCTTGGGGGGGAAAACGATCAACCTGGCGGGGGGGCAAAGATCTGCTCCTTTCGGTTTTGAAAAAAAACCGAAAGGGTCGGCATAATTCGCACTACCCCCACCAAATTCAAAGCGGCCGCGCTGCTCAGGAATAAGTTCATAGACGCGCCTGCGCCTCTCGTACCAGTTTATATGAAGATGATCGCGAAAATATTATAGGCGCCGTCCTTCACTTCCACAAGTTTATCCGAATCGGCCAGTTTCAGCCCATGCGAGATGGTGTCCTCTACCCTTAACCCAAACAGCGGCAGAATTTTTCGATTGGTTGCGGTGAGCTGCATATTTATTGTACCCTCAAATTCCACCTGTGTGCGATTGAGAGTGCGGTTAAAGGATAATCGGGTAAAAACGCAGCGGTTCCACAAATATGCCAGGCCCATGGCCACAAGAACAAGTAAGGATCCTATGAACACAGATGTATAACCCCGCAGTCCGGCAAAAAGGGCCAGAAAGCCAAAACTTAAGAGCAAAAGCCCCCCTTTTAAATCTATTAGCCATGCAGCACATCCTCCACCGGGACAGGCACCTGCGCCAAAATATTGCGGATCAACTCTGGCTTGCTGTCTTCCGCATACTCGCTTTCATATTCCAAAATGAGACGGTGGCTAGCCACATAGGGGGGGAACAGATATTTTAAATCATCAGGCAGAACATAAGCACGATCCTGTAGATAAGCGTAGGCCAGCGCGGAGCGCATTAAGGCTAAAGATCCGCGAGGGCTGAGGCCTAGGCTTATATCCGAATTTCGCGGGTCGCTTGGGATAGGCGCGCTATATAATCCATTAAATCCGGACTGAGGCGGACTTGTTTGACTGCCTCACGCAGCTGTAAAATAGCTTTTCCGTCCAAGACGGGTTCTAGCGTTTCCATAGGGTCGGCCTCTTTAAAACGGGCCAAAATCTGCGCTTCCTGCTCCAAGGAGGGATAACCCATTTCAATCTTGAGCAAAAAAACGATCCAACTGCGCCTCCGGCAGCGGAAAAGTCCCTTCCAGTTCTAATGGGTTTTGGGTAGCGATCACCATAAACGGGGCGGCAAGGCGAAAAATTGTCCCCCCCTCGATGCTTACCTGCTGTTCCTCCATGGCCTCTAAAAGGCTGGATTGGGTGCGGGGCACCGCCCTGTTGATCTCATCCGCCAAAAGAATATTGGTAAACACGGGCCCGGGCCGGAACTGAAACTCACCCTCTTTTGATTGTAAAATATATTCCGGTGATGTCAGCGGGCTGCAGATCGGGCGTAAACTGAATCCGTTTAAAATCAATACCCAATGAGCGAGCCAAGGCGTTGGCCAATTTCGTCTTGCCCACGCCGGCACATCATCGATCAAACAGTTCCCGGGAGCCAAAAGTGCGGTCAAAAGGAGTTCTGTCACTTCTTCCTTGCCTACTATTACTCGGTTTATGTTTTTCCTAAGCCGCTGCAGTTGTTCTCTGTGCATCCTTTTCACCTTCCATTGCTTCTGCTTTAGTTCAACTTCCCTTCCCCCCCAATCCCTGCCCTGTTCGGGGTTTGATACTCCAATCCCGGCAGGTGCGGCGCCATCACTCGCTTTCTCGGTTTAAATTCAGCATACCGGCTATTTTTCTCTAACCCTGTGATATAATCAAAATGAGGCGGTGAGATCGTGGCTTTTGACTCGAAAAGGCTGCTGGGCCTGCGGGGGGGCTGTTGGCACAGGAATTAGCAACCTATGAATATCGGCCCGAACAGATCAAAATGGCGGATCATATCTACGCGGCCCTAAAAACGCAACAGCACGGAATTATCGAAGCAGGTACCGGGGGGGTAGGCAAAAGCCTCGCTTACCTTTTACCCTTAATCTACCACACAGTACAGGAAAACAAAAGGGCTGTTGTGGCCACACACACCATTACCCTGCAGGAACAGCTCTTTGAAAAAGACATTCCATTCTTACGGCGGGTACTTCCCTTGGATTTTCGAGCGGAAATATTCAAAGGGCGCAGCAATTACCTCTGCCGGCGGCGCTGGCATGAATTTCGCCAAAATAGCGGTAATCAATTGGGGGGGCTTGTCCCGGAATTTAAAGTGTTGGATGAATGGGTACAGGCCACCGACACCGGCGATTACAGTGAGTCCCCATAAAGATTGCCTGGGACGTTTGGTCCGAAATTCGCTGTGAAAGGGATAACTGCCCTGAAGAGCTGTGCCCTTATTTTGGTGATTGTTTTATTGGAGTTTACGCCACCGCCTTGCGGACGCGGAGCTGATCATTACCAATCAGGCCATGCTGTTGGCGGACGTGCGTACCGAGGGGGGCGCGTGCTGCCCAACTATGATGGGGGGTTGTCATTGACGAAGCACATAACTTAGATGAGGTGGCCACTAATTCCTTCAGCCATAGGCTGAACCGGGAGGGCTTTTTGGCTATTATCGCGTCGGTATCCAGCTTTTAGCCTCCTTACGCGGTACAGTGCCCGAATACGTGGTGCAGGATCTACAATTAATCCTAGAAGAA
>JMBX01000144.1_pt1 | contig 19016 bp, 31 predicted proteins | sample 616521 | NCBI WGS metagenome assembly JMBX01 (sample SAMN02727906, study PRJNA239997) | anaerobic digester metagenome | biome: anaerobic digester; isolation source: mesophilic anaerobic digester inoculated with municipal waste water sludge... | place: Germany: Bielefeld University, CeBiTec ...
GTGCAAAAGATAATATATCCTTTCTCTCTGGATTTATATTATAATTTTCTCTTAAATGCTTTTCTATCTTTTCAAAATCCTCTGGTTCAAGTAATTCTCCTGGTCTACAAGTTATGGGTTCTTCTCCTTTTAATACTAATTTTTGAAGTCTTTCAGGAAAACCTCCTAGAGGCTGCCCCCCCATCATTCCCTTAAAATAGGATACTACTGAATCTGGAAAAGCCATATCCTTTCCTTTATCATAGATATTTTCTGGAGTTAGATCATTTTGAACCATAAATATAGCTAAATCCCCCCCTACTACTTTTGATGTAGGTGTTACCTTTACAATATCTCCAAGCATTTCGTTTACAGTTTTGTACATTGCTTTTACTTCTTCAAACCTATGTCCTAATCCAAAACTTTCCACTTGAGGCCTAAGATTTGAATATTGGCCTCCTGGTATTTCATATTTATATATCTCTGTAGTTCCAGATTTTAGCTCTGATTCAAACTTATTATATATTGGTCTAATATCGCTCCAATAATCTGAAAGCAGCTGTAAATCATCCAAGTTAAGTCCTGTATTTCTATCTGTATATTCCAAAGCTGCAACTACTGAATTTAATGCTGGTTGGCTTGTTAAACCTGCCATACTATTGAAAGCAGTATCTACAATATCTACTCCAGCATGGGCTGCCATCAATACTGTTGCTACACCATTTCCACTAGTATCGTGAGTATGAAGATGAATTGGTATACTAATTTCATTCTTCAATGCTTTGATGAGTTTATATGCTGCATGAGGTTTTAAAAGAGAAGACATATCTTTAATTCCCAATATATGAGCTCCCGTTTTTTTCTATTTCTTTTGCAGTCTTTATATAGTAATCTAATGAATATTTATCCCTACTATCATCTAAAATATCTCCAGTATAACATATACAAGCTTCTGCTATTTTCCCTACATTTAATACTTCATCTATTGCCACTTTCATTCCTTCTATCCAATTTAGTGAATCAAATATTCTAAAAACATCTATTCCTCTATCTGCTGACTCTCTTACAAATTCCCTTATAACATTATCCGGATAATTTCTATATCCCACTGCATTGGAGCCTCTCAATAACATTTGAAATAATATATTAGGTATTTTTTCCCTTAAAAGTTCCAATCTAGTCCAAGGAGATTCCTTTAAGAACCTATAGGATACATCAAATGTAGCTCCACCCCCCCACATCTCCAATGAAAATAAATCCTTACCTAATATAGAAGTTGCTTCTGCAATCCTTAACATATCAATGGTTCTCACTCTAGTAGCCATCAAGGATTGGTGAGCATCCCTCATAGTCGTATCTGTCAATAACAAACTTTCCTTATTTTTTTATCCATTCAATCAATCCATCAGGTCCATATTGGTCTAATATTTGTTTTGTACCATAAATCTCCCTATCTATTTCCACTATTGGAACTCTAGGAATATTAAAATCTGGTTTGTATCCTCTTGTTTCATTTACAACCTTTTCCCCTATATAATTTAGTACTTTAAGCTCCACATCGGTTTTTGTACTTATTTCAAATAGCTCTGGATTATAGGTAATAAATCCAGTGTCACATTTACCACTTAAAAAAAATCTTCATGATTTAATACATTTATCAAAAATGGAACATTGGTTTTTACTCCTCTTATCTTTATCTCCCTCAATGCTCTATTAGCCTTTCTGACTGCATCTTCAAAGGTTCTAGACCATGCAGTTACTTTTACCAATAAGCTATCATAATAGGGACTTATAGTTGCACCAGTAAATCCAGTACCTCCGTCAAGCCTTATGCCAAACCCAGAGCCAGTTCTGTATATATCAATAGTACCTGTGTCTGGAGAAAAGTTATTTAGTGGATCCTCTGTAGTTACCCTACACTGAATAGCATATCCTCTTGGCTCCACAGATTCCTGTCCTTTAATTCCTATTTCTTTAGAATCAAGGGAATAACCTTCTGCTATTAAAATCTGGGATTGAACTATGTCTATTCCTGTAACCATTTCTGAAACGGTATGTTCCACCTGTATTCTGGGATTAACTTCGATGAAATAGTGGTTGCCATACTTATCCAATAGGAATTCCACAGTTCCTGCCCCCCCTCTGTAGTTAACAGCTTTTGCAATTTTCACTGCATCATTACATATTCTCTGCCTTAATTCTTCCGTAATAGAAAAAGCTGGAGTATATTCGATAACTTTTTGATGTCTTCTTTGTATAGAACAATCCCTTTCATATAGATGAACTATATTTCCATATTTATCTCCTAATATTTGTACTTCTATATGCTTTGGCTTTTCAAGATATTTTTCAATAAATATATCGTCTACACCAAAGGCCTTTTTGGCTTCATTTTTGGCACTATAATATTCTCTTATTAAATCCTTTTCATCCCTTACTACCCTCATGCCTCTTCCACCGCCACCAGCAGCAGCTTTTAGCATAACAGGATAGCCACAATAATTTGCAAATTTTATGGCATCCTCTTCTGAGTGCACCTTTTCTTCTATCCCTGGAATAGTTGGTACTCCTACACTACTAGCTACTTTTTTTAGATTTTATCTTATCTCCTAAATTTTGCATCATATCATAGGTGGGGCCTATAAATTCAATACCTACTTCTTCACACTTTCTTGCAAACTCTGGACTTTCAGCTAAAAATCCATAACCTGGATGAATAGCATCTACCCCCCCTTTTTTTCAACGCAAGATTTATAATTTCATCTATACTTAAATAGGCCTCTATTGGCCCTTTATCTTTTCCCACTAGATAGGATTCATCTGCTTTTGTTCTAAATAAGGAATTTTTATCTTCATTAGAGTATATTCCTACTGTTCTTATCCCTAATTCACTACAAGCTCTAAATATCCTAATGGCAATCTCGCCTCTATTGGCAACCAAAACCTTTTTAAACTTTTTCTGCATTTTTACACCTCCAAATAAAAAAATAATATTGTAGACGATTCTAACACAAGATTTTTATAATAGCAAGGATTTTTGCAAGTTTATTTTTTTTATTCTTGCATATTCTCAATAACTTTCATTGTAAATTCCCTAGTTCCTAATTTTCCACCTAAATCTACAGTTCTATTATGTTTATCTTTAAATGTATTGGACAATGCTTCTTCAATCTTTTTTTTGCAGCCTGACTTTCACCAATATATTTTAGCATCATAACTCCCGATAATATGGCAGAAGTAGGATTTGCCAAATTTTTGCCCGTAATATCTGGTGCTGAACCATGGACTGGTTCAAATACAGCGATATCTTCTCCTATATTGGCACCAGGGGCTAAGCCTAATCCCCCCCTATAAGTCCTGCTGATAGATCAGATAATATATCTCCATATAAATTGGGAGCCACTATTACATCATAATGTTGAGGAGACTGAACTAATTTCATTGCCATTGCATCTACTATTATTTCTTCAAATTCTATATCCTTATATTCTTTAGCAATTTTTCTTCCACATTCTAAAAATAAACCATCGGATAATTTCATAATATTCGCCTTATGAACTAATGTAACCTTTTTCCTACGTTGAGTTTTACATAATTCAAAGGCATATCTACATATTCTTTCACTGGCTTTTCGAGTTATAATCTTTATACTTTCCGCTGCATCCTCTCCTACCATATGCTCTGTACCTGAATATAGATCTTCTGTATTCTCCCTGACTATTATAAAGTCCACATCTTTATGAATACTATTAATTCCATCATAGGAATTTATTGGTCTTATATTAGCAAATAAATTTAATTCCTGTCTTATCTTTACATTAACAGATTTAAAACCTTCACCTATAGGAGTAGTTATAGGTCCCTTTAATGCTACTTTGTTATTCCTCATACTATTTAAAACCAACTCTGGAAGAGGGGGGGTACCTTGAGCCTCTACAGTAGTAGCTCCTGCTTCTACTATTTCCCAATTAATATCCACGCCAGTAGCGTCTATGATTTTTCGTGTAGAAGTCATCACTTCTGGACCTATACCATCCCCCCCAAAATCAATGTTATATTATATGCCATGTATTTATTCTCCTTTCAAAGTAGGATTAACAAATATCTAGTGTTTTATTAAATTTAAAAGGCCTCCTACTTTAAGTATTTCCCTCTGCCTTTCTGTTATATCTAAAAACAATTCATATTTTTCATTTTTAGTCTTGTTCTTTATTAAAATCCTATCTTCTTCAATCTGCTCTAAAACATTTTCAATAACTAATTCATCTAATAGATCTATACTGTTAAAGTCACTTTCATTTTTAAGTATTAAAGGAAGTATCCCATTATTGATTAAATTTTGTTTGTGTATTCTTGCAAAGGATTTAGCTATAACGGCCTTAATTCCTAAATATAGTGGTACTAATGCTGCATGTTCCCGACTAGAACCTTGACCATAATTATATCCTCCAATAATAATACCACCATTATTTTCCTTTGCCCTTTTAGGAAATTCCGGATCACAAGGCGTTAGACAATAATCCGACAGATAAGGAATATTAGATCTATAGGGTAGCAGTTTAGCATTAGAAGGCATAATGTGGTCAGTAGTAATATCATCCCCCCCTACTTTTATTAGAACTTTTCCCCCCCTAATATCCTGCCCTAATCTATCAGTTTTCGGGAAGGGCTTTATATTTGGTCCTCGAATTATTTTAATATCCTCATTATCCTCCGCTGGACTAACTATCAAATTATCATTTATTAAAAACTTTTCTGGTACGTCTATATGGATATTTTTAACACATTCTAATGGATTGGTAATATATCCTGTCAAAGCTGAAGCTGCAGCCACCTCTGGACTCGCCAAATATACATTAGCTGAAGTGGTTCCAGATCTTCCCTTAAAATTTCTATTAAAAGTCCGCAATGAAACTCCATGGGTACTAGGAGCTTGTCCCATGCCAATGCAAGGGCCACATCCGCATTCCAATATCCTTGCCCCTGATGAAATCAATTGAGACAATGCTCCATTTTCCGCTAACATATTTAATACCTGTTTTGAACCTGGAGAAATGACTAAAGAAACATCTTCAGCTATGGTTTTTCCTTCTAAAATATTGGCCACCTTCATTAAATCCACATAGGAAGAGTTGGTACAGCTACCTATAGCTACTTGATTTACCTTTATACCTTTTAACTTAGATACACCTACCACATTATCAGGACTATGGGGACAAGCTACTAAAGGCTCCAACTCTCTAAGATCAATTATTATTTCATCATCATAATTAGCTCCGTCATCAGCTACTAATTCCCTATAATCCTGTTCCCTTCCCTGCATTTTTAAAAATCTATATGTTATCTCATCTGAAGGAAATATAGAAGTAGTTGCACCTAGTTCTGCTCCCATATTGGTTATGGTTGCTCGTTCTGGTACAGATAGATGCTCAATTCCATCACCACAGTATTCAAATATTTTGTTAAGCCCCCCCTTTTACTTTACATATTCTCAATACCTCAAGTATTATATCCTTAGCTGATACTCCAGGATTTAGCTTTCCTTTCAATTCTACTTTGACAATTTGGGGCATGGTCATAAAATACTCTCTTCCTGCCATTGCCATAGCCACATCAAGACCTCCAGCTCCTATAGCTAACATTCCTAAACCACCGCAAGTGGGAGTATGACTATCTGAACCTAGTAGGGTCTCCCCAGGTACTCCAAATCTTTCAAGGTGAACTTGATGGCATATTCCATTTCCTGGCTTTGAAAAATATATTCCATATTTTTTTTGGCTATACTTTGTATATATAAGTGATCATCAGCATTTTCTGGTCCCGTTTGTAACATATTATGATCAATATAAGCTACAGACTTATTAGTCCTTACCCTGTCCACACCCATAGCTTCAAACTGAAGATAAGCCATAGTTCCTGTAGAATCCTGAGTAAGGGTTTGATCTATTTTCAATCCTATCTCTGTACCTCTTTTAATTCTCCAATTATTAAATGTTCCTTTATTATCTTTTCTGCTACTGTTAATTTCATATCCTTCCCTCCAATATTAGCCTAAATTGCCTTAGTATTTTTGTCCTTCAAAATATCTGGAATATATTTTAATGTTAAATCTATAAGTTCATCATTTCTAATATTTGAAGTTCTTCCATTGGCATATTTTTCATCTATCCATTTCTTTATAGGTAAAATTCTTTGATCCTTTTAGTGATCTTATTAGCATCATCTAATCTAAAATAAGCATTTATCCAAGCAGCAATACCAGCCAATCCAGAATATGCATTTACTGCAATTATTGGAGGCTTACCTAATATATTTTCAGTATCAAAACTATTGTATATTTCTTTGTTCTTTAACATTCCATCTGCATGGATTCCAGCTCTAGTTACATTAAACTCACTACCTACAAAAGGCGTACGTGGTGGTATCGTGTAGTTTAGCTCCTTTTCAAAATAATCTGCTATATCAGAAATAACTTTAAGATCCATATTTTTAGTATTCCCTTTTATTTGCCCATATTCAAATATCATAGCTTCTAGAGGACAATTCCCTGTTCTTTCACCAATGCCAAATAATGTAGCATTTACAGAAGAACATCCATACAACCAAGATGTGGTAGAATTAACAACCACTCCATTAAAATCATTATGACCATGCCACTCAATAAACTCTGAAGGAACATTGCAATAATATCTTAACCCGTGTATAATTGCAGGTACTGATCTAGGTAACTCTACCCCCCCCATGTGTGAAACTCCCACTCCTAAGGTATCGCAAGCTCTTATCTTAACAGGAAGTCCATATTTTTCTGATAGCTCCATTAAATTTTTTTGCTAGTGGAGCAACAAATCCAAAGAAATCAGCTCTAGTGATATCTTCAAAATGACATCTAGGGATTATGTTATTTTTCAATGCAGATTCTGCAATAGATAAATAATTATACATTGCTTCCCTTCTAGTCATATTTAATTTATGAAATATATGATAATCTGAACAAGACATCAATATCCCAGTTTCTTTAATTCCCATATCCTTTACCAATTTAAAATCTTCTTTGTTAGCTCTAATCCATGATGTAATTTGAGGAAATTCATATCCTCTATCTATACACTTTCTTATAGCTTCCCTATCCTTGTCAGAATATAAAAAAACTCTGTTTGCCTTATGATACCTGAACCATTATCTAACAGATGAAGATAATCGTATATTTTAACCATCTGTTCTGCTGTCATAGATTCCATGGATTGTTGCCCATCTCTAAAAGTAGTATCTGTAATCCATATATCTTCTGGAATTTCCATTGGCAATTGGATGTTGTTAAATTTAATCTTTGGAATTTCCGAATAAGGAAACACATCCTTAAAAAGATTTGGTCTTATAGCGTCCACTCCAGTATATTTCATTATTTTCCCTCCTATTTTTTTGAATTTTGCAAGTTTGTTAAATTTATACTTCGTTTTTAAGTTGTTTGAGTATTTGTATTTCTTCCCAATAATATTGTTTGTTGTTATCAATATCTTAGTTTTTTTAAGTATATTATAGGATTTCAGCTTAATCTATTTGTAGCTGAAAAAAATAATATTGTAAACAATTCTAACATAAGATTTTTATAATAGCAAGGATTTTTGCAAGTTTGTTTTTTTATTCTTGCATATTGTCAAATAAATATCAATTTAAATATTGCTTTTATAAGAGAAAAATACGAGTAGATTTTTATAACAATATAAAAATCTACTCGCATTTTTCGCATATTATTAATATTTTTATCTATTATAAACGATATTTCCATCTATAATTACCGTATTAGGTGATGTATAGTAATCCAAAGGTTCCCCCCATCCCAAATCACTATATCTGCATCTTTTCCTACTTCTATGCTACCAATTCTATCTCCTAAGCCTACCATATTGGCTGCATTAATAGTCATGGCCTCTAAGGCAGTTTTTCTAGATAGTCCCTTTTTATGCATCATTATAGTTTGAACCATGGTCATGCTTATATCTACCGTAGGATGTCCTGTAGATATACAGAAATCCAAACCATTCTTTTCCATTGCTGAGCCTATTATTGTATCCCTATTTCTTATTTCATGATCCCTTTTTCCTCCATAAGCAGGACCTATGACAAGCTTTGGATGAAACTCCTTTAATTCTTTTGCTATTAAATACGCCTCACTACATTTATCTACTGTATAGTTTAAATTAAACTCCTCACCTAATCTTATAGCTGTAACTATATCATAGGCTTGATGGGCTGTAAACTTCACTAGCATTCCATCATATATTCTCATTAAGGAATGCATCTTCATATCAAATTTAGGAGGATTTTCTGAATGATACTGTCTATGGTACTCTTTAGCCTTTATGAAGGCCTCTCTAATCATAGCAGCAGATGCCATCCTTGTTTTAGGCATCATGTCTCTACTACCATAGGCTTTTTTTAGGAGTATTCCCTAAGGATATTTTAAATGCTATTTCATCTTCTATTATCATTTTATCAACAGTACTTCCATAGGTTTTAAATGCAGCAAAAGTGCCTCCAATTAAATTAGAATCTCCAGGACCTGCTACTACTGTTGTTACTCCAGATTCCCTTGCTACTTTAATCCCTTCATCTGTAGGTTTATAGCATCTATTGCCCTTAATTGGGGTAATATTGGATCTGTTACTTCGTTAGAGTCATTTCCTTCATGTCTATATATCTGCTCTCGTACTCCCATTTCCGAATGGGGCTCTACAATTCCAGGGGGTTACAAAATTATTTTCTGCATCTATTATTTTAGCATCCTTATATCTTTCTGGGTCTATATTCTTAGCAATTTCAACTATCTTTCCATCTTCTACTCTTATATCCCTAGTCTCCTCATATATACCTACCATATCTATTAAATTACATCTTTTATAATCAACACAAGCCTCATCCCCCCCTTGTTTTCATAAACTACTTTCCCATCTATAATGGTCATACCTACCTCACTCATAGTATCGAGGGGGGGATCCACATTCCAAATTACTATATCTCCATCTTTTCCTACTTCTATGCTGCCAACCCTATCATCAATATCCGTCAATCTAGCTGCATTTATAGTAACTCCTTTTAAGGCTTTATCTCGTGATAGTCCATGTTTTACAAACAAAGCCAACTGCATAGTTTGACCTTCTATCGGGATTACTGGATGGTCAGTCATTATAGCAAAATCTATACCTTCCTCTTCCAATATAGCTGCACTTTCTAGGGTTTGTTACGAGATTCAAATTTTCCCCCCCTTCCTCCTACAGTAGGGCCAATTATACACTGAACATTTTTCTCCTTTAGTTCATCTACTATTAAATATCCTTCTGAACAATGGTCTATAGTATATCTTAGACCAAATTCCTCTGCTATTCTTATGGCTGTTAAATATCATCTGCCTGGTGAGCATGGATTTTCACTCTCATTCCATCAAATACTCTCATTAGATTATGTAGGCCTAGATCATAATCAAAACCTTTAGATTTGTCTTTACTCTTTTCATATTCCTTAAATTTTTCATAATATTCCTTAGCTTTAAATAATTGTTCCCTCATGATGGCAGCACTCATCATACGAGTAGATGGGGCCTTACCTCTTTTACCATAATTAAACTTAGGATTTTCCCCCCCTAAAGCCATTTTCATACACACTTCTTCTTTTATAAGGGACTTGTCCAATATATTTCCATAGGTTTTCATTGCAGCAAAGGTACCTCCAATAATATTGGCACTTCCTGGTCCAGCTACTACTGTTGTAACACCATGCCTTATGGCTACATCATAGGCTGCATCCATAGGATCAATTGCGTCTATTGCCCTTAACTGAGGTGTAACAGGATTTGTGGATTCATTTCCATCCATACCTTCCCTTATACCAGTTTCATAAACTCCCATATGACAATGGGGGGGCTCTATAAAACCTGGGGGGGTTACCAATCTTCCCTTGGCATTAATTACCTCCACATTGGAATAATCTTTAATATCTATTTTATCCTCAATGGCCTCTATCTTTCCCTCCTTGTTAATATGAATATCTTTAATTTTTTCATCAATACTTACCATATCCATTAGTCTACAATTTTTGATAATTAACATATGTTTACCTCCTTTTGGAATTGTACTTACCGTCTCATATTAACTCATTATTTTTACTTGTTTTGCTTTATATATTCATAATTAAATATTTTACCTTCACAATGTAAATAAGAACAAAATTATTGCAAAATAGGATTAATGCTCCATCTACTTTATTAGAAAAATTGCCCCCCCATCTGTTGGTTGCCCTCCCAAAATTATGACAATATCTTTAATGCCTATTCTATCACAATATTCTATAAGTACAATGGATGAGATAAATAGGATACATTTAATTAATGTGATGAATATATAAATATATATAATTATACAAGGGTAAATCTACATATTTTTAATTTAATTACTAATAAATGCTGATAAATTATAATCTAGAATATAGATTGTTCTTAATTTATACATCCAAAGATACAAGTTAAATTTAAATTATGTACATATTAAGGAATATAACTTTAATAGGATAAATTTCCTTATATTGACTATATCTATTTGTTATGGTATATTTATATTAAATGGTGATGCCCATCTACCATTATTTTATTGCTCTAATGTTAATTAAACAGGAGGTGCTTTTGATGAATAGTGGAAATAATAAAAAAATGAATTTACCCCCCCTTATGTTTCAGCAAAAGAAACAATGCCTGAACTTACTACCACATCAATTATTTTAGGTATTATAATGTCTGTAGTATTTGGTGCTGCAAATGCCTATATAGGATTAAGGGTAGGCATGACCATTAGTGCTTCTATACCTGCAGCAGTAATTTCAATGGGTGTTATACGAGGCATAATGAAAAAAAGAATCTATACTTGAAAACAACATGGTACAAACTATAGGATCAGCTGGAGAATCCTTAGCGGCAGGAGCAATATTTACACTACCTGCATTATTCATATGGGCTCAAGAATTAGGAATGGCAGAACCTGACATGATGGAAATCACCATCACTGCACTTATAGGAGGTTTATTAGGAGTATTCTTTATGCTTCCTCTTAGAAAAGCTCTTATAGTTAATGAACATGGTACTTTACCTTATCCAGAAGGAACAGCTTGTGCAGAAGTATTAAAAGCAGGAGAAACAGGTGGCGTAAAAGCAAAAACTGTATTCTCTGGTTTAGGAATAGGTGCTTTATATAAATTTATAGCTGATGGATTTAAAATATTCCCTAGTGAAATAGAATGGGAAATAACTGGATACAAAGGTTCTGCAATAGGAATTGATGTACTACCAGCACTTTTAGGCGTTGGATTTATAGTTGGACCTACTATATCTGCGTACATGCTTTCAGGTGCTGTTTTAGGTTGGTTTGTAATTATGCCACTTTTTGCACATCTTGGACAATATATACCAGATATAATATATCCTGCAACAAAACCATTACTTGAACTAGGATATTGGGAAATATGGGAAAATTACTTAAGATATATTGGTGCTGGAGCAGTAGCTTTTGGAGGTATATTAAGCCTTATTAAATCCTTACCTTTAATTGTAAAAACTTTTAAAGAGTCTTTAGCAGATCTTAAAAATAGAGATACTGAAATTTCAACATTGAGAACAGAACAAGACATGTCTATGAGAACAGCATTAATTGGTATAATAATAGTAATATTATTCATAGCAATAACCCCCCCTGTTATACCTGTTGGACTAGCTGGTGCAATTATAATTGCAATATTTGGATTCTTATTTGCAACAGTTTCTGCTAGACTTGTGGGATTAATAGGAAGTAGTAATAACCCTGTTTCTGGTATGACAATAGCTACTCTTTTAATTACAAGTATAATATTTAAAGCTATTGGATTTACTGGAGAAGAAGGAATGATAGGTGCCTTAATGGTAGGTACAGTTATATGTATTATCTCTGCTATAGCAGGTGATATGTCACAAGACTTAAAAACTGGATATTTAGTAGGAGCAACTCCTAAAAAAACAACAAATTGGTGAACTTATTGGTGTTGTAGCAGCAGCATTAGTAATAGGATGGGTATTAATTCTACTAGATAGTGCATGGGGGGGATTTGGATCTAAAGAACTTCCTGCTCCACAATCTGCTATGATGAGACTTGTCATAGAAGGAGTTATGGAAGGCAATCTGCCATGGGCATTAGTATTTATGGGAGTAGGTATAGGAGCAGTAGTAGAACTATTAGGAGTTCAAATACTTCCCTTTGCAGTAGGATTATATCTGCCAATCCACTTAAGTACCCCCCCTATAATGATAGGTGGAATTATAAGAGGTATATTGGATAGTAAGAAAAATAATAAGAAATTAGATGAAAAGGTTGCTCAAGAAAAAAATCGATAGCGGAATATTATATTCTTCAGGTCTTATAGCAGGAGAAGGTGTTATAGGAATTATACTTGCAATACTTGCAGTAATTCCAGCTGGAACAAGCGCTACAGGAGAAGCACTAACAGTAGCAGATAAAGTTGCATTTGGTAATGAAGCTTTAGGCAAAGTCGGAGCTATAATATTTTTCGCATTATTAGCAATAAGTCTTCTAAAAAAATTCACTATGGAAAAAAAACTGAAGAAAACTAAAAATTATCTTGGGGATATCCCCCCCAAGATAATTTTTCCTAATTGAGGTGTATAATAAATTGATAGGAAATAAAAAAAGAGAAAAAAAAGATAAAAACTACTTAACATTCATACCTATTAAATCTAAAAAAATTAAATACAAAGTAAAAAGTAACGGTAATGTTCAATTGATAGTTCCCAGAGATTCTTTAATTGAAAAAAATAGCTATAAAGTTGTTCTTTGCTCCTGAAAATTTAAAAATTGATTTAGATGAAATAGGTAGCTTTATATGGAGCAACATAGATGGTAATAATAATATATATCAAATCGGTAAACTTGTGGAAGAAAATTTTGGTGAAAAAGCAGAACCCCTATATGAAAGACTAGTACAATATATTAACATATTGAAAAGCAACGATTTTATTAAATTCATTGAATAAAAAGAAAGGTGGTGAAATCCTGGCAATTACAAATGCCAGTAGTATGTATGAATATTAAAGAAATAGTAGAACAAAGAAAAGACGATATAATATCCACAACTCAAGAGATTATAAAAATCAAAAGTGTTGAAGATAAACCAAAAGAAAGTATGCCTTTTGGAGAAGGTCCTTATAGAGCATTGGAATATGCTTTAAATTTATCAAAACAAATGGGATTTAAGACTAAAAATTTAGATGGATATGCAGGATATGCAGAATTTGGAGAAGGTGATGAAACATTAGGAGTATTAGTTCACCTAGATGTGGTACCTGAAGGAGATGGATGGAAATATCCACCCTATGGAGCAGAAATACATGATGGTAGAATATATGGAAGAGGTGCTATAGACGATAAAGGGCCTGCTATGGCAATTTTACATGCTATGAATATACTAAAAGATATGAAAGTACCTTTGAACAAAAAAAGTAAGACTTATATTTGGTACCAACGAAGAAACAGGTTGGGGATGTATGAAATATTATTTTGAACATGAAAAATCCCCCCCAAATATTGGATTTACTCCTGATGCTAATTTCCCTGTTATTCATGGAGAAAAAGGAATCATTAAATTTGACCTAGTTAAAGATATAAAGACAAATTGTACAAACAATATAACAATAAAAAAATATAAAAGGTGGAAATGCAGTCAATATGGTTCCAGACTACTGTGAAGCTACATTAGAGGTTAAAGATATTAAACGAGTAGAAGATGCTTTTGAAAGATTTCTAGAAAAGAAACAATACCAAATGACTCTAGAGAAAGATGAAAACACTTTAACAGTAAAAGCAAAAGGTGTTTCAGCTCATGGATCTACTCCTGAAAAGGGTAAAAATGCTATAAGCTATATAATGGAATTCTTAGGAAGTATAATAGATTGTGAATGTGATATATGTGAATTTATAAACATGTATAATAAAAAAATAGCTTTTAAACATCATGGTGAAGGAATAGGATGCGGATTTGAAGATGAAGTATCTGGAAAATTAAACTTCAACCCAGGAGTTATACGTATGGAAGACAACAAAATAATACTATCCATAAATATAAGATACCCTATTACATTTACCTCTCAACAAGTATATGATGGAATTAGAGAAAATCTAAAAGGTACAGGAATTGAACTAATTGAAGATAAAGAAGAAATGAAACCTTTATATATTCCTGAAGACCATTTTTTTAGTTCAAAAATTGATGAAAGTATATAGAGAAGAAACAGGAGATAAAAAAAGTAAACCATTAGTTATAGGTGGTGGAACCTATGCTAGAGCTATGGAAAATGCAGTAGCTTTTGGACCTGTACTTCCAGATCAAGAAGAACTAGCTCATCAACCAAATGAATTTATATCCATAGACCATCTATTACTCTTAACTAGGATATATGGAAAGGCAATATATGAATTAGCTAAATAAACAAATTAAGTTTAGTAGTGGGACAGTTTTTACTGTCCCACTACCGCTTCCAAAGGCTATTTTTATTATTTCATTAAACTTTAAATATATCTCAAATTCAGCCAAAAGTTGGCCCCCCCTTTCTCAAATTTGATTAAAAGCCTGCTCCAAATCCTCTAGTATATCCCGTTTGTCCTCTATACCAACTGAAATTCTTATCATACTTTCCGTTAGACCAAATTCTTCAATTTTCTTTTTTTTGGATATCCTCTATGAGTCATAGCTGCTGGCAACTCTATTAAGGTTTCACAATCCCCTAAACTTACGGCTAATTGAGCTAATTCTACACTTTCTACAAATTTTATGGCATCTTGTAGATTTCCACTTAATTCAAAGCTAATCATGGCACCAAAGCCATTCATCTGTTCTTTGGCTATATTGTGTCCATTGAAGCTTTCTAGACCTGGATAATTTACTTTTTTTTAACTTTTGGGTGATTTTCCAAATAATTTGCTACAGTTAGGGCATTTTCTTCATGTTGCCTCATTCTAATCCCTAGAGTTTTTAATCCCCCCGTTAAAAGAAGCCAAGCATCAAAGGGGGGGCTCATGGCACCACCAAATTCACACATATATTCAAATTTTAAGCTTTGAATATAGTAGTTATCTTGGGATATAGCTATTCCTCCTACTACATCTCCATGACCACAAATATATTTGGTAGCACTATGGACCACTACATCCGCACCTAATAATAATGGATTTTGAAAATAGGGAGAAGCAAAGGTATTATCTACTACTACTTTTATGTTTTTTTCATGGGCAATTTGTGATATTTTTTTTAATATCTATAATAGACAAATCAGGATTAGATGGGCTTTCAAAATAAACTAATTTAGTATTTTCATCTATGGCTTTTATAAATTCCTCTGTATTTGTAAGGTCTACAATTTTATAATTTACATGGTATTCTGGCAAAAGTTTAGTAACTACACTATAACTTGAACCATATAGGGTTTTATGAACTATTACATTATCTCCTGGTTTTAAAAAGGAAAACAATACTGAGGATATGGCAGCCATACCTGAAGAAAAGGCCACTGCTCCTTTTCCATATTCTAGTTCTGCCATTCTATTTTCAAATAGTCTTAAAGTAGGATTGTTCCCCCCCGAGTATATACATAATCATCAGATTCAAAACTCATAACTTTTTCCACATGTTCTATACTATCAAAAGTAAAAGTAGAAGTTTGAAATATTGGTGGATTTAATGCATTTTCTGGATTTTTACCAGTATAGCCACCATGTATAGTTTTAGTATCAAAACGATAATTTTAGACATATAATACCTCCATTATACTTATATGTAAACTACTCGCCACTTACTCACATACATTCGTTGAAGTGGGAGCTTCTTGGTCAATGAGCAGTAACATGCCAAGTTTATCCAAACTATAAGGGTAATCCCTTCCTCCTTAGTTGAATTTTTGTTTATCTATAATACATCCTTTATTACTCTTAAGACATTTTTATAAAAAAAATCTTATCTATTTCATCTTCAGAAAACTTATTATCACTTAAAGCAAAAGCAAGCTTTTCTATTTCACCAATATTGTTTATTTCACAATTAGGATGGGAGCCATCAAAATCAGAACCTAGAGCTATTACTTCTATTCCTCCAATGTTTTTAATGTGTTTAATATGTCTAATCATATCCTCTATTCTAGCTTTTTCAGTATTTCCTAGAAAATCCCTTTCAAAGCATATACCCATTACCCCCCCTCCACTTTCCGAAAGAACCTTTATCATATCATCAGTAAGGTTTCTAGGATGATTCTTCATAGTTCTTGAGTTTGAATGGGAAGCTATAAAAGGTTTAGAGCTTAATTTAGCTACATCATAAAATCCTTCATCTGAAAGATGTGAAACATCTATTAGCATACCTAATCGATTCATCTCATCTACAACTTGTTGACCAAATTTAGTTAGTCCTTTAGACCTGTATTTACTAGTCGTATTAGGGTATCCTATTTCATTAGGTTCATTCCATGTAAGAGTTATTGCCCTTACCCCCTAATCTATAAAAGTTCCTTAAATTATATAATTCACCTTTAATTGTACCTCCTTCTTCAATGGTAAGAATAGCAGAAATCTTATCACTATCATCATTCTTTATTATATCTTCATAATTTGTTGCTATTGAAATGCTATGGGAATTCTTTTCAAGCTCTACATAAAATCTATCTATTAATTCAAGACAATTCTCCATTGGATCCTTTTTACTCTTTATATTTACCCACATTGCAAAAAAAATTGAGCTAATGAATTCCCCCCCTTTTTTTAGTTTTTTTTAATATCTACACTTAGATTATTTTCATATAGTCCCAAACCCCCCCCTTTATCATCTATTAATCCTAGTATAGTATCACAATGCATATCTATAGGTCTCATCTGTCCACCTCTTTTGTATTATTTTTTTTATCATATAATATTTATTCTATATTTATAGTTATAATCCTTCTTATCTCAAAATCTAATCTATATTATATAGTTTTAAAATAAATACGTGATAATCTTATAGCTTTTGGGTATGAATACATCGAATAGAATTTTCCAATTTGTAAAAGGTGGTGAAAATATGAGTGAACTACTTACTAAAAATGTGTTCCCTGTAGTGTAGGTGCACCAACTTTAAATGAAGAGGAGATTAAAGAATTACTACCTTCATTAAAGGAAGGCTGGAAAGTAATAGATAATAAATATATAGAAAAAACATATAGATTTAAAGACTTTAAAGAAGGACTTGATTTTGTTAATAAAGTAGGACAATTAGCAGAAAATGAAGGTCACCATCCTGATATATATCTATCTTGGGGGGGAAAAGTGGTCATAAAACTTTGGACTCATAAAATCCAAGGTCTTCATGAAAATGATTTTATTTTAGCTGCCAAAATAGATGAATTAATTAATATTTAATACTCCCCCCTAGCTTAAAAGGCATCTATCCAAAAATTTGGTTAGATGCCCTTATGTTCATATATCTGCTAAAATTATCTTATTTTCATTTAGGGATTTTTTTTACATTTATTATCCTCTGATTCTTTGAACCCCCCCTGAACTTTAATAATAAACTCTTTTTGGTTATGTCAAATCTTCCATCTATTAATATATCCGTAGCATACAATAGTTTTTCCCAACTATGATTTATCTTCATCTCCTGGATTATCTCTTCAAAAGTATAGCCTGTATAGGTAACCACATTTAATCCCATTTCTTTTACTTTGTTAGCTAAATTAGCACAAGCCTTTGCTTGAACAAAAGGATCTCCGCCACTTAATGTTATACCATCTAATAGAGGATTTTCTTTAATCATATTTATTATCTCATCTATTTTCATATAATAGCCTCCACTAAAAGAATGAGTTTCAGGATTATGACAACCTATACAATTGTGAACACAACCTTGGGTAAATACCACTAATCTAATCCCCCCCGGACCATCTACTATGGATTCTTTTATGATTCCTGCAATCTTTACTTCATCTTCCATATTGCCACCTCTTTATTTATAGGAACAAGAAAAATGCTTTACTCTATCTCTTTCTTCTGCTCTTTTTGCATCATTAAATCTTTCTAATGTGCCAACTAAATAACCAGTTATCCTTCTTATCCTTTGAAACTTAACATTTCCTTCTTCTCTACCGCATTTAGGACAAGTGTCCCCCCCTATTATTCCTGTAAACCCACATACTGGATCCCTATCTACTGGATGATTTATAGAACCGTATCCCACACCTGCTTCCTTCATTGCTCTTACTATTTTTTTTCAAAAGCATCTAGATTTTGAGTTGGATCCCCCCCATCTAGTTCCACATAGGTGATATGCCCTGCATTAGTCAACTCATGATAAGGGGCTTCTATATTTATCTTTTTAAAAGCTGTAATTTCATAGTATACAGGTACATGGAAACTATTGGTATAATATTCTCTATCTGTAATTCCTTCAATTTCTCCAAATATCTCCCTATCCATTTTTACAAATCTACCTGCAGTACCCTCTGCTGGAGTAGCCAATAATGTAAAATTCATACCAAATTGTCTACTAGTTTCATCCATCCTATCCCTCATATGACCTATAATTTCCAAACCTAATTTTTGAGACTCTATACTTTCCCCCCCATGATGAAATCCTGTTAAAGCTTTTAAACACTCTGCCAATCCAATAAATCCAATGGATAAAGTACCATGTTTTAACACTTCTCTTATTTCATCATCCTTATTTAGCTTATCGGAATCAATCCATATACCTTGACCCATTAAAAATGGGAAATTGTGTACCTTTTTACTTGCTTGTATTTCAAACCTTTCTATTAGCTGTTCTATTACTAAATCTATAGTGCTATCTAATTCTTCATAAAAGCCCTTTATATCTCCTCGATGTTTTAAGCCTAATCTAGGTAAATTAATTGTAGTGAAACTTAAATTACCCCCCCTACCATTAACTATTTCTCTAGATGGATCATATACATTTCCAATAACTCTAG
>JMBX01000145.1_pt1 | contig 18879 bp, 34 predicted proteins | sample 616521 | NCBI WGS metagenome assembly JMBX01 (sample SAMN02727906, study PRJNA239997) | anaerobic digester metagenome | biome: anaerobic digester; isolation source: mesophilic anaerobic digester inoculated with municipal waste water sludge... | place: Germany: Bielefeld University, CeBiTec ...
GATAATAATCTAATGTATCAGGGTCTGTCCTAAATAATTCTACAGTTTTAAGGATTAAATCGTCAAAGTCTAGAGCATTGTTTCCCTTTAATTTCCTTTGATATAGGGCATATAGTTCTCCTACATTTCTACTATAAAGGCTACTATAATTTTCCTTAATATAGGTACCTGGCTCTATCATTTTATCTTTTAAGGAGCTTATAGTATTTATAATTGCCCTCTCTTTATAAACTTCCTTGTCTAAATCCATTTCCTTTATACATTCTTTCATAAGGGTAATTTGATCATCCCTATCATATATGGAAAAGGATTTACCATAGCCAATTTTCTCTATATTGTATCTAAGTATGCGGACACAAATAGAGTGAAATGTCCCCCCCATCCACATATAATCCGTGTTTCCATCTAGTAAATATTCTACTCTTTCTTTCATTTCATTAGCAGCCTTATTAGTAAAGGTTATTGCCAAAATATTTCCCGGGAAAATTCCCTTTTCATCAATTAAATATGCAATTCTATGAGTGAGGACTCTAGTTTTACCACTACCAGCCCCCCCTGCTAAAATAAGTAGTGGCCCTTCTGTATGTAATACAGCCTCTTTTTGTCTATCATTTAAACCTTTTATATAGTCCATATTTTCACCATCCAATTAAACATTTGTTTCCACTTTATTATATAATAGTTAAGAGATTTTCTCAATAAAAAAACCTGGTACTAATATAAGTTAATATATTAGTACCAGATTAAAATATAAGATAATTTTGCAAAACAAGTTTTTATCCTAAGATGTAGCATCCTCAATAACTAAATTCTCATCATCTGCTAAATTATCTGCTAAATCATTGGAGTTTATACCACCTTTATCTAAAAGATTAGATAGAACATCTTTAACATTGAATCCCATAGTTTCTCCAAGGCTTTCTTCAAGCTGTGTCATAGTATGCATAACATCCCTTGAGAGGTCCGTACTACTTCCACCTATTATGTTTATCTTATCTATTGCACTCATAGGTTCTGCTATGTTTTAGCCACCTCTGGTAGTATATTGAAATACATCTCCATTATAGCAGCCTGTCCATACTTCTTCATAGCTTCCGCTTTCCTATCGATACCCTCTGCTTCAGCTATTGCCTTCAATCTAATAGCATAAGCTTCTGCTTCCCCCCCATCTTCCTAATACCTTCTGCTCGTCTCTCTATTTCATATTGCTCTGCATCTGCCCTTTGTTTTCTTTCATAATTCTCCACATCTGCTTCATTTTCTTACTTGAATCTAATTTATTTCTCTCAATTTCTATAGCCCTTTCAGATTTCATCAGATTTGCATCAGCAATTTTCTCTTCAACCAGTTTTCTATTCTCTTCTTCTTGTATCTTATAAGCTATATCTGCCTTTGCCCTAATTGTATCTTCTTCTATTTTCATCTCTGCTTTTAATTTTGCAAGCTCTGTAAGCTGTTTGCTCTTCTCCTTATCTGCTTCTACTTCAGCCTGAGTAGATTCCTGACTTGCCCTTGCAGCTTCTATCTTAACATCCCTTTCAGCTTTAGCCTTTGCAATAGAGGCCTCTTTCTTTATTTGCTCAACATTCTCAATGCCTAAATCTTTAATAATTCCATTTTCATCCTCAAAAGATTGAACATTAAAAGTTATAAGTTCTAAACCCATACTAGCTAAGTCTGGTACAACATTATCTTGTACTTTATTGGCAAATTCCTTACGATCTTGAATCATATCTTTAAGCTCCATTTGCCCAATTATCTCTCTTATATTCCCCCCCTCTAAACATCTGTAATCTTCTCTACTATTTCATCAGGTTTATAATTTAAAAAGTTCTGCCCTGCTAAACTTAACATATCTGGATTGCTTCCAATCTTAAGTGTTACAACTGAATCTACCTTAACATTGACAAATTCATTTGTTGGGACATATGTGCCTGTCTTAACATCTACTGTTATTAGGCCTAAATATAATTTGTCAACCCTCTCAAGGCCAGGTATTCTTATAGATGATTTACCTATCACTGTCTTTTTTCTAAGACCTGATATTAAATAGGCTTCATTTGGTGGTGCTTTTATATAGCCTAATTTTAAAACTAATAAAGCCAATAAAACTATAACTAATGTAGTTACTAACTTTACTATTAATGCCATTTCCATACTGATCACCTCGCTTAATTATTTTTTTTAATTGTAAATTTATTTTATCATGTCATGGTGTTTCTTACAAACCTTTATTTATATGGATACTATTATCTTTTAATCTTGTCAAAATAATAATATAAAAAAAATACCTCCAAGTCGACAATCTATTTTAATTAATTAGATTGTGACTTCGGAAGTATCGTATTAGTAATGACTAGTTTTCTATACTTTGTTATTTCAATGCCTTAACTAATAATGTTTCAAATTCATCCAATATTTAATAGTTTTTAAAACTTTCATAAATATCTTTTCTATGGCCTATTCCAATTACTATTATTTTAATTTCATCATGGTTTATTTCTGTTACTATTCTATAATCTCCAATTCTATATCTCCAGTAGTCTCTCAAATTACCTTTTAAGGCTTTCCCATGGATCTTAGGATTATCTACTCCTACCAAATTTTTTTTCTATCCATGCTAAAATTATATTCCTTTGATTTACTTCTATTTTTGATAATTGCTTTATTGCTTTTTTTGTATATAAAACTTGGTATTTCATATTTACACACCTAGCATTTTTTTTGACTTCTTCATGGGTAAGAGTTTCAGTATAGCCATTTTCAATACTTTCTTCATATTCTTTTATAACCTGCATATCAAGTTCATCTTCTATTTTTTTCTTCAAGGGTTTTTTTAAATAAAGTTGACAATGGCACTCCATGTAATTTTGCATATTCATTGAAAATTTTTGTTTCTTCTTCGTTTAATCTTACAGTAATAGTGCTCATATCTACATCACCATCCTTTTATTTATAGAGTAACACAATGTAACACAAACTGCAATACTAGAATTATCTTCATTTATTGAAATATTTACAACTATAGAAAATCTAAGGAATTAGAAAAGAATGCTGACTATATTTCAAACATATCTCGGGCAATAACTATTGCAGCACATGAAAATTCCTATGAATTTCTTGCACCAAAATTATTACCAGAGGACTTTGAACATTTAATAGATTCCTTAGCTAGTCTTTTTATAATTGTTGTCATAATCATTTAAAATTTATTTTTACCGTGTAAACAATACTTCACCATAGCTAGATATATGATTTAAAAAGCCACTTTTATCATCTTTACCTTCTATTAACACTGGTTCAATTCTAGAATCAATGCCTCTTCTAATTTCAAAAAGTCTTGTTTCTTTCTCTATAAAACTGCCATCTACCTCATGTACCACAACTGCTATATCAATATCACTGTTTTCAGTATTTGTTTCTCTTGCATAGGAACCGAATAAGATTATTTTTTTTCAGGATTAAATTCCGATACGACAATATCTACAAATCTTCTGATTTCTCCTTCGGTAGTCTTTCTATCGCCCATTTATATAACACCTCCGTGTCTTTTACTAGTTTAGTACAAAACTTTTCATTTAATTCTTTCATTAACTTTTCCTTATGACTAAGGTATCTGGCTTCTATATTAAGCGGTTCTAATATATCCATTGTCTTTCTTAATTCTTCTGGTATTTCATCATAAAAGTCCCCCCTTCTAAAGATAATTTTAATAGACTATGAGTATAAGGTGGTATCTCCGATTTTAAAAATACATGATAAGCCTTGAAAACTTTTTCAATGGTCTGGTGTAACATAAAACCTACATACAAATATCTTTTCGATTCTAACATGACAATAGCCGTTTGATAGTCATATTCTGCCATTTCAATCCAATAATTATAGTTATTATCTTCCATAAAAGATCACCTACCACTTTAATTTTATTATATCAAAATATCTAGTTAATTGCATTAGGGATTAAGTCAATATTCGAACCTCCCATGATTAAAATCACGGGTGTCCTTGGCAAGATAGTAAAATTTCCCAATAAAAAAACTAGCACTAATATATGATATTTCAATATTTTAGTGCATGGTTTAAATCTTTACATATTGATTTTTATATAGGTATACAAGTAAAAATATCCTATATCCCCCTAATAGGTCTCCCTTAACCAAGATAAAATGTATTCCAAGGCTAAGTCATAATTCCCAACCCTACAATGTTGGTCTCCACCTTCTGCCTCTGTAAAAAGTCTACTTGCCACCTTAGCAAAAGGTAAACGGGAAAAATGGGATGAATCAGTAAACCCATATAAATAAGCAGTATCTGTTATATTTTCTTGGGAAATGACTAAGGACTTAGAGGCATGAATTAGCCTTTTCCAAGTTATATAATTCATAAGGGAAATCCCCCCATTTCCTCTTTAAATAAATGTCTTATTCTCGATTTCGATAGGAATACCTTATTTATAGCATCAGATATTTTAGGATTATCAAAATAAACTATGCCTTCATTTTTAAAATAGTATTGTTTAATCCTCTGTCCCATATCTGATTCTGGCTTAAATAGGATGGATAAAAGATTCCCATCACCATAGACAAGATGTGGAATATAAAAAGACTAGCTGTAGTGTAGTAGCTAGTCTTTTTGTGCCATTTTATTCTAGTGCTTTATCTAATAATGCATCAAATTCTTCTAATGTACCAACTCTAACTGCCCTTCTAATCAGTTCGTTTAATATTATTGCATCGTTCAGTGCTCCTAACTTGGTTCTCGTGCTTTTCGGCACGAAATCAAATCTTTCTACTAATATATCTAATAGATTTTCCCTTGTATTTACTATTACAGTTTCCTTTCTAGCCTTTTCTGCTGCTTCTTTTCTTTCTTCCTTTGCCCACTCTTCAAATAATGGTGAACCCATAAGCATTTCCCTCCTTATAATTCCAGTAATCATCTCTTTTGAATACTCTACCTCTGAGAAAAATGACATTGCTGTTAAAACATCTTTGCTTAATGCCTCATCTTCTATTTCTGATGCTATCTTTACAGATTCTTTTAATATTATTTCCTTATTATCTTTTTTTTCTTTCATCTTCCATTAGGGGTAATAGTGCATATAATCCTATTAATTCATTTTCTAATACAAACTTTTTATCTATTTCCCATGCTCTCAGAACATCATATTCATAATGAATATTACTATTGTCAAATGCATTATCTATAATTTTATTATCTGTAATTTCCTTATCCTTTGAAAAGTATATTACCACCTGCTTTATTGGAAGTAGATCTCTTCTTGTCCCAAGTAATGATTCATATATATCTGCCCTATATCTTAGCATCCTAGCAGAGATTGCAGGATCTATATATCCTTGCGGTTCCATGTTTAATATAAAGCTATTTTCTCCATCTTCTATAAAATATAATGCATCTAGACTAGACTTTGTTTTTGGATGCTTTTCCGTTTCCATTTCTCTGAATTTAATATCTTCAGTTGTTCCTAATGTTACCTTTATCCAATCCTCGGGTCTTAATTGCAATAATCGTTTTGATGGTATATCTACCTTAGCCAATTTATCCCCCCGTTCTTGTATCTTTGATTACATTATATCATAATATAATTATTTTGATTCTTAAATATATCTTTATTGTTCCAAGAGTCTAAAACATCCTGGTAAATCCAGTAGTATTTTTTGCAACGTTTTTTTTATCTATCGTTTTATAATTTGTAATGCAAATAAATCTTCTGCTTTATCTTTTATGTATACATAAGCATCTTCTACCCCCCCTGATTATATACATATGGGGCTAATTCTTCTATGAAAAAATCTAATAATAATTGGGATGCTAGATCCCCCCCCAAATCTTCATCCCTTTCATTGGAAAAAATAATTTATTATATGTTTTTTTTCATTTCTTCTTCATTTTCTTTGCTAATCTTTATTTTAGTATCCATACTCTCAATCTCCTTATTTAGAACCATCCTGAAATATAAATTATATCATCCCTTCAATATTTATTAGTAGAAATCCTAGTCCATATTATCTTTTCTCATTTGAAAATTTTTATGTCATGAATTTTAGTTTGGGATAATAATCCTTGTTTCATCAATAGACTCCAAATCCTTGCAGCCAGTTAATATCATAGCTTGATACAATTCTTTCTTCATATTATCAAGGATTAGTGATACTCCTTCTTCATAACCGCCAAAAGCACCTATGATTACAGGTCTACCTATTAGTACTCCATCAGCTCCTAAGGCCAACATCTTGAATACATCTACTCCCGAACGTATTCCTCCATCTACAAAAATCTTAATTTTACCTTTTACTGCTTTACTTATTTCAAATAATGCCTTGGCCGTGGATTCTGCATGATCTAGTACTCTGCCACCATGGTTTGAAACTACTATGGCCTTAGCTCCTATTTCTACAGCTAATTGGGCTTCTTCAACAGTCATTATCCCCCCCTTTAGGATAAAAGGTAATTTAGTGGAAGATACTACTTCCTTCAATTCCTCTACGGTCTTTGGTCCTACAGGTTGCCCCTTTAGTGCCATGGTAACTAATCCTGCTCCATCTATATCCATGCCCACTGCTATGGAGTTTATTGCTTCTGCTTTTTACATTTTCTATAACATGAGAATTTTCCCTTGGCTTGATAATAGGTACTCCTTTACCTCCAACTGCCTTTAAAGCATCTATCCCATCTTCATACATGGTTAAATCTGCTGAATCTCCAATCATGGCAATAGTTCCCGATGATAGGCTACCCCCCCTTACTACGCTGTCTATATATTCCCTTTCCGTCAAAGCACCTCCCATATTGAAAGCACTTCCTGTTATAGGTGCAACTAGTACAGGGAAATCTAGCTCTTCCCCCCAAAATTCAAATTTCATATTAGGATCTTTAGCATCGTGAATAGTTTTTAATCTCAACTTTATCTTACCTAAATCTTCAACATTACTCTTAAAGCTAGCACCTGTCTCAGATCCTCCCATACCAGGAACCTCTCCTGCACAGGCTACTCCGTTGCATACTGGACATACTCTACAGTAACCTTTCATCCTCTCTTTTGCAACTTTTCTAACTTCCTTTATATCCATAATAATACCACCCTTCAATTTTTAATCCACATATTAATATATATTCTACTAAATTGAGTTTAACTTGTCCAAAATAATTATAGATTGTATTAAATTATCTATCTTTTCAATGCAGGAATAGCAATATTATATTCCTGCCCATTATTAGTCCGATATGGAAATATCTCCTCTATTAAAAAAACCAGGCACTTAGATACAATAACTTTGTATATTAGTGCCTGGTTTAAAATTTACATATTAATTTTCATATAAGATATACAATTATAATCCTTAGCTTGTCTAAATCCATTATTTTCATAAAAACTTTTAGTCTTTTCAGTATCATCAGTAGCTAATATTATTTGTCTTACATTTGAATAATCCTCCAATATTAATTGGAGCATCTTTCTTCCTAGTCCCATTCTCTGATAATCTTCTAATACTAATATATCCTGTATATAGATTATACTGTAGCCATCTCCAACAATTCTAAGTAAAGCTACTAATTTATCCTCATCCCACACTGTGATTACCCTTAAAGAATTTTTAATGGCCTTCATTAAATTATCCATTTCATTAGTATAGGCAATCCATCCTACATTTGAGTATAATTCATATATTGAATCCCTACTTGGTATTATATTTTCTTTTATTTCTATATTATTCACATTTTCCTCCTTAAATCTTATTTCAAATTTAAAGAGCTATTCTTAATCTACCCATATTGATCCTCCTAAAAGATGTTCTTTGAACTATATAGTCATGTTATCATGTATATTATATAATATTAAGCAATAAAAGTCATTATTAATTGTTTAGTCAAATTCCTTACAAGATTATACAGATAATACTACATACATTTCGTGAACCACTCTATACAATCCATATATAATAATTATTTAGTGCTAGTTTTAATTTATATTACTAGAAATTGATACATTAGCACTAGACTCAAATGCTTACCTATCCTTTCTTTTAATATAATCATCCTCAATTCTTTCTTTCCAATCATCGTCAATAGATTCATTTGCTCTAAAATTGCTAATTGTTTCACCTATTACATCATAATTCAGTGCTGTTCCCACGCCATCTGCATGATAATTAGCTGCTCTATTTTCATTTATTCCAACTTTCTTTGCTGTCGATATTGCGTCAATATTTGCACCTAAGAAAATAAATTCCCAATTATATTCTTTTTTTCTGTCTTTCAATTATTTTATTTATTTTTTTCATAGCTATATTCACGACTGGCATTTTCCATACCATCAGTAATAATAACAAACATAATCTTATTAGCTTTAAATTCTTCTTTTATTTGTTCCTGAGTATTATGGATTTTATGGATTGTCCTTCCAATGGCATCTAATAAGGCTGTGCAGCCACCTACAAAATATTCTTTTTCTGTAATAGGTCGGATTTCCTTAATATTGATTCTATCGTGAAGAACTTCATATTCGTCATCAAATAGCACCGTTGTAACCATAGCCTCTCCTGCCTTCTTTTTGTTGTTTCTTAAGCATTGCATTATAACCGCCTATTGTGTCATCTTCTAATCCTGACATGGAACCACTTTTGTCTAAAATAAATACCAATTCAGTTAGATTATTATCCATTTTAAATCCTCCTTTAATTTATTAATTAAAGAATAACAAATAAAAGGGCATAATTGGTCTCTTTAAAGGCGACAATTATACCCCCCTAATGTGTTCTGATCAAATATATATAATGCTTCGTTTATTTCATCCATATTATAATTTCCTATTTCTATAAAGTATTTAATTATTACATCGAATTTACTACTATTAGATAATGCATATCCAGCCTTGCCTAATAAATCATAGGTTTCATCTAAGTTTAATTCCAATGCAATAGCTAGGGCTATAGCTGTTGCTTTACTAGGATTGTAGTCTTTATTGCTTCGTATTTTAGAAAAAAAGTCTTCTATCTATATTTGCCCTTTTATAAGTTTCCACATCTGTCATACCTTTTTCATCTATAAGCCTTAATAACATTTGAGAAAAGGATTCATCTAAATTTTCTATTGCATTTTCTAGGCTACGTTTTGTTTTTTTACATGGAATATGGGCAGATTCATATACGGGGGGGATTTTTCTATAAGATGTAATTGTTTGCATTCAATAAATTCATGCTGCTCAATATAATTATCTTCAATATATTTTTTTAAATCCATAAATGTTCCTTCATTTAATTTGCTATTGACGTCCTGTTCAGTCATAATAATCATCCTTTATCTTGAATCATTTATTGTTTTATTTATATTATATAATAATTGGAAAGATTTTACAAATAAAGTTTATATTTTCTCATTTAAATAGATTATTCTTTTCATTTGAATATATTTACTAATCTCATTAAAATGGGATTTATTTGAAAAGGGTTTAGACTGTAAAAACTAGTCAAATTCCCTAATCTGACACATTTCGCTTTAGATTATTTAATCTGATTTTTTTTATGTATGTTTTAGGCTAAATGAAAACATAACCACTATTATCATTTGGTACTAAACACCCATAAATTTCTTATTTGATGCTCTAAGGTCTGGTAATCCCATAATTTATTGCTTCTTTCATTGCTATTAGGATCATATACTGCAATTTTTCCATTTTCTATTTCACTAAGAACTATTATATGACCAGTGGTTGTAAAATCTCCTGGTCGCATACTACATATAATAAGCTTTCCTGATCGTAATGCATTGTATATGGAAGCCTCTGTCAGTGAAAGTTCACTAGCTTGTAGCCCAAAACTTTTACTTCCTTCTGTAAATAGATCCCAGGTAGTCCCTACACCAGATACATAATATCCATTATTTTCAGCGAATTTTGCCACCTTGTATGGTGTTATTGAATTATCACCTGTTAGTTCTGCAATCACCATAGATAGTGCAGTAGGACCACAACCACTAATTGCTATTATACTGTCTCCATAATCACCATAACCCCCCCATCTTTGATCATATTGTAATAATGGCATTGTGTTTTTACTTATATTACCAATGGTGTCAGCATAAACTTCTCCCTTCTTATTTGGATAATCTAATACAAAATCAATCATTTCAATGTTTCTAGATAACATTTCCAATAATTCCTCTGGATAATCATTATAGTTTTCTAATATGGTTTTTATTCGTTTATCTTGTTTTGCCATAGATTTTAACACTCTTTTGGTTTCATTCCCTTCCATATTGTCAAAAATATCATTTAAATAATTCTTATATTTGGATTGATCTTTAGCAAGATCCTCATTAGTTCTATAATTGAACATTTTATTTAAAGTGGTATCAGCCTCTTTCAAAAAAAAGGTTCCTAAAATAATAAGGGTAAACAATCGTATTATTCTACGAATAAATTTTCTTTTGCGTCTACGCTTAGTTCTCATAATTTAAATATCCCCCTTTGCTCATTCATTTTAATTTAATCACCAAGAAAATCCACCTTAATTCTTGATACTATTTATCAAGAATTAAGGTGGATTACTTTCGTTTTATTATTAATTTCTTACAAATTCCTTACAAATTATATAGATATACTTACATACATTACCACGAATCCTCTATACAATCCATATATAATAATTATAGAGCCTTAATCATAATTAGACATGGATTCCATTCATCCCATAGTGTTGGAAATACCTCTAGTTTACATTTATGCTATTTTAATTCTTATTGGCTGCTTTAATATATTTGGATCCTTTTGCATATGAGATATATCTACTATATTAGCTTTTCTTAATATATTTAAACTACCTTGGTTTATTTCCATGGGTGTATTGTTTTTCTTCCCCCATATTAGATTCTTTTTGTATTGTGGGATTATATCCTAATTTTTATCATCATTCCCTCATTTTTTTCATACTTTTAGTTGATGAAAAATTAAAAAAATATGGTAAATAATATTGCTGAAATTATCATCTTTATATATTCCGATATTTCAAGTATCTCCGATTTATTAGAGGGCATTCCAAGGATCAACAATGAATTTGGGGGGGAAAAATATGCTAGATTTTCTAATCCTGTTTCATTTAGAACATAAAATCCAATCCCAATAAAACATAGGAATAAAGCAATCCCTACAGGAATAGAAAAGGATTTTATCTTCATAGATATAAAGGATTGCATAGCACAAATAGCGATGGATATAATCCAGCTAACTACCCCCACAGATAAAAACTTCATAGGGAAATTCCATTTGAAATTGGAATATAAACTTTCCTGCCACATAATAAAATAGTAAAAGTATTGATTGGATAAATAAAGAAACTATAGATATAGATATAAGCTTTGAAATAATAATTTGTGAATAAGTATAGGGTAAAGCTAAAATTCTATTCCAATTATTATCCTTGTGTTCCATTCTCCAACTATAAGAAGCTATAATTGCAATAGTAATGGCATAAAAAAAAGAAGCTGTAAAATAAGCTTACTTGAGTCCACAAGGAATGCCACTGATTTTGCAGTATTTCTCTATTCATATAATAGTTCCCACTGCCAAATAAAATGGAAATCACTGGTATAATGGCTACAAAAGTCCATACATTTGATTTTTTTTAATTTCATAAACTCAGTTCTAATTAAATTTGTCATCTAATCCCTCCTAAAATCTAGTCTCTTTAGTTTTCTACGACTCCAGAAAAATATAAAGCTACCAAGTAGTATAGAAACTAATAGAGGATATAATCTTAAAGGTACTAACTCTAGTGCCCATTGTTCTTCGCCAATTTGAATAAATTTCGTAGTTATAAGATGGGTATAATAAGAATATGGAATAAATCTACTAATCCTAAGGGGTAAAAATGTTCCTATAATTCCAGATAAGGAACCGCATACACTAAGGGCTAGTCCAATAAGTTGATTTTCATAACGCATAGCTAAAAAAAATAATGGATAGCCATAATAGCAAAACTTATAGCTATAATTGAAATCAAAATCATAATAAACCTTTCTATAGGAATAGGCATAGTAATCCCAATTTTTCTTCCTATAAATAAAAATAAAATTCCTTCTAAAATTTAGAAATATAGTATATTTAAAAAAAAGCTTACTAAAAATTTTATATCAAATATTTCTTCCATGCTCCAACCAGAAGTTTTTAATGTTTTCCACATGTCTCCAATATTTTCTATATCAACTACTCTACTTATGACAACTGCAAGTAAAGTTGGCGTAAAGATTACTTTTGCTAATAAATAGCTATTTATTAGCTGTAACCATGGATAATCCGTAGGTTGGTTTATTGTACTTTGGAAGCTTGAATTTAAACCTGTCATAAGGACCATTCCCATATCTATAAATAAAAATAAAAGGAATATAATTGGTAGATGTAAACGTCGGTGTTTTTTTATTCTCTACTAAAATTTTCTTCATTTTATTTGCCACAATATTCACCTCTTTTTATAAGTTTTTCTTGCCTGTTAATTGTATAAATAACTGTTCTAAAGATTTTGTCCTTTCTTCCATTCGATACAAATCTATTCCACTATCAATAATCTTCTCTGCACAACGGGCAATTTCCACATCTGATAAATCTGTCAACAATATTCCTTCTTCTTTAAATTCAGGGTTTTTTTCCCTGCAAAAGTCTAAAGGCCTTTTGTGGATTAGATGTTTTAAAGCAAATACTTGGATGACTATTCCTTTTAAATTCAGCCAAACTTCCCTCAAAATCATATGACCTTTGTTTATGATTCCAATACTAGTTACCATCTTCTCCACTTCATCTAAAATATGACTGGATATCATAACCGTAATACCATATTCTTTAGGAAGGATCTTTATAAGTTCCCTCATTTCTTCCATTCCTGCAGGATCAAGTCCATTAGTTGGCTCATCTAATATAAGCAGTTTAGGAAAACTGGAAATGGCCATGGCTACTCCTAACCTTTGCTTCATTCCCAAGGAATAGTTTTTTTACTTTTTTTATTCATATGGTTTTTTTAATCCCACAATTTCAATAGCCTTATCTATATTCTTCTTAGGCACATTCTTTAAAGCTTGTATTATTTTCATATTTTCCATTCCTGTTAAGTGGGAATAATATGAAGGCCCTTCAATTAATGAACCAATTTGCTGTAAAATTTCTACTCTCGTATGGTCATTCATTTCTCTATCCATAACTTGGATTCTACCATTTGTAGGTGTAACAAGAGATAAAATCATCTTCATAGTTGTAGATTTCCCTGCACCATTTGGTCCAAGAAATCCATATATTTCTCCCTCCTTTACTTGTAAGGAATCAACGTTTACAACTGTTTCCCTTCCATATTTCTTTGTAAGTTTTTCAATTTTAATCATATCCAATTTTATTCCTCCTTCTAACTGTGTAAATACAGCATATCAAGGAATCCTTACACCATCCTTATATCATCCTTACATTTGCCTTAAATCCATGAATAATTTATTTTTATGAAATAATATTGTGATATAATTTCATTAAAGGAGTGGTATTATTGGGTAATATAGATTATCTTAAAACTAAAAATATCCTTCTAGTAGATGATGAAGAAGCATTGTTAGATTTACTCGAGACCATTCTACAAGAAGATGGCTATACCAATATAGTAAAAGCAAAAACAATGAATGAAGCGTTAAATAGATTCTATGATTTTAAACCTGATATAATTATTTTAGATATTATGCTGCCTGATGGCGATGGTTTCAATTCCTAAGTAAAATTAGAAAATTATCAGATATTCCTGTTGTCTTTTTATCAGCAAAAGATGCCATGGACGACCAATACCGTGGGTTTTCCTTGGGAGCAGATGATTACCTTACAAAACCTTTTCTTCCTAAAGATTTAACTCTTCGTTTACAGGCTGTTCTACGAAGAACCTACAAGGAGGAACCAGAAACAGTATTATTAAAATATGCTCAAATTCGATTTGAAACGGCGGAAGTTATTAGGGATAATGAGATTTTTAATCTTACTGCAAAAGAATTTTCCATTTTGCAGACCTTATATCAAAATGCAAATCGTATTGTTACCATTGATGGATTATGCCAAGCTGTTTGGGGGGGTGATCCTTATTATGGATATGAAAACTCCTTAATGGCACATATTAGGAGAATTCGGGAGAAAATAGAGGAAAACCCTTCTTCTCCTGAATCCTTAATTACCATTAAAGGTTTAGGATATAAGTTAATTGTGGAAGGGAGATAAAACTATGCAATCTACAATAAGATTTATTCGTAAAAATTTACTTGCTTTCTCTTTTTCTTTGCTTATTTTGTTAATTATAAATTCTATAATACTCATTTACTGGGGGGGATATGAAACTATGAAATTTGACAGCTCTAGAATTGACCCAAGTACTTTAAATAATCAATTGGCTAATCAAATCAACCAAAGTGGCTCATCTATCCTTATAGATGACAAAACTCTTACAACTCTAGAAGAAAATAACATCTGGGCTATGATTATTGACGATGATACTGGTAGGATTATATGGAGCAAGGACTTACCAGAAGAAATCCCTACAAAATATTCTAGGAAGGATATTGCTTTATTTACACGATATTATCTAAGGGATTATCCCGTTTTTACCTATATAAATAATAATAGGGGGGGCTTTTAGTATTAGGTTATCCTAAGGATAGCTATGCTAAAATTCCATTTAATGCCTTCCCCCCCTATTATTCTTACGAAACTTACCTCGAACCATTATATATTATTTACTCCTTAATTTAGTAATTGTTTTTATCATCTATATAATATCAAAAAGAAAACTATTGAAATCTATTAATCCTATTACTAATGCTATATGTCAAATTTCAAAAGGAGAAAAAGTTCAATTAGAGGAGCAAGGCGATTTATTGGATATTAAAATAGCTGTTAATGAAACCTCAAAACAGTTACTGGAAAGAGATTCTATGAGGGCCAATTGGATTGCTGGAATTAGCCATGATATAAGAACCCCCCCTTTATCTCTCATTATAGGCTATGCTGATCGTCTTTCACAAAGCAAAACCCTTGATGAAATAGAAAGAAAAGAACTGGAATTAATTCAGAATAATAGTGTTCAGATCCAAAACTTAGTTAGCGATTTAAATTTAACATCTAGATTAGAATACAATTTGGTACCTATGGAAAAAAAAGAATATTCCCATTGTGAAAATTTTAAGGGAAATTATTGTGGATTATATGAACCATGAAATATATAACAAACTATACGATTTTAATTTCATTTCTGATAGTATTCCTTCCTCCACCATGGTATATGGAGATGTAAAACTATTGGAACGAGCTTTTCGAAACCTTATTTTAAATTCTATGAAGCACAATCAAAAGGGTTGCCAAATTCAGGTAGAAATCACTATGGATATCAGAAATGTCAATATTGATATTTCAGATAATGGCATTGGTGCATCAGAAAGCCAATTAATCTTTCTAAATTCTTCTTTATCGGAACATATTAAAGAAAATAATAAAAAAAGAGAAATCCCATGGATTAGGCTTACTGATTGTGAAGCAAATTATTGAACTGCACCAAGGCTCTGTTAAATTTAATAGTATTGAAAATCATGGATTCAATACTAGAATAACTTTGCCTTTATATAAATCATAATTCCCAACTCTACAATGCTGCTCTCCACTTTCTGCCTCTGTAAAAGTCTACTTACTACAGAGGCAAAAGATAAATGGTCTTTTAAATAGCCAAGATGCTATTTTAGAACTATTACAATACTTGCATTTTTTTATGCCTTGCTATATTTTATATTAGTTTTTCTAAGAATAAAATATCCAAAGAATAGAATATAATATTTAATATAATTATAAATATTATATTAATAGGTGTAATTCTTGTAAGAAATATCTGCCTTATACTATTCCCAATATTCCTGAATATTAGAAAATTATTAACTGATACAAGTATAGACATAAGTATAACCAAAACTGAAACCCCCCCAGTCCAAAATTTAGCTGCTCCTAGTATATATAAAAGTGTACCAAAAATATTTACCAAAGATAATAGGGTTAAAAAGCCAATAAATAGGGAAAGTATAATAAATAAAATATTATCATCTACAGTGTTGAAAAACCTAAAATCAACTAAGGGTTCCCTTCCAATTGCATTTATAATAAACCTATCAATTTTAAGTAATAAGCCCCCTATTGTAGCCATGAAAAAAAGAAATTATACTGTTATTTACAATAACTGATCTATAAAAGTCCTTTCGAGTCCCACTAAATCCAATGGTCATTGGAAAATGTTCATAATACACAGCTATTCCATATCCAATTAGTGCATAAACTGCTATATTTATATTAACTCCTGCAATTGATATTGTGCCATTATTACCTATTGCAAAATAAAAAATTCTAGAATTTTTACCAATATAATAATTGGCTATATAAGCAAGTATATTAAGTCCTAGCATAATAAGCCAAAATACCATTAAAATTTCTTAACTTCCTGGGTCTGATATTTTATTATTCTCTTAGTTGAATTCATATATATTCCCTCCTTAACTATTCTGCTCTGTCAAATAGACAAATAATTTTTTGTAATGGTATTTTGCTTACTTCAATACCTTTATTTTAAATCCTGTATTTCTTCTGGATTTAGGTTGTCAAATACACCTAATATTATTGTAGTGCCAAATTCTTCTCTACTAATAAGATTTTTTTTGTATTTATGATTTCTATAAGATTTTCTTCTTTCCCACTTATAAAATAGGCCCTTTCCATTAAAGAATTTGTTTCCTCTTTAAGTATTACTCTTCCTTCTGATAATATAATAATCTCTTCAAATAAATTATCTACCTCATCTATTAAATGGGTGGATATAATTATAGTTCTAGGATTTTTCATAGTCTTCTAAAAGTAAATTGTAGAATTTATATCTATAGGCTGCATCTAATCCAAGGGAAGGTTCATCAAATATTGTAATTCTTGACCTAGAGGATAGTCCTATTATTAATCTTACTATGGTTTGGTATCCAGTGGAAAGTTTTCCGTATTTTTTTCCTAGTATTTAGATTGAATTCATTAACTAAATAGTCCTTATATTCCTCATCCCAATCCTTGTATATGGTTTTAGCTATTTCAAATAGCTTTTTAAGCTTAAGATCATTAAAAGCTATTCCCCCCCTATCTTTTACAAAAGATATTTGCTCCATTCCATGAGCGTTTTCAAATACATCTTCATTGTCTAATAATACTTCTCCACTATCTCTTAGTATTTGACTGCTTATTATATTTAATAATGTAGTTTTCCCAACACCATTCCTACCTAATAGTCCATAAATTTTATTTTCTTCAATGGTAATATTTACATCCTGTAACACTTGATTTTTGCCATAGGATTTGTTTAAATTTTTGATTTCAAGCATATTATTCCCCCCCTCCCCCCCCATAATCTTTTAAAAATTTTATTACTTCATCTACTGGTATCTCAAGCCTTTGAGTTTCTAGAATAATCTCTGGAAGAATCTCTTTAAAAAAAACCTCTTGTCTTTTCTTTAAAACTTTTCTTTTTGCTCCCTCTGCTACAAACATTCCAAGCCCTCTTTTCTTGTAAAGGACTCCCTCATCTACCAAAAGATTAAGGCCTTTTCTAGCTGTAGCTGGATTTATCTGATAGATTCTCGCAAATTCATTTGTTGATGGTGCTTGATCCTCCTCCTTCAAGTTTCCTAAAAGTATGTCATTTTCTATTGCTTCTGCAATTTGTATATAAATTGATTTATCTGAATCTAAGTCAAGCAAATTTCCACCTCCATTTTAAAACGATGTTAATTGGTTAGCTACCTATGTAACTAAGTATATCCCCCCCATTGTTCTCTTTTGTCAATAATTTTTTTTAATTTTTATTATATTTATATTAATAAGCAAATAAAAAAAATTGACACCAATATATGGTATTTCAATATATTAGTGTCAATTTTAAATTCTACATATTAATTTTCATATAAAATACATAAGGGATTTCATTCCAATATTTTTCATTTTATTTTTAAAATATCTATGTTATTATGAAATTAATAAAATCATAAAGGAGGCACATATGCTACAAGTCAATAATTTAAGCAAAAATATCACAAATTAGAAGCCGTGAAAAATATAAGTTTTACAGTTGGGAATGGTAGCATTACCATATTATTAGGTCCTAATGGTGCTGGGAAAAGTACAGTTATTAAATCTATTGTTGGATTATTGAAATATACTGGTTCTATTGAAATAAATAATTTTTCTAATAAATCTTTAGAAGCCAAAAAGGAATTTTCCTATGTACCAGAATCACCTGCATTATATGAATTATTAACTTTAGAGGAACATATTAATTTTATAGCTAAGGCCTATAATATAGAAAACTATGAGGAAAAGGCTGAATTACTTTTAGAAAGATTCGATATGACTGATAAAAGAGATAAATTAGGAAGGGAACTTTCTAAAGGTATGCAGCAGAAAGTAAGCATTATTTGTGCCCTTATAACTGAACCTAATTTAATACTCTTTGACGAACCTATGATAGGATTAGACCCTAAGGCCATTAAAGAATTGGAGTCCATTTTTTTTAGAATTAAAAAGCCAAGGAAAATCTATAATAATTAGTACCCATATTATAGATTCTATTATAGATATATGGGACCATGCCTTTATAATGAAGGATGGGGGGGAAATAATTTTTAAAGGAAATAAGGAAGAATTAAATGCCAAAGGTGAAAGTCTAAAGGATATTTTCTTTAAGACTACGGAGGTAATATAATGGAAGCTATAAATTATCTATTGAAAAGAACCACTATTAATTCTATAAAAGAATTGCGAAAGCATCCTATAAAATTAATACT
>JMBX01000146.1_pt1 | contig 18857 bp, 33 predicted proteins | sample 616521 | NCBI WGS metagenome assembly JMBX01 (sample SAMN02727906, study PRJNA239997) | anaerobic digester metagenome | biome: anaerobic digester; isolation source: mesophilic anaerobic digester inoculated with municipal waste water sludge... | place: Germany: Bielefeld University, CeBiTec ...
TATGTTATACTTTAGGAACTCTAATAATCACTTCAACAAAGTCTTCTCTATCAATTTCTTCATATTTAGCATTAATTCCAAATTCTTTAATTGCCTTATATGCTTTTCTAATGGTATTTAAATATATTCTAATATTGATTAGAGATTTAATATTTTGTTTAGGCTTAATCTCCTCTTCTTTTCTTAAACTTTCTAATATATCTTCAACTAAAACTTCAGTATTATTGACATTTAATCCTTTCTTTACCACTTTGTCTAAAATCCTACGTCTTAATTCATCATCTGGTAATTTTAGTAATGCCCGTCCATGTCTTTCTGTAAGGTTTTCTTCAACTAACATCTTCTGAATATCCACAGGTAGTTTAAGTAGCCTTATTTTATTTGCAATTGTAGATTGGGACTTACCAATTTTTTTTCAGCTAATTCTTGTTGTGTAAATCTATGATCGCCTATTAAATTATAGTATCCCTTTGCTTCTTCGATAAAGTTTAAATCTTCTCTCTGAAGATTTTCAATCAATGCTATCATAGCTGATTCTTTATCCCTATAATCTACAACTAAAGCTGGTACTTCTTTTAGCTCGGCCAATTGTGAAGCTCTTAGTCTTCTTTCTCCTGCAATTAATTCATAAGTGTCTGTTGTAATTTGTCTTACACTAATTGGTTGAATAATTCCATAGGACCTTATAGACTGAGATAATTCTTCTAAGGATCTTTTGTTAAAGTTTCTCCTAGGCTGATAAGGATTTGGTCTAATAGCTTCTATAGGAATATATTTTACCTCCTGATGTAAAGCCATAATATAACACCTCTTCTCATAGACTTTACTTAATATATTCTATTTAGACCTGATATTTCCTTTTTTTATTTCCCAATTTATTTCCTACAAATTCTTCCATATTATAAGGGGGGGTTTTCCTAGGTTTTCCACCACCTCTAGGGTATTTTGTCGGAGTTTCACGTATTTTTTTCTATTATTAACAAAGAATGCTCTATATCACTTTCAGGTATTTTAATTATCTTCTTATCTATTAATTTACCTCCCAATACCTTTATAGCTTTTTCACTATTTTTAAGTTCTTCTTCAACATCTGGACCCTTCATTGATATGAAGTAGCCACCAACTTTTACAAAGGGTATGCAGTACTCACACAAAGTATCTAAGGATGCTACTGCCCTAGAAATACAAATATCATAGCTTTCTCTATATTGAGAAGTCCTACTTAGCTCTTCAGCCCTTCCATGAATAGCTTCTATTCCCCCCCTTAGATCCAAAGCTGTAATTACCTCATTCAGAAAAACAATTCTCTTGTTTAAGCTATCAAGTAAAGTTACCTCTAAGTCCTCATTTATAATTTTTAAAGGTAATCCTGGAAATCCACCACCTGTACCTACGTCTATTAATTTTAATCCATTATTAAGCTTACCAGTATTAAAGGGAGTTAAACTATCTAGAAAATGTTTTATATCTATTTCTTCATCATCGGTTATGGCAGTTATATTGATCTTTGTATTCCATTCCTTTAATAATTCTTTATATTTTTTTAAATCTTTCAATATCCTTATCTTTTAATTCTACTCCCAATTCCTTTGAACCTTTTATTAAAATCTCTATATTTGTCATTTGTTTAATTCCTTTCTCCTCTTTTGTTCTAAATATATTAATAATACATTTATATCTGAAGGGGGGGATACTCCTGAGATTCTAGAAGCTTGGCCTACAGAATCTGGCTTGATTTTATTTAACTTTTGAGCTGCTTCATTACTTATTCCCTTAACTAAACTATAATCCAAATCCTGGGATAGTTTCTTATTTTCTAATTTTTTTAAATTGTTCTATTTGAATCATTTGTTTTTTTTAATATATCCTTCATATTTAATTTGGATTTCCACCTGATGCCTAATTTCTCTTAGTAGTTCTTCTCTTTCAGGATCTAATTCTTTAGTAATATCATAATTTAGTTCAGGTCTTTTTATTAATTCATATATAGTTGTTGGAGATTTAATTTCACTAGTATTCCATTTTTTTTAGTATTTTATTATTTTCTTCCGTTGGATTTATTCTCACTGTTTTTAATCTTTCTAATTCAGCATTTACAGCTTTTTCCTTTTCTAATACTATTCTATATCTTTCTTCTGTAACTAAACCTAATTCATATCCTTTTTTAGTTAATCTTAAATCTGCATTATCTTGCCTCAAAGTCAATCTATATTCTGCCCTAGATGTCATCATCCTATAGGTTCATCAGTACCTTTAGTTACTAAATCATCTATTAATACTCCTATATAGGCTTCTGATCTATCAAGTATAAAGGGCTCTTTACCCTTTATATTTTGTACAGCATTAATTCCTGCTATTAGCCCTTGAGCTGCAGCTTCTTCATAGCCAGAGGACCCATTAATTTGCCCTGCAAAAAAATAAATTGTTTATTTCTTTATGTTCTAGACTCCTCTTTAAAATAGTAGGATCTATAGAATCATATTCAATTCCATAAGCTGTCCTCATAAACTTTACATTTTCCAATCCTATTATCTTTTTATACATTTCTAGTTGTACCTCTTCAGGTAATGTTGAACTAGCACCTTGGACATATATTTCTTTAGTAGATAATCCTTCAGGTTCTAAAAATATTTGATGCTTTTTCTTGTCTGCAAATCTAACTACTTTATCTTCAATTGACGGACAATATCTAGGACCTATTCCTTCTATAACACCAGAATACATTGGTGATCTATCTATATTTTCCCTAATGATTTCATGAGTTTCTTCAGTAGTATATGTTAAATAGCAAGGCACTTGTTCAATGTCAAACTTTTTACCCATATTCAAAAATGAAAATGGAATTATTTCCTCATCTCCTGGCTGAATTTCCATCTTTGAATAATCTATACTATCCTTATGAACTCTAGCGGGAGTACCTGTTTTCATCCTTCTTAAGTTAAACCTTTTTCTTTTAAGGAATCTGATAATATATTTGATGGAAACATTCCATCAGGCCCTGATGAATAATTTACCTCACCTATAAATATTCTACCCTTTAAATAAGTTCCCGTTGCAAGAATTACAGCTTTGCAACGATAAATTCCTCCTGTTCTAGTTACTACACCCTTTACCTTGTTGTCTTCAATTAAAATATCAATGGCTTCTCCTTGACGTAATGTAAGGTTTGGCTCATCCTCCAATACTTTCTTCATTTCCATATGATATAATTTTTATCAGCCTGTACTCTTAAGGAATGAACTGCAGGACCTTTAGATGTATTTAACATTCTACTTTGAATAAATGATTTATCTATATTAATAGCCATTTCTCCACCTAAAGCATCAATCTCTCTAACTAAATGTCCTTTACCTGTACCACCAATATTGGGATTACAAGATAAGGCCACTATGGAATCAAGGCTCATAGTTAGGACTAAAGTTTCCATACCCATCCTACTACTTGCCAAAGCAGCTTCCACTCCTGCATGACCAGCACCAATTACAACTACATCATATTCTCCTGCATCATAATACTTTAAATCTTTCATAAGTTGTCACCTTTCTAATATAGGTTTATAGTGAATTTCTATTTTCCAATACAAAATTCTGAAAATATCTTATCTAATATGTCTTCTCCTATGGTATCTCCAGATATTTCTCCTAAGTTCTCCCAACAATCCCTTAAATCTACTTCTATACAATCTAAGGGTACTTGTAATTTTATATCCTCTAAAGCACTTTCTATATTAATTAATGCCTTCTCCAATTGATTTTTATGTCTAATATTAGTAACTACAACTGTTGAATCAGATTGGATTTCTCCAGAATAAAACATATCTTTAATACTCTTTTCTAAAATATCTACTCCTATGCCTTCAGTAATTGAAGTAGTAATTACATTTTTGTTACTAATTAAACCTTCAAGAAAATCCACAGTATATTTACTAGGTAAATCTGTTTTATTTAACAACACAAGGGATTTTCTCTTCTTTATTAAATTAATTATTTCATAATCTTCCTCTGTAAGTTCCCTAGATGCATCAAATACTGCTATTATTAAATCAGCATCTTCCAATGTTTTTTTTAGCTCTATCTACACCTATTTTCTCTACAGCATCTTCTGTTTCCCTAATACCTGCAGTATCTATAATTTTAAAGGTATTCCATCAATATTTACATATTCCTCAATTATATCCCTAGTAGTACCAGGAATATCTGTTACTATAGCTCTATTTTCCCTTAAAATTGCATTTAATAAAGAAGATTTTCCCACATTTGGTTTTCCTAAGATAACAGTATTAATACCATCTCTTAGAATTTTTCCTCTATCTGCAGTAGATAAAAGTCTTTTTTATTCTATCACTTACATCTTTCCCTTGTTTTTCTAGTTCTTCAAAGGTAATCTCTTCTACATCTTCATCAGGGAAATCTATGGAAACTTCTATATGAGCTATCATATTTAATAAAATATCTTGTATTTTTTTTATTTCATTTGATAGACTACCTTCCAATTGATCTAATGATACTTGAAAACTCTTATCTGTTTTTGATCTAATTATATCAATTACTGCTTCTGCCTGAGATAAGTCTAATCTACCATTTAAAAAAAGCTCTCTTGGTAAATTCTCCTGGCTCAGCTAATCTAGCCCCCCCATTTCTCAATAATAATTCTAAAGTTTTTCTAACAGGAATTATCCCTCCATGACAATATATCTCTACCATATTTTCCCTAGTATAGGTATATGGCTCCTTCATATATACTATTAAAACTTCATCTATGATCTGTTCATTTTCTCTATCTATTATATGGCCATAGGTTAATTTTCTGTTGTCAGATTCTATTAACTCCTTGATTTTACTTCCTTTAAATATTTTATTACCTATATTTATAGCGTTTTTTTCCACTTAATCTTACAATACCTATACCTGCTTCTCCTACAGCAGTAGATATAGCTGCTATTGTATCTGACATATTTTCACCGCCTTATTACTCTATATAATTGATTTTCATCTATATTTTAATTATTATATTAACCCATGTCAAATTGAAATATTTACCCTAGTAAATATTAATATTTTTTTCAAATGGAACTTTCATATTCTTTATAAGAAAAGCCCTTGATTTTTTTAAATAAATCATCGGGCTTCTTACAAATATTATTTTCTTATTTAGATTGGATTACTACCCTTCTATAAGGTTCTTCTCCTTCACTATAGGTAGTTACACCTTCATAATTTTGTAATGTTGAATGAATAATTCTTCTTTCATAAGGATTCATAGGTTCAAGTTTAACTGGGCGACTACCATTTATAGCTTTTTCTGCCATTTTTTTAGCTAGTCTTTCTAAAGTCCCCTCTCTTTTTTCCCTATATCCACCTACATCTATAATAACCTTTGTATAATTAGGTCTACCTTTGTTTACAGCAAGACTAAGTAAATACTGTATTGAATCTAAAGTATTACCTCTCTTACCAATTAAAATTCCTTTATTGGAAGGATCAATATCTTTAATTTCAATATATAGGGAATTTCCTTCTTTTTTTAATTTCGTTTGTTGCCTGAATTCCCATGTATTCCATAATATTATTTAAAAAATCATTAGATATTTCCACAGGATCATTTATTAATGTTACCTTTATTTTAGCTTCTTTAGCCCCCCCAATTAAACCAAATAATCCTTTACTAGCTTCCTCCATTATTTCAATTTCCACATCTTCTTCCCTTGCATCTAACTCTAACAAAGCTTCCTTTAATGCATCTTCAACAGTTTTAGATTGTTTAATAACATACTTCATATATTATTTATCCTCCTTGATTTTACCCAAAGACCTGTTAGATATTAACTGTTGCACTATTGTAAAAATATTACTAATTACCCAATATAATGCTAATCCTGCAGCAAAGCCTTTTGAAGCCATAAATATCATAACAGGCAAGAAATAACTCATTGTTTTTTTTGTGTAGCTTGTGCTTGGGGGGGATCTGAATTTGGCGGTGCCATTACTGCACTTTGAATATATGTGGTTAATGCAGCTAATAAAGGTAACCCCCCCACAAATATGGGTCTGGATTATCGAGATTTTTAATCCAAAAGAAGGTTTTATTCATAGCCTCATAAAACCCAGGTTCAGTAAATGCATATCTAGCTGGGTCTCTAAAACTGCCAAAATGCAAAATTATTGGCATCTGTATCAATAAAATTAAACATCCAGATGCTGGATTGTAATTATGCTTTTTGTATAATTCTTGCATTTTTTACTTGCTGTGTTTGTGGATCATTTTTATATTTAGTTTGAATTTCCTTCATCTGCGGCTGTAATTCGCCCATTTTTTTTGTTGATTTAGCTTGTTGTAGATTTATAGGTAAAAGTAATAATTTAAAAATTATAGTTGTTATTATTATAGCAATTGCATAAAATGATAAATTTTCTGGCTCAGCACCTATAGTAGAAACCATATCATAAACAAATTTTAATAGTTTCCCTAATATACCGCCTAAAAATGCCGTCATATATTAACCCCCCCCTATCATAAAAGCGGGTCATATCCTCCTTCGTGAAACGGATGACATTTCAATATTCTTTTTATAGTTAAATAGGTTCCTTTAATAAAACCATATTTTGTATATGCCAACAAAGAATATTCTGAACAAGTTGGATAAAACCTGCAACTCTTCCTAACTAATATATACTTTGAAATTACATTTTGATAAAATTTAATTAATAAAATAGCAATCTTAGTCATATTAATTCACCTTTTTTTTAAAACTCCTGCTATTTTCATAATATGGATCATAGAACTCTCTAATTCATCATAGGAAATATCAACAATATTTTCTTAGGTATAAAATTAAATCATAGCCTTTTTTTTATTCTATGAAAGTTTAATCTATATATTTCCTTCATTCTTCTTCTTAATTTATTTCTAACAACTGAATTACCTATTTTTTTAGTAATTGTATAACCAACCCTTGTATCCTCTAAACCATTTTTTTCTAACATACAAAATCAAATTTCTATTCCAATAATTTTTTCCAAATTTGTATACCTTTTTAAACTCCATATTTTTTTCTTAATCTAAATTTTTTTTCCATGAAATACTCCCTTTATTTAGTTGGCCTTTATAAAAAGGCCACCAAATTAGCGGCCTAAGCACTCAATCTCTTTCTTCCTTTTCTTCTTCTATTTCTAATAATTGCCCTACCTGATTTTGTTTTCATTCTTTTCCTAAAACCATGTTCCCTACTTCTTTGTCTCTTTTTTTGGTTGATAAGTCATCTTCATTGAATACACCTCCTTACAATAGTCACATATATAAATATAGAGTTATCAAAATTAATTATAAATACTACTATTGATTATATTTATTTGTCTATACTATGTCAAGAATTTTAAACATTTAACCCTTATTTTAAAAATGTTAACAATCTGTTAGTCTTGTGGATAATTTTATTGAATATATATCTGTTTTTTTTGATATTATTAAATAGCATGTGGATATTATGTTTAAAATTATCTTTTTATAGTAGTTATACACAGTTTGTGGATAAGTTGTGTATAACTATGGAATATTTTCTTATATTTTGTCAATATTGTATAATACAAGGTTTTTTATACACAATTTATTTAAAAACACTATGTGGATAAATTGCATAACTATTATCTTGTTTTTAATGTTAACAATTTGTTAATATTTTTATCCACATGATTTTATTATAACTTATTTACTATATATAATATCAAGTTTGTTGATAAATATGTTAATAAATAATTTAAAAGATCAAAAAAAATGATAATTTATATAAGGGGGGGGTAAAATATGTCTTCAAATTTAGATAGTATTTGGAGTAATGTCCTAGATATTATCAAAGTAGAATTAACAGAAGTTAGCTATAATACTTGGTTAAAAACTATTATCCCTATTAGTATATCAGATAATAATATAGTTTTAGCTGCTCCAAATGATTTTACAAAGGGTATTTTAGAAGGCAGGTACTTAAATTTAATTAAAAATGCTATAAAAGAGGTTACACAAAAAGAATATTCTATTAGATTTATAATTCCAGGTGAAGAACAATCTTCAACAATTGGACAATCTGTAATTCAAGAAAATCAAGATAATAACCAAAGAGCCCAATTAAATCCTAAATATTCCTTTAGTACTTTTGTAATAGGAAATAGTAATAGGTTTGCCCATGCAGCTTCCTTAGCCGTAGCTGAAGCTCCTGCCCAAGCTTATAATCCGCTATTTATATATGGTGGAGTTGGACTAGGGAAGACACATTTAATGCATGCAATTGGACATTATATATTGAGTCAATCTCCAGATACAAAAGTAGTATATGTTTCATCTGAAAAATTTACTAATGAACTTATTAACTCAATTCGGGAATACAGAAATGAAGAATTTAGAAACAAATATAGAAATGTAGATGTATTATTAGTAGATGATATTCAATTTATTGCAGGTAAAGAGGGTACACAAGAAGAATTTTTCCATACTTTTAATGCACTTCATGAAGCAAATAAACAAATTATCATCTCATCAGACAGGCCGCCAAAGGAAATTCCAACCTTAGAAGATAGGCTTAGATCTAGATTTGAATGGGGGGGACTTATAGCAGATATTCAAGCTCCTGATTTAGAAACAAGAATAGCCATCTTAAGAAAAAAAGCCAATATAGAAAATATTGAAGTATCAGATGAAGTAATGCAATATATAGCAACTATGATTCAATCAAATATAAGGGAATTAGAAGGTGCACTAATTAGAGTAGTAGCTTATTCTTCTTTAACAAATAAAGAAATAACCGTTGAACTAGCAGAAGAAGCATTAAAAGATATAATATCAAATAACAAACCAAGACAAATTACAGTAGATCTTATAAAAGAAGAAGTATCTAATAATTTTAATATAAAAATGGAAGATTTTAATTCTAAAAAAAGGACTAGAGCTATTGCCTATCCAAGGCAAATAGCCATGTATTTGACTAGAGAATTAACAGATTTATCCCTCCCTAAAATAGGTGATGAATTTGGAGGTAGAGACCACACTACAGTTATTCATGCTTGCGACAAAATAAGTACAGAAATATCTCAAGACAATGAAATAAAAGAAAAGATAGAATATATTATAGATAGATTAAAAGGGGATTAATTTACCCTTATGTGGATAATTTCTATTTTATTATAATGTTATCAACATGTTATTAAATTTTATATTCTCATGTATTTACAGCATATTTTAACTTATCCACATAATAACAAGCCCTACTACTATTACTACTATTTTTTTTATATATCCATATATCTATCTAGAAGGAGGAAAAAAAATGAAAATTAAAGTTGCTCAAAGAGAATTATCTAAACATATAAATATAGCTCAAAAAGGAATTTCAACAAGAACAACCTTACAAATACTTGATGGAATTTTATTAGAAACTGTAAAAGACAAACTTAAATTAACAGGAACTGATTTAGAAATAAGTATAGAAACATTTTTAGATTGTGAAGTTTTAGAAGAAGGTTCTATTGTTGTAAATTCTAGAATATTTGGAGATATAATAAAAAAAACTACCTGATGCCCCCCCTGTATCAATAGAGGTAGAAAATAATAATATCAATATTAAGTGTGAAAACTCTGAGTTTAATATTGCTGGTAATCCAGGAGAAGATTATCCAGATTTACCTTTAGTAGTAGAAAAGATTCCTTTAAATTACCTATGGATATATTTAAAGGAATTATTCGACAAACTGTATTTGCAACTACTCAAGACGAGACGAGACCTTCATTAACTGGTGTTTTAGCAGAAATAGATAACAATAATATTTCTTTTGTAGCTTTAGATGGATATAGATTAGCATTGAAAAAAATTACCAACTCAATCATCTTTAGATACAAAAATGATAATACCAGGTAGATCATTAAATGAATTAAATAAAATATTAGAAGAGAAAGAAGATGATTTAAAAATAAGTATTTCCCCAAGCCATACCATATTTAATATTGGAAATACCATAGTATATTCAAGATTATTAGAAGGACAATTTTTAATTATAAAGATATAATTAGGCAAGATCATAAGACAAGTGTTATAGTAAATAGAAAAGATTTTCAAAATAGTTTAGAAAGAGCTTCTTTATTAGCTAAAGAGGAAAAGGCAAATTTAGTAAAATTAAGTATTTTAGACAATAAAGTTATTATTAAATCAAATTCAGAAATAGGTAATGTATATGAAGAAATAGAATCACAACAAAATGGAGAAGATTTAAATATAGCTTTTAATTCTAGATACTTATTAGAAGGAATAAAGACTATAGAATCTGAAGAAATACAACTTAACTTTATGGGAAGTTTAAATCCATGTATAATACAAGGAATAGATGATGATAGTTATACTTATTTAGTATTACCAGTTCGACTAGCTCAAGATGATTTTTAGAGGTGTAAAGATGAAAGAAATAGAAATAAATACAGAATATATAAAATTAGATCAGTTTTTGAAATTATGTAATATTGTTCAAACTGGAGGACATGCAAAAATATTGATTCAAGATGGATTAATTAAAGTAAATAATGAAATTTGTTTAGCTAGAGGGAAAAATTAGAAAGGGAGATATAGTAGAAATTATAGAAGGAGATAGATTTATTATAAAATAAATCTATCTTATAAAGCTACTATAAGAACGTTTGTTTAGAAGTCTATTTTGTGATATAATCAATATGGAGAATATAACGTGCCTTAAGGAGTGTATTTCTTGAATGTAAATGAGATAAGGCTTATCAATTTTAGAAATTATAATAATATTAATTTTCATTTAAATAAAAATATAAACATTTTTATAGGCAAAAACGCTCAAGGGAAAACAAATCTTTTAGAAGGAATTTATATGTGCGCAACTGGGAAATCTTTTAGATCCAATAGAGATAAAGAAATTATTAATTTTTCAAAAAAAATGAAGCATATGTAGGTGCAAATATTAGTTTAGGAGATTATGAAAAATTTATAGAAATAAAATTAGATAGAGATAGGCCAAAAAAGAATCAGAATTAATAAAACAGAACTTAAAAGTTACAAAGAATTAAACAGTGGTTTAAATGTAGTAATATTTTCTCCAGAAGATTTAAGAATTATAAAGGATGGTCCTCAAGAAAGGAGAAACTTTCTAGATAATGGAGTTTCTCAAATTAAGCCTGTCTACAATTATAATATGAGTAGATATAAAAAGATTTTATTTCAACGAAATAATCTATTAAGGACAAGTAAATTTAAAAAAAAGATATAACTAATCTACTAGATGTTTTTGATTTGCAAATTTCCAAAATAGGAACAAGTATTATGGTGGAAAGAAACAACTATGTTAAGGAATTATCAAAAATATCAAAAATGACACATAAACAAATTACTAGGGGGGATCTGAAAATCTTGAATTAGAATATATAACCAATGTTCCCATTATAGATGATAAAAGGGAAATGGAGAAATTGTATTTAAACTTAATGAAAAAAAATACAAATAGAGATTTAGAATATGGTACTACGGAAATTGGACCCCATAGGGATGATATTTAATGTCTATAAATAATAATGATGTAAAAGTTTTGGTTCTCAAGGTCAACAAAGGACAGTAGTATTATCTTTAATATTGTCTGAAGTAGAATTAATAAAAAAAAGAGAGAGGAATGTATCCAGTACTTCTTTTAGATGATGTATTTCTGAATTGGATTTAGATAGAAGAAAATATATAAGTACATTGTTTCATAATATGCAAACATTTATAACTTTAACTAATAGTGAAAATTTAAAGTCTATGAATGGTTTTAATAAGTCTATATTTTATATTGAAGATGGAAAATTAATAAATAAGGAGTAATTTATGATTATTCATATAGGTGAAAATATTTCTTTATTGGGAAAAAGTATAGTGGCAATACTTGATGTAAAGACGGTTTTAGAGAGTAAAGATACTAAAGATTTTATTGATGACTTAATTAAAAAAATTGTCTGGCAAATAATTTAGAAAAAAAACATAAAAACTTATATTATAACTACAGATGATAACTCTATAATTAACAGAAAAAAACAAATAAGTACAAATTATATGTATCTAATATATCTTCAACATCCTTACTAAAAAGAATAAATATGAATGAGTTAGATTGGAGGAAAGTTAATGGCTAATGGAACAAATGGAAATAATGGTAGACATTATACAGCTGAAGAAATTCAAGTATTAACTGGACTAGAGCCTGTAAGAAAGAGGCCAGGTATGTATATCGGTAGTACAGGGCCAAAAGGTTTACACCATTTAGTATATGAAGTTGTAGATAATAGTGTTGATGAAGCTTTAGCAGGAATTTGTGACACTATTTATGTGACTATATATGAAGATAATTCAGTTTCTGTAGAAGATAATGGTAGTGGTATTCCTGTAGAAACCCATCCACAAACAGGTAAATCTACAGTAGAAACAGTACTAACTATACTTCATGCAGGAGGAAAATTTAATAACTCTGCATACAAAGTATCAGGTGGACTTCATGGTGTAGGTGTTTCTGTAGTAAATGCTCTATCAGAATGGTTAGTAGTTAAAGTTAAAAGAGATAATAAAGAATATATGCAAAAATTTGAAAGAGGAAATACCTTAACTCCTTTAGAAGTAATAGGAGAAAGTAAAGGTACTGGTACAACTATACATTTTAAACCAGATAATAAAATTTTTGAAACTATAAACTTTAGTTTTGAAACTTTAGAGTATAGATTTAGGGAAATGGCTTTTTTAAACAAAGGAATAAAAATAATAATTAGAAGATAAGAGAAATGATCTAAAAAAAAGAATTTTATTATGAAGGTGGAATTAAATCCTTTGTAGAGTATATTAATAAAAATAAAAATTCCATACAAAAAGATGTAATCTATTTTGAAGCTGAAAAAGATGGTACTTTAGTAGAATTAGCTATGCAATATACAGATGGATATTCAGAAAATGTACTGACATTTGCTAATAATATAAATACTCAAGAAGGTGGAACTCATCTATCAGGTTTAAGAACAGCTCTTACTAGGGTAATGAACGATTATGGTAGAAAATATAATTTTATAAAAGAAAAAGAAGAAAACTTATCTGGAGATGATGTTAGAGAAGGTTTAACAGCCATATTATCTGTAAAATTACCAGAACCCCAATTTGAAGGACAAACGAAAGGTAAACTTGGTAATAGTGAGACAAGGGGGGGAATTGTAGAGACTTTAACCTATGAGTTTTTAAATAACTTTTTAGAAGAAAATCCTAAAATAGGCAGATCCATCATAGATAAGGCTATTAGTGCCCAAAGAGCTAGAGATGCAGCAAGAAAAGCCAGGGAATTAACAAGAAAAAAGAGTATTTTTGATAATACAACTTTACCTGGTAAACTTGCAGATTGTCAATCTAGTGATTTAAATATAACAGAAGTTTATCTAGTGGAAGGTGATTCTGCTGGAGGAAGTGCTAAGCAAGGTAGAGATAGAGAATTTCAAGCAATATTACCCTTAAGAGGTAAAATATTAAATGTAGAAAAGGCAAGATTAGATAGAATTCTTAATTCAGATGAAATAAAAATGTTAATAACTGCCTTTGGAACTGGCATAGGAGAAGAGTTCGATATAGAGAAACTTAGATATGGGAAGATAATAATAATGACGGATGCTGACGTTGATGGAGCCCATATTAGGACATTATTACTTACATTTTTCTTTAGATATATGAAAGAATTAATAGAAAATGGACATGTATATATAGCTCAACCACCATTATATAAAATATCAAAGGGTAGAGCAGAACATTATGCCTATAGTGATGAACAATTAGAAGAGATACTAAAGGAAATAGGAAGGACTAATTATTCAATTCAAAGATACAAAGGTCTTGGAGAAATGAATCCAGAACAATTATGGGATACTACTATGGATCCTGAAAATAGAATATTATTAAGGGTGACAATAGAAGATGCAGTAGCAGCAGATGAGATATTTACAACTCTTATGGGAGACAAAGTAGAACCTAGAAGAGAGTTTATTCAAAATAATTCTAAATTAGTTAAGAATTTAGATGTATAGATGGAGGTGTATATATGGATATAGAAACTGGCCAAATAATTGATATAAATATTGAAAAGAAATGAAAAGTCTTATTTAGATTATTCCATGAGCGTTATAGTAAGTAGGGCTTTGCCAGATGTTAGAGATGGTTTAAAACCAGTTCATAGAAGAATACTTTATGCAATGAATGATTTGGGAATGAGTCCTGATAAGCCATATAGAAAATCTGCTAGAGTAGTAGGAGATGTATTAGGTAAATACCACCCCCCCATGGAGATAGTTCCGTATATGATGCTATGGTAAGATTAGCCCAGGATTTTAATACTAGATATTTATTGGCAGATGGACATGGTAACTTTGGTTCCATTGACGGAGATAGTGCAGCAGCAATGCGTTATACAGAAGTTAGAATGACCAAGATGGCCATGGAGATGTTAAGGGATATCAATAAAGAAACTATAGATTATAGGCCTAATTTTGATGAAACCTTACAAGAGCCCGTAGTGTTACCCAGTAGATTCCCAAATTTAATGGTAAATGGATCTTCTGGTATAGCTGTTGGAATGGCAACTAATATACCGCCTCATAATTTAAATGAAGTTATAGATGGCATTGTATTATTACTAGATAATCCAGATACTACAATAGATGAATTAATGGAGAAAATTGTAGGACCAGACTTTCCAACAGGAGCATTTATATTAGGTACTAGTGGTATAAAGTCAGCTTATAAAACTGGTAGAGGAAAATTAAAATTAAGAGCAGTGGCAGAAATAGAAGAACATACTAGGGGGGGTAGAATGAGAATTATAGTATCAGAACTACCTTATCAAGTAAATAAAGCTAATTTAATAGAAAAAAAATTGCAGAACATGTTAGGGAAAAAAGAATAGAAGGTATATCAGATTTAAGGGATGAGTCTGATAGAGATGGTATGAGAATTGTAATAGAACTAAAAAGGGATGTAAATCCTAATATAGTTTTAAACAATCTTTATAAACATACTCAAATGCAAGTTACTTTTGGTGTAATAATGTTAGCATTAGTAGATGGAGAACCTAAAATATTAAATTTAAAGGAAATGTTAACCCATTATATAGCTCATCAAAAAGAGATTATTACTAGAAGAACACAATTTGATTTAAATAAAGCTGAAGCTAGAGCTCATATTGTTGAAGGATTGAGAATTGCATTAGATAATATAGATGAAATTATAAAAATAATTAGAGGCTCTAAAGATGATGCTTCTGCAAAAGAAAAAATTAATAGCCTCTTTTAAATTATCAGATATACAAGCACAAGCAATTTTAGATATGAGATTAAGACGTCTTACTGGTTTGGAAAGAGATAAATTAGACGAAGAATATAGGGAGTTAATTAAACAGATAAATATATATAAAGAAATTCTAGCTAACGAAAGACTTATTTATAATATAATTAAAGAAGAAATATTAGAAATAAAAGAAAAATATGGAGATAGAAGAAGAACAAGAATAGTACCTTCATCAGGAGAAATAAGTATTGAAGATATGATAGCAGAAGAAGATATAGTTATTACATTAACTCATTTTGGATATATCAAGAGAATGCCTCAAGATACTTATAAAACTCAAAGAAGAGGTGGAAGGGGGGGTATAATGGGTCTAACTACTAGGGATGATGACTTTGTAGAAGATCTATTTATTACATCTACCCATGATACTATTTTATTCTTTACAAATAAGGGTAAGGTATTTTCATTAAAGGCATATGAAATCCCTGAAGCTGGAAGACAGGCAAGAGGAACAGCTATTATTAATTTACTAAACATAATGGGGGGGATGAACGAGTATCAGCTATTATACCTATTTCATCCTACGAACCTGATAATAATTTAGTTTTAACAACTAAAGAAGGGATTATTAAAAAGACTAAATTAGAAGAATTTGCTAATATAAGAAAAAAAATGGAATTATAGCTATTAATCTACGGGAAAATGATGAATTAATAGCAGTTAGAAAAACAGATGGTAATAGTGAATTAATAGTTGTTACAAAACAAGGGATGTCCATTAGATTCGATGAAAAAGATGTAAGACCTATGGGAAGAAATGCCATGGGAGTTAAAGCTATTACTTTAGAGGACAAAGATGAAGTTGTAGCTATGGAACTAGTAGAAGATGATAAATATCTATTGGTTATTTCTGAAAATGGTTTTGGAAAGAGAACTCAATTAAGTGAATATAGAATTCAACTTAGAGGTGGTAAAGGTATAAAAACCTATAATATTAAGGAAAAAAAACTGGAGAAATAGTATCCGCCAAGGTTATAGATGAAAATGATGAAATCATGATGATTTCTCACGGTGGAACAATAATAAGATTAAATTCTAAAGATATATCTATTATGGGGGGGAGAAGTACTCAAGGTGTAACACTTATGAAAATGCAAGATGATAAAGTAGTAGCTGTTGCTAAATATGTAGAAGATTAGAGGTACTAGGGAATCTCAAGATTGAGATTCCCTAGTATTTTACTTTACATTATAAATAAAATATTATAAAATTAATGTGATATCTAAAGAAATAAGGAGGATTGAGCATGTCTTTTAATATGAAGGTAGATTTTAATGAGGATAAAAACATTTGGGTTTTCACTCCAGAAGGGGGGGATTTAGATATATATACTTCTGATGAGTTTAAAGAAGAAAGTTCTAAAAGCCTTTGAATCTAAAGAAACAGATTTAGAGATAAATGGAGAAAAATTAGAATATGTAGATAGTACAGGTTTAGGAGTTTAATTAGTGTTTTAAAAAGAGTAAGAGAAAGGGAAAAAAAAGATATATATTGCCAATGTAAAACCTAATATACGAAAAATATTTGATATTACGGAATTGGACAAACTATTTATTTTTAGAGGTGAAAATGATGGCCAATGACACCATATTTTTAGATGTACCCAGTAAGCCAGACTATATAAGTCTTATAAGACTTACCACATCGGGAATAGCCCATAATATGAGATTTAGTATAGACGATATTGAAGATGTAAAAGTATGTGTAGCAGAGGCATGTGTCAATGTGTTAAATTTAAACAATGTTGATAAAATTTCAATTGCTTATGAAGTAAGAGAAGATAGACTTGTTATAAAGGTTAAAGATGTAATAGAGAATATATCAAGTGAATTAGATAGATCTGAAGAAGGAGAATTAGGATTATTAATTATTAAGTCTTTAATGGATGAAGTTATTTTTACAAAAGAAGGAATAGAAATGACTAAATATATTGAATAAAGGATGGTAGTCAATGAAAAATGGGAACTACTACAATAAAGGAAAACAAAAGAAGATGGGAAAACAGGAAATAAAGGAGCTATTTAAAGAATATAAAGAAACACAAGATAAAGAAATAAGAGAAATTTTAATAGAACAACATCTTTATATAGCTGAAATATTGTCTAAGAAATATTCCAATAGAGGGATAGATTATGACGATATTTATCAAGTTGCTTGCATTGGACTTATATATGCTGTAGATAGATTTGATGTGGACAAGGGGGGGTTTGAATTTTCTAGTTTTGCAACACCAACTATTATAGGAGAAATAAAAAAAACACTTTAGAGATAAAGGTTGGACTATTCGAGTACCTAGAAGAATACAAGAATTATCTAAGAAAATAAATAATTCTAAAATAACATTTAAGCCAAACTTTACAAAGATCACCTACAGTAGCAGATATAGCAGAATATCTTGATTCAACAGAGGAAGAAATATTGGAAGCAATGGAAGCTAGTAAAGTATATACACCTCAATCCCTTGATATAACTTTGATTCCAATAATGATGAAAAGATATTAATTTAGCAGATTTAATAGGAGAAGAAGATTATTACTTTAGTAAAGTAGAAAATAGTGATTTTATATTAAAGACCATGGAATCATTAAATAAAATAGAAAAAGAAATTTTAATAGATAGATACTTTAATAAAAAAAACCCAGGTATCAATTGCAAAGAAATTAGATATCTCACAAATGACGGTATCAAGAATAGAGAAAAGGGTTATTGAAAAATTAAGAAGAGAAGCAGAAAAGGCAATGATAATCTAATAATTAAAAATAGACATACTAGTGGAGGTTGTGAAGTGAAAAAAAAGTAAATATAGGCGATAAGCTTGCAGATGTAGCATTAAAATTAGAAATAATTTTAACAATATTATTAGCTATAGGTATAACTATAGGTTTAATTGATATAATAAAATATTTTTATTATATCTTTGAAGCTGGGGGGGCTGTAGACTCTTATGATGTATTTAAACAGTTTTAGGACATACATTGCTCATAATTGTTGGAGTTGAATTAATGTTAATGTTAATTTATCACTCAACTAATGCAATTTTAGAATTAATATTATTTGTTATAGCAAGGAAGATGCTAATTTATGCAGAAACAATGTTGGATCTTGTACTTGGTACATTAGCTATAGCAATTATATTTTTAATAATTAAATATCTTTCCCCCCCTAAAAAGGATTTTGTTGCTAGAAATAAAAGTAAAGGAATTTATTCAGCATCAACTTCAATTAACAATATAATAAGAGCTACTGGTTTTGATATACCAATAGATAAAGGTAATACACTTGGAGGATTAACTTTTACATTAGCAAAAGAAAATAATAAACCAATTGAAGAAGGAACTGAGTTTTTTTATAGAAAATATAAAAATAAAAATATTAAAAGCAACTGATGGAGTTATAGATAAAGTCTTAATAGAAGATATAGATGAAATTGAAGAAGAAGATTAAAAGTATAATTTAAATAGAAA
>JMBX01000147.1_pt1 | contig 18724 bp, 39 predicted proteins | sample 616521 | NCBI WGS metagenome assembly JMBX01 (sample SAMN02727906, study PRJNA239997) | anaerobic digester metagenome | biome: anaerobic digester; isolation source: mesophilic anaerobic digester inoculated with municipal waste water sludge... | place: Germany: Bielefeld University, CeBiTec ...
ATATATGTCTAGTTTCAATTCCTCATAGGTAGTCTTGGTACAGGTATGCCCTGGACTATTTCTTTATCATCAATGGCAGTTTCAATTCCTCATAGGTAGTCTTGGTACCTAAAAGGATTATAACTCTTTTTTCTCCACTCAGTTTCAATTCCTCATAGGTAGTCTTGGTACTATATACTCAGTCATAAATTCACCGAAGGTTATGTCTTGTTTCAATTCCTCATAGGTAGTCTTGGTACGAACAATACGAAAAAGTAGAAACAAGGATACCGAGTTTCAATTCCTCATAGGTAGTCTTGGTACCGTTATCACTATCTAATAGATTGCCTGTTAGGGTGTTTCAATTCCTCATAGGTAGTCTTGGTACGTTAGGTTATCGTTTATCTGCATATATCATAGTTGGTGTTTCAATTCCTCATAGGTAGTCTTGGTACTGCCAAGCCATCTTATATCACCTCACCTTTTACTGAAGTTTCAATTCCTCATAGGTAGTCTTGGTACTCAAAACATAGGGAGACTACAGTAGCCAGAAACCAGTTTCAATTCCTCATAGGTAGTCTTGGTACTACTACCTGTACTTCCTAATTCCCCCCCAAGCATAGCATGTTTCAATTCCTCATAGGTAGTCTTGGTACTTAGAACAATCGGTATTAGGATGTATGATTTTAAAGTTTCAATTCCTCATAGGTAGTCTTGGTACTGGTTTGCTAATTGTGCTACTACTGAATTAGCCAGTTTCAATTCCTCATAGGTAGTCTTGGTACTTCTCCAGGGTTCATTCAACCACCCCCTTCATCATATGCGTTTCAATTCCTCATAGGTAGTCTTGGTACTATGACCATGGCCTGCATTAGATTTACCTTCCAACAGTTTCAATTCCTCATAGGTAGTCTTGGTACTTAATGCTGACCACATATAGCCAATCATACTTTTGTTTCAATTCCTCATAGGTAGTCTTGGTACCCGTGCACGTGGCACTATTACTACATCTTTATTATATTATACTATAATAGTTTTTTATAGCAACTAGTTTAAACATTATAATTTAGGGATTTTGTGTTTCATCGACCTATGGGGGGGTTTTGACACTACCATAGGTCGATGAAAATTATAAAAACATTGATTTAGGGTTTTTTTCTATTCCAATTACCTCTCTTTTGAATATTTCATATTAGCAAAAGAATATATTATTAAAGAATCTACCTCAGTATCCATAATAGAAGCAAGTTCATATTTCAATTTCTTTAAATTTGCCTCTGTTATTTCGCCCTCAAATACAGAATTCTGTACCCATGTTAAATATTTCCTACATATTTTTAGAGCTTTCCCTACCCTTTTTACACCAAAGTCATAGAATAAAATTACGAACATTTTACCACCCCGCTACAAATCCACTATATGGTTGATTTTCGGTAATATGTTTTTGGATTTTATATAATTCAAGCCTTATGAGTCTTTTATAACTCACATTTATATTTAAATGGGGGGGATGTTTTATAACTGTATCTAATTTCCCATTATATTCTTCTAAGAATTTTTTTCTTGCCTTTTTCTGAAATTAAAATCCCATTGAAATCTTTTTCAAAATCTTTGCTTGTTATGCTACCTCTATTTATTAAGGAAAAATGGTTCTATCTACAATAATAGGTTTAAAAATTTCTGCAATATCAAGATTTAATGTAAATCTTCTAGAGTTAGTTGCATGTAAAAAAAACCAATCCTTGGATCTAATTGTGTTTGATATATTTACCCCCTAATATTGTTGTATACATTATAGCATTTCCAAAACTAATTAGGGGAATTTATATTGTCTAATGGTGGCCTTTTGCTTCTTATAGTAAATTTAAAATCAAAATTATTTATTATTTTATTAAAACAATTATAATATTCATCCCTAATATTTCCCTCTAGGGCCATTAATTGTTCTATTTTACTCATGTGTTCCATTTTATCAATTTTACTCTCTATACTTTCCATTTCTTTTCCTAAATTTATTCCTCTTGAATTATAATATTTAAAATTACTAATATATTTCTAGTAGCTGTCTGTATTATTTCCCTTGCCAAAACTATCCTCTTATCATAGTCTAGATAATGTTCTGCCTGTTTAAGTATTACATATCCAGAATTTAAATGCTCCCTTGGATAGAAAGTTCCACTATAATATCCATAGTAATTAAAAAAATGAAGGCAGATTTCTTTTTGCGAAACAAAATCTAGAAAAGTTTTATTCAATGTAACTTCCCCCCCGAAAAACCAAATATTATTTATTTCCTCTACAGGAATATATTTTTTTTCCCAGTTTCAGTTTCAAACAGTATAGTATTATCTTTCCTTTTCATCTCTCCATCGTTAAATACATATATCTCCCTTTCAAATCTACACCCCTAGGCAAAACAATATTCTCTATATCCACACTTTCTACAATATTTATTTTTTTTACTATCGGTGGTGACATTTCACTAGCAATAATAAGCTTAATCTTTTTTCGGTTTCTTCAAGTAATAGTATAGTCTCCCTAGTAAGTTCTACATCTATTCTTTTTCTCTCCTCTGGATAAAGAAGTACCCCCCTTTAGCATTTATGCCTGCTTTTTCTAATTCTCTTAAGTAATACAACAACTGAATTTTTGATGCTTCCTCGAACTTAGAAGATTTTTTTAGTTTCACCTATAACTAATTCATCCTTAGTATTTAGTAATACATCAAATTTTACATTACCAAATTCAATTTCTTTTTTTGTTTCGACTATAGACTGTCTCATGAATAAACCTTCCAATTTCAATATTAGTATCTTTTTGGTTTGGGATAATATTCCTACTCATTAGCCAGACTTCTCTTTCACAAATCATATAATACCACATTAGGGTCCCATTAACTTCTATATTTTCAATATTATTGTCTTCAACAAAATTCATATGAATCATCCTTATATATAATGCCTTTTTCATCATTATACTCAATTGTATAAATCGGTAAATTATAATTATTTTCACAGTAGTTTCTCAATATATATTTTTTTATACCTTCCCAAACTTACAGGTACCTCATATAATGCAATTTTGGCATATTTCTTCTCTTGGAATAAGGTTTCCACCTCATCCTTAAATATATATGGGATAATTGAAATTTTGTATTGTCAATAAGCCTTGTTTGTAATTTATCCTCATCATAATTTAGGTCGAATATTACTTCTTCGTTTTCTATCCTATCATATAAAAGTATTGCTTCATTATAATTTTCATCATATAAATTGAATCCTTCATAAACTTCATCTATCATTTCCGCTATATCATATTCTGATAAATAGCCCTGATTTTTTTCGATCACTTCTCTAGATTTTATAAGGATATCCCTTGACTGTTTATATACATATTTCTCTGAAATTCCTGAGTAATCAAATACTATAAATTCAGAATCATTATACTTCCCTCGTCTATTGCATCTACCAGCCCTTTGTACTAAACTATCAATTGGGGCACATTCAGAGAATATTATATTGAAACTAATGTCCAATGATACCTCTATAACCTGGGTAGATATAACAAGTTCATAATCATTTTCATCCTCGAGAGCCTTTTCTTTGCCTATTCTATCTTTCATTGCAAATTCAGAGTGTAAACAAAGGGTGTTGTACTTAGGAGATAATTTATCATAAAGGCATTTGGCCCTTTCAATATTATTAACCACAACAGCAACCTTCTTTCCCATATCTAGATAATCTTCAATCTCATCTATTATATCCTCAAGCTGTTTATCTATATATCTCCAATTATTGTGTCGTCGCTCCATTAATTCTGTAGCTACAATTGGTGAATCTATATTAAGTATTTCGCTAAAATGATTTAATAAAAATTTAGGCATAGTGGCACTCATAATTATAACTTGCCCTTCTAATCTTTTTATCCTCTTTATTGTTTCCGTTATTAATCCTAATGTGAATGTGTCATAGGCTTGTATTTCATCAAAAATTACTGAACTTCCCACCAAAGCATATTCCTTTAACACCCAATACCCAAGATTAAATCTACTTGTTAGCAATTGATCCACTGTAGAAACCATTACTGGCGGTATAAAAGCTTTATATCGCAATAATTCAAATCTCCCCCCAACAGTATCTAATTCATCATTAATCGCAAAGTAAACATCAGAATTAGAATGGGTTAATCCACAATATTCCCTTTCAAAATAGTATTTAATTAATCTATCAAATATACTATTGGAAGTTACCATTGTAGGCATCAAGAAAATTATATTACTTTTTTTTCAAAATTAACAGCCCACAGAAGCGAAGCTTCTGTTTTACCAGAGCCTGTAGGTGCTATGGCCACCACATCCCCCCCTGTAGCCATAGCACATTTTTATGAAAATCCCTTTCAACATACTGATACCCATCAGCCTCAACCTTGTTTTTAATTTTATCTTTTAACTCATTTTGACTTAGGTTTTGCTGCAAGGGTTTTTCATCTGCCGATGCTACCCAATCACAATATTGTAATAATCCCTTGCATAGTGAATAAACTGTTCTAATATCTCCTTTAGACAATTCTGACTTTAAAAAAATAAGATTCTTTTGTGTAGTATTCTATATACTTCAACACTGTTTCCCTTTTAAATTTAAAATTTTTAGGTTCATCTATTAAGTCTATACTTAAACTATTCAATTCATTAACCAGGTTAATGCCATATTTATATTCTTCTAGTGTTAATTCAGGCCAATCTCTGGACATATTTCTTTCCCTATCAAAACTCTTAAAATTTGCATCTAGTTTTTTATGATGTGAAAGTACCGCATACAAATAATATGGAAAGTCATCTGGACTTTGTTGAATATACTCTTGCATAGAATATACCATATAAACAAAGGATAATAGTTCATGCCTGAAATATTCTTCCCTTCTAATACTTTCTCTATTTATTTTTTTGTGCATTTGATTCTGAAATGCAGAAGATAACTTTCCCATATCATGCATAGCGACTGCCAAATAGGTTTTTTTCTTCAAAGTCAGCCATATCTTGTCCAATATTAAATAATATCTTATCTAGAGCTTCCCTATTTCTATTAATCTCCACTTGAAATACATCTACACAGCTCTTTATATGATATTTATAACTTCCCTTATGCCCTTCGACAGGCTTAGCATAATACATTTTAGCACCACCTTAATATTTAATTAAATGCATATAAAGAGACTGGTTTCCCATTAAAAAAAATATACTGGTATAGAGTTCCTAAGAGAGTGTACATCCCCCCCAAAAACGTAAACTTACTAAACTTATTTGCTATTCTTTCGCCATTCGTTGTAAATTCAAAATCTATGGGTAAATTCTTTATAATTGGAGGTCTTATGCTAGCCCTTATAGGTAGCTCCTTTACAATCTCCCAATCTAATTCGAATTCATAGATATAATTGCCATAAATCCACGAATTTTTAATATCCTTGCTTTCTCCCGAAAAAAACTTCATAGCAAATTTCAGTTTCTTTAATACATGCAAGTTCATCACTATTACCAAGGGTCAATGCAAATTTAGGGTTTCTAAAACTCTCATGTATTTCATCTATTATCTGCTGATTTTTACATGCAATAAAAATTTCGGTATCAAGCCCGTATAAAAATTCCCTAATTAGGATATCCTTGTCTACCCCCCTTGTTTTTTTATCTTTGAATAATTCCACAAATCCTTTCCAAAACCCTGACTCTTTGCCCTACAACCTACAGCAATTTCATTGGTTTTAAAATATTCCATAGCATCTTTGAATTCTAAACCTAAGGCAGCACCACAAATTCCTACTATGGTTGTAGGTGGAGGCATGGGCATAGTTTCCTGATATAAATGAGTATTGGGATCCCTAAAGGAAGCCGTCATAGCATGAAATAATATAATTATGCCCTTCACAATATCCCCCCCCTTCTATTAGCTAATACCATAAACTTCATTTACCCAAGCATGAACATTTTCAAAACATTCCCCCCCCAAACTCATAAATTCATCATTATCTTTTGCAAAAAAATCCCTTTCTTTCTCCAATTGCCGAATATAAAATTTGATTACCAAAATCTTCAATAGTGTTATTTATTAATTCCACATTTATTTCATCTTCTCCGTTTATTCTTATGCTCTCCATAAAAATAGGGTTTTCACCTTCATAAGAGAAGCACATACAAATTTTGGGGATATATCAGATAAAAATCTACTTTGTCTACCAACTGTCCATAAATTTTGTATTGCATCGATTAATGCTAATACCCTTTCAGCTTTTTCCTTGTTATCTAGTTTAAGCTCATAATTTTCCCCCCCAACAGATTTTTCTCCTATTCTATCTAATTCTATCAAAATTGTCCCACAGTAGTAGCCTGAATGGATCTCTGTTTCAAAAATATTTGGATTCCCCCCCAGAACTCACAGACATATAATTGGTGGCAAAATCCAATTCTCCTAAATATGGTGTCATAGCTATAAGAGGTGATACCCTAACAGGACTAGTCCTCTTAATAGTGTTTGTTGAGGCATTCATAAAACCAAATAAATCATCATCAATATATTTTTGTGGTTCACATTTCGTTGTGGCTGCTCCCTTTTCTTTTTCACCAGCTTGCCCTTCAGATAATTCAAAGCCCATTACTGCCAATTGTTCTCTTAGTGCCCTCCTAACGGCCTGAGAAGAACAGTAGGGATAGTCCTTGCCATCATTTTTCCTTATTTTTTTTATACTAGAAATATTATCAACTTCCTTGTCAGAGCCGTTAAGTGAAGCATAGCTTGCCTTGGTTAAATAAGTGATTGTCAATGATTTAGCCTTAGTCATCTTTATTTTCCCCCCCTTATCTTTTTTTCTAAATAAATAAGTATTGTAAGTGTTTAATGCTCCCATAATACAATAACCTTTGAAATCTTCGAAATCCACTTCATTTAATATACCTTGTAAAATTTGATTAGATACTGATATACCATATCTAAATTGAAGAGTATTAATTTGTGCAATGAAATCTGTAACTGTACGTGTTTTTCTTAAAGAGAATAAATCTCCTCTAATCTTTTAAAGCATTTTCATCCCTGCCACCCGATTCATAGGCTTGAATCACGATTTGTTTGCCTAGATTTACGGCAACATTAATTTGTTCTCTATTCATAATATCCTCCTTTATAACTAAATAGTATTCTATTAAGAATTTAAGCATATTTTGTACATCTATAAATTTATTGCTGAAAACTTTTCTATATGCAATAGACTCTACATCAGAAAGGATACAGTGTTTGTTTAGTATGTTTTAGGACTTTATTCCTGGAAGGTAATAGATTTCCTTTATTATCTACTTCATATAAAGAATTATAGAAACTATTTATATTTACATTCCCTTCTAGAAGATGAGAAATCAATCTATAAGCATAACCCACATCATTGTAAAATATTAATTCCTTGGTAATAAAAGTTTGTCCCTTTTCTCCAAGCGAAATAACAATTATTTCTAATGGGATAGAAATAATTTCTCCCAATAATTGGGAAAAGAAATCTTCTTCATCCTCAATAATTTGGGTATTGCTTTTTAAAATCGAATAAGTATCTACAAAGTAGGCCCATAATAATTCATATGGCATCCTTGCCTTATTAATTAAACCCTTATCATCAAAACCTATATTTCTATAAAAGTAGTCTTCATCAATAGCCCGCAAAGCTGAACTACTACCAATTTTTCTTTGATTGTCAATATTGTGTTGTAAATTTGGAGAATTTAATAATAAAATTGATAAGTCATCTCCATCTCTTTTATAATTAATAATATCTATAGTAAACTTAGATATAAATTCGCATTCCCAGCATATTTTAGCAGGCCTATTTCCTTCAGTATGAAATGAGAGTGCCGCATTCTTACTTGCAAATAATAAAATGATGGTTGAGATATTTCAGACAAATTACTAGTTAGTTTCCCACATATTGAACAGGTAGATTGCTTTTAAGGTTTCTTTTGGAATTATTTTCACCCTAGGTTGGCATTCAGGTAGGGATAACAATAATTTGTCCTTTTTCCCTCCCCCCCATAGTTCCCTATTATTCTCTTTTAAATAATTGTCTACCCTAAGTTTAAAATCATCATCCATATCATCATATAAAATATAATCTGCTTTCCAACTGCTTCCTTTTACAAATTTTCCTACTACTGGGGTAGGAATTCTTTTTGGCTTTAAAGAAAATTCATTTGTGCCTCCATCATACATAACCAATTCCAATTTTTCTTTTTGTGATTTAGTTGATACATTCCAATACATAGATGCCAGGACTTCATAACAATGTTCCAAAACTCCCTTATCTTATCCTCACTTTCCCCCCCATAAATAGTAAGACTCTCAGTATCAAATTTCAAATCAATATTATCATAGTTTTCTTCTCTTTTGACCTGATCAGCTATAAAATACAATCCTACGATTCCAGCATCAAACCACCAATGATTTCTAACCTGAATTCTATATTCCAATTTATCCCTCCTCTCTATAGAATTTTAATACATCCGAAGCCCTGGCTGTTTTTACTTCCTAATCCTGAATCTGTTGCTAATTGTAACAAATCTTTATGCCCTTGAATTCTAAATTTCCCCCCCGAAACCCCCCCCTTTATAATAAAATTTTTATAATAAGTAAAATTTATTTTAGTACCACCTATTGCTTCTATCTTTATTCCTTTTTCAAAAGACAAATCAGTGCCATTTAAAGCATTATACTTTCTTACTAGATTTTCAGATACTATCCTACCGAAATCTGATTCATAAGCCTGGAAATAACAAGTATATTTGCTCCCATCAGGTCTTAAAAATGTACTATACGCTACTATAGGTGATAAAGTATTAATAACTATTTCATCCTTATCTATCACATAATTATAGATTTGTATCTGTTCTGTCTTAATTATATTTTTACCAATATAAAGATTATCGTTTTGTAACATATTGTTGGCTATAGATTTGCAGAATTTTTCTAATGGTGAGGATACTACAATTGCTAACCTTTTCCCAAAATTCAAATAATCTCCCATTGGTTTCCCTCTCTGAAGTATTTTTGAGAATGTAAAAAGTTTAAAGTTTCTCCCATTTTTAGTATATCCTTTGCTATGTAAAAAGTTTGCTAATTCATCATCTATATTATTATAAATAAAAGCCTGCAAAATAGAATTATAGTGAATTGGCAAAATAATATCCTCATTACTTGTAAAGCTTATTTTAATCTGCATAAATTGCACCTCCCCCCCTCTATATTATTCTACATACAATTCCTAAATCCTTCTTTATTTTTCAAATAGTTTAAAAATTTTTTTTCTACAATCCCTTCACCACTTCTTCATCCAATATTTTCTTCCTATTCTCCCAATCTGGCATAAGTGATGTTAAAATGTATAGAAATCACTGTCATGATTTCTATATTTAAAATGAATAAGTTCGTGGAGAATCACATAGTCTATACAGTGTTTTGGTGCTTTAATTAGTTCTGTATTTAGAATTATGGTTTTATCTTCTCTATAGCAGGAACCCCCCCACCTTGCTTTCATTTCTCTGATTTTTATTTTAGGTTTTGGTATATTGTAACTTTTTACTAGATTATACATCCTGTCTAGAGATTCGTTGAAATGGATATTTGCTTTCTCATGGATCCAATCATTAAATAACTTTTCTTTCTTATTAAAGTCATCTTTATCTTTTACATAAAGATAGATAAAGCCCCCTAAAATACTTAACCTCTTCCTCATCTGATTCCCTTACCCTTAGGCGGTATTGTCTACCTAAATATTTAAAGGATTCTCCACTTACATATTCTATTTCCGTCTTTTCATCTGGTTGAAATTCTTTAAAATAGTTAAGATTTTTATTTATCCAAGGGCCTTTACCCTTAACGAAGCTTTTAATAATATTTAAGGGCACGTCTTCACTGGCAGATACATATATGCTCATATCTGGTCTAATATTTAAGTTAATATTTTTTACATCTTTTCTTTCTAATTCAAAATTTATTTCCTTATCTCCATAATTTACTGTATATTTTCCCATCATATCACCTTTAATATCTTCTCAATGATACAGTTTTTTATTTCCTTTAGTATCTTATCTATTTGATCAAAGTCTAATTCTATATTATTTTATCTGCAAATCAAATAGTAAATCTTCTATTTCCTGATCAATTTTATTGTGAACATCTATATTGTCATGCCAATCTACCTTGGTATATTTATCTACAATCCTGTCAATAAATATGGATAATTCGGCTATTTGTTTTTCCCCCCAATTTCCCCCCCTTTAGTATCTTCTGTATTATAAATTTCATTAGTTTCCCTAATTACATCATAGGTTACTCCATAGAAGGCTTTAGCATTTGGTTTGTCTTTAATATTTTCTGGATATTTTATATGGGAATCTCCCTTTTGATAATCTTTTTTTTAATATTATTCATTCTCTCGAAATATTCTTTTTCGCTAATTCTTTTATCCTTATAGGCCTCTAGAACTTCTTCAATTCTTTCAGAGAACTTCTTATAATATAAAGGATTTTCATCCCATTTTGTGCTTATGCTCTTAGTCATTCTAGTTCTTATAGCATCTGCTTTAGCCCTAGGTGAACCTAATCTATTTAGTTCAGCCTCAAAACTTTTTTTATCTAAAATATCTACGGGATTGGTAATCCTAATAATTTCCTCTGCAGCAATATAATTATCCATAAGTTTCTGCATTTGTCCTTCATATTCTCTGTGATCTATGGTGTCTGAATATCTTATTCTTACACTTTTCCTCAATTCTTGATAAAACTTAAAATCTTTTTTTGTATTTATTTATTTCATCCTGACTTAAAGCATTGTAAATTCTTTCGGACTCTAAAGCTATTTTTAAATGTCTACCAAATCTACTTAAAATATCGTAGAACTTTTCCCTTAATTCTTCATTACCTAGTAATACCTCGTATTCTTCTATATCTTCTTTGTTTTTAACTGGAATAAACAAGTTCACTAAGTCTGTATAATCCTGTCTTAAGGAACCTATAATGCTTATTACATCATATAGTGCGCCTTTTAAATCCTCTGGATCAAAATTCTCTAGGCCTGAACCAGAATACATTTCCATAGCTTCATCTAATTTTTCTAAAAGTCCTCTATAGTCTATAATTAATCCATAATCTTTCCTTCATAGAGTCTATTTACTCTGGCTATGGCCTGTAATAAAGTGTGTTCCTTCATAGGTTTATCTATATACATTATGCTAGCCCTTGGAGCATCAAAGCCTGTTAATAGCTTATCCACTACGATTAATAAATCTAAATCATCTCCATTGACAAATTCATCTTTAATGGATTCTTCATAATTTTCATCATTACCGTATTTGTCTATCATTTCGTCCCAAAATCTCTTAACCATGTCTTTAGACTCTTCATCTACTACATCATGTCCTTCTCGTTGGTCAGGTGGAGATATTACAACTGCTGCATTTAAATCCCCAGCATCTTCAAAATGTTTTAAATATCTTATGGCCTCTACTTTGCTATTAGTAGCTAACATAGCTTTAAACTCCGAACCTTGACTTTTATAATTTTCTACATAATGTTCATTAATATCGAAAGCAATTAGTGCGATCCTTTGATCAGAAGAGGCTATTCTTTCAAATTGGCTCCATTTTTTTCATTACTTCTTCTTTTTGTTTATCATTTAAGTCTTTGGTTATCATTTCTAGCCTATTATCTATGGCCTTTCTATTAACTGTCTGGTCTACCATTTTGCCTTCGTATAGAGAGGTACAATGGTTTTATCCCTCACTCCATCAGCTATGGTATAGGTATGAATTAGTTCTCCAAACTTAATCATAGTATTTTTCTCATTTTTCATAAGTGGAGTGCCTGTAAAACCTAGATAACAAGCATTAGGGAATACCTGCTTCATCTTAATGTGAAGTTCACCATATTGGGTTCTGTGAGATTCGTCTACTAATACAAATATTTCCTTAGATAATACAGGTTTCTGATCTCTTGATGCTGTATCAAATTTATGAACTAAAGTAGTTACTATATCTGCATTGTTATCATTAATTAATTCTACTAAATGCCTTCCAGTGGTAGCCCTATTGGCTTTTAATCTAGTATGATTGAAGGTTTGATATATTTGTTTATCCAAATTCACCCTATCTGTAACTACAATAACCTTTGGATTGTATTCATGAAGTTCTGACAATACATATTTAGAAAACATAGTCATAGTTAAAGATTTCCCACTTCCCTGAGTATGCCAAATAACACCTGATTTTCTATTGCCATTTTCGTCTCTTTCTTCTATTACTCTTGTAATTTCTTTAACTGCGAAAAATTGTTGGTATCTAGCTATCTTTTTTTTACATTTTTATCGAATAGCACAAAGTATTTAGTAATTTCTATTAGTCTTTTTGGATGAAATAAAGATATTATATTTTTATCTTGATTAGTAGGTAATCTATTAAATACAGTTTTGCTTAATTGGGACTGTAGCCATTCCTCATCTTCCTCATGCCATATAGACCAGAATTTCCTAGGAGTATTGCAGGTAGCATATTTAGTTTCATTTTTATTTGTAGCCATTAAGATTTGGCTGTATTTAAATAACTGTGGTGCATAATCTTTTCCTTGATTTCTAAGCATTTGCTCTATGCCTTGTCTTATATCTATTGAGGATCTTTTACATTCTATAACTCCAAAGGTATGCCATTTACAAATAGGACAATATCTGGCCTAATATGGCCTTCCCCCCCATTTGCCCTTTCCACACTAAATTCCTCTACTATATGAAATATATTATTATATGGTTCCTCCCAGTCTATATAATGGAGTGAAAAGGATTTTAAGAACCATCAGGTAGACTTTCTTCATAGCTTCTACCTAACATTAAGGTGTCGTAAATTTTTTTCATTAGTTCGTACTAGACCATCTGTTAGTGGTTCATCTAAATCCTTTATGGCTTGATTGATATTTTTATCGCTGAATTTATAGGTTTTTCCTTTGTATTGGTATTCATTAAGCTCTATTAGTTTTTCCTTTAATATATCTGTTAGAAGTACATTATATAAATTTCCCCCCCTTATATCCTCTGTTTCCTCTGGAGGAATGTCTATATAGCCTAGGTTTTTTTAACACTTCTATGGCTGGTATTTGGCTTATGTTTTGTTCTTTATATAAATCTGCTTTATACATAATATCGCCTCCTTAAACTTTTACTCTGACTATGCCTGTTAATAATAATTGCATAAGGCCTTTTTTTTCTGAAGCTTTATTTGTTCTAATTCTTGATTTAGTAGTTCGATTTCTTTGTCGGCTGTGGCAAGGATTTGGGCTATGCCTTTTTGTTCTTTGGTGGACTTAGGAATGAATAATTTTAACTTTTTCATTTCAGATTCAGAAATTTCCTTTTGTCCAGTTCCACCAATCATATGCCCCACTTTTTTTATAAAAGTTTTCATTTGATAAATAATAATAATAAAATCTAATATCACCATCCCGTGATTCTAAAGTACTTATGGCATTAGAAGCAATATAGTCATTCATTCCTTCTGGCACAATCCCTATGCCACCATTATGAAAATTTTGCCTACCTATTAATAATTCATTTGGCTTTCTAAAATAATATGGTCTACCCTTTTTTTGTCTTATTCGGTTTTTTTATTTGTACCCTCAATGCCTTTTAAGTGAAGTCTTACTGTTAATAAATAATACTCTTGGGGGGGATTAACAATAGATTCTTTTCTAGGAAAAAAATAAGACTTCCCCCCAATCTTACCTCTTTCCATTCCCCATCAAATCCAGGTAATCTTATTTCGCTTGTTAGAAGTTTCTGCATTAATCCTTTTTTTTGCTCTTTCTTTTCTTCTATTAGTTTTCTTTTAATTCTATAACTCTGTCCCAGATAGAAAGGATTTGGGCGATTTTTTTTTGTTCTTTTTTTTATTGGGAATAGCAATTTTATGCATATGGACATCGTTCCTATTTAATGTTGGGACGCTAGTACCTGCATTAAATCTTTCAAGTTTTATAAATCCATACATATAATATATATATTTGGGATGATTATCCCTAAAATCCGTAACCCATAGGCTCGTATTATGGGGGCCAATAATTATCTTCAACATAAAAAAAACATTCCCTATAGTCCCAGAGCGCCCTGTAAAAACTCCAGGCCCTAATGCCTTATAACTGCAATGATAATTTAATATGCCATTAGAATAACATACTGGATATTCACCATGCTTTATTTCATATTTTGGTAAATCAAATCCCCCCCTCTGCAAAGGAGCTACTTCTTTCAGCCTCTTCAACTCCCAATCTTCAGGTATAATCCCCCCCACCTTCGTCTTCTTGTATCCTTCAGGCACCTCTCCTCTATTTATCATTTCTATTCTTGTCTTTATTTCAGCTTTCAAATTTTCCACCACCCTTTATCTTTACTACCATATTCCTGATACCTATATGGTTTCTGGCGGGCAAGGCTCGCCCCCCCTACAATTATCTAATCTGTTCCTAATTCTTTTCTTCTTTTCCCTTTCAATTTGTTTATACTCTTATCAGGTGTAGGTAGATTTTCTGGCATAGTTCCGCCTAGTTCCCTTATAGTTTGTCTAACCTTTGATCCTACCTCATAATGGGTTTGATTTGCTTTTCCTTTATCTTTTATTTCTTCCCTTCTTAACTTTTCATATGTTTGAGTTGCCCTAAATAAATTAGCTGCTAATTCTGTACTTCCCATATGGTCTAAAATTTGCTGACTTTTTTTTGAGTCCCTTTTTCTCATGAATATCCTTAGCCCTAAGCCCCCCCCATAAAGCCCTTCATGTCCACTATTTTGAAAAATAGCATAATCTTTTTTTTGGTTTCTACTCCTGCCATTTGTGCTGCTTCTGCCAATGATTTATTATGTGTTTTTAATTCAGTTCGAATTGATAAGCGTTTTTGTTCTTCATTTAATTCATCAAATTTCTCTTCTAGCTCTCTTTCCCTAGTTTTAACTGCAAAATAAGTCTGGCCTAATGCCACAACCTCTTTTCTTGGATCAGAGTTTTGCACAATTAGATAACATACATATCTAGAAAGCATTATATCTTCAATCTCCCTTTGAGCACCTGAGCCAAGTTGAACCATATTCCCGACATCAGCAAAATGCTCTAACACATTAATATTACTATTTTCACACGCTATTTTTGCTTTTTCGATTACGTTTTTAAAATTATCCCACTTTGAATATTCTAATACTACCTACAATTCCCTAAATTCCCAATTCATCCAAATATTTAGCCATTTCTTCCTCAACCATTGCAATTTCCTTCTTAATATTCTCAATGTTTTTCGCTACTTCTTCCATATCTACTGGGTCTTCTTCTTCAAAGGTATCTACATATCTTGGAATATTTAAATTATAGTCGTTTTCTTTTATTTCATCTATATTGGATGCATAGGAATATTTATCTATGGTTTCATAGTTTTCATAGGTTTCTACTATTTTTTCTATATCCTTTTCCCTTAGTTTATTTTGATTTTTTTTCCTTTTCATAATTTCCTTCCCCTGAGGCATCTATAAATAATACATCTTTTCTTTCTATTTTTCTTAAATACCATGATGCAAGCAGGTATTCCTGTGCCATAAAACAATGATTCTGGTAGACCTATTACTGCATCTAATAAATTCATGTCTATTATTTGTTTTCTAATTCTAGCTTCACTGGCTCCTCGAAATAATACTCCATGAGGAAGGATTGTGGCCATTCTACCATCTTCTGCTAGAGAATATAGCATATGTTGTACGAAAGCATAATCTCCCCCCCTAGAATTAGGTGGTACTCCCCCCCATTCAAATCTTCCATGGGGGGGGTCTAGACTTGCTTCCATTTTAAATTTATCATCATTGTCTCCCGCAAATCCCATTGCCCATTTATCTAAAGAAAAGGGTGGGTTTGCTACTATTACTTGAAACTTCATTAGATTTCCATCTTCTAAATGTAGTGGATTGGATAATGTATCTCCCCATTCGATTTTAGCATCATCTATATCATGTAAAACATATTCATCATACATAAAGAATGAGTTTGGCCATTTCTTTCTTGCCCATATACTGCTACTTTCCCGCTAGGTACTTGATTTACCACTCTTATAAGTAGAGAACCTGACCCACAAGTTGGGTCATATATTCTATCATTTTCTTTTGGTTTCACTAATCTTGCTAAAAGTTCTGATACCATAGATGGAGTAAAGAACTCCCCGCCTTTTTTTCCCAGCATCTGATGCAAATCTTTCTATCATAAATTGATAGGAATTTCCTATTATATCGTTTTCTCCTACCATAGAAGGCCTTAAATCTAATTTTGCGAAATCCTCTAATAAGGTCCTTAGCATAGCATTTCTGTCTTTTGTCTGACCTAATATTGCCTCACTATTAAAATCTATATTTCTAAATACATTTCTTAATTTTTGTGGATTATCCTCTTCTAATTTTTCTAAGGCCTTGTTAATTTCAGCTCCTACTTCTGGCGCATTTCTTTTGCTGTAGAGATAATCAAAGGTAGATTCTTCACTTACTCTAAATCTTTCCCTTTTCATGGCTCTCTCTATTCTCTCTTCATTTCCAGCATATTTTTCCGTATATTCCTCTAGATGTTCCTTATAGGTATCACTTAGATATTTTACGAAAAGCATTACTAGAACATAGTCTTTATAAATACTAGAGTCGATTTTCCCCCCCTAAAGGTATCACAGGCCTCCCATAGGATTTGGTTAATTTCTGATTGTTTAGTCATAAATTATTCCCCCTTAATTAATTTACTTGTTGCTACTTTATAATATTTTTCTTTTTCTTCAATTAATTTAAATAATAACTCCCTTTCTTTAAAATATAGTTCTTGAATTTTTATTATTTTTTTCTGCTCTCCTATTGGGATTTCTTTTATATTTATTAAATTTAATATGGCTTTATTAGTAGTTGTCATAGATGTTCCTGTTTGAAATCTTATTAACTCTTTTTTTTACTTTACCAGAATTTAAATACCAGGCAATGTACTCCGGGATATAATTTTTATCTATTATTTTAATTACAGCAAAATAGGATGGTATCAATAGCCCAGATTTGTTTTTTTGTCAATATATACAGTAGTGAATGGATGGCTTAATCTTACAAGAATATCCCCCCCTTCCTGTGTAAAATACCCTCTGTCTAATTTATCGTTACTATAAAAACTTTCTAAGGGCTCTTTGTTGAATTCTCCATTTTCCTCGATGTTTTTAAAGTGATTAATTTATATGTATCTTGGATTTCGTATTTTGTATTGGCTTTTTTTCCTAGCTAGTATTAAACCTATTCTAATTACTGATATTTCTCCTAATTTCATTTTACACCTCCCTTTGTAATGTTAAATTATGATTGTTACATTATTTTTATTTTGTTAAAATTATTATATATCACATTCTATATATTATCAATAATATTCCCTATTTACATCCCCCCCCAAAATTCCTATAAACTATAATCAAATACATTACTTGAGGTGATTAAATGAAAGACTTTGATAAAATGTTAGACGAATATGCAAAACTTTCTGTAGAAGTAGGTATTAATCTACAAAAAGGTCAACCATTAGTTGTTAGTTCTCCTGTAGAAGGGGCTGAGTTTGTAAGATTAGTGGCTAAACATGCCTATGAATTAGGTGCCAAAGAAGTCCATGTAAATTGGAATGACGACGCCTTGGCTAAGATGAAATATGAAAATGCTCCCATGGAAGTTTTTGAAACATTTCCAAATGGTATGTTGATGGAATGGAAGAGTATGCAAAAATGGAGCAGGATTTTTATCTATATCTGCTAGAGACCCAGAATTACTTAAGGGAATTGATCCCAAGAAAATCGCAGCCTCTAATAAATCTTCATCCATAGCATTAAAAGGCTTTATGAAGTATACTATGAATGATTTAAATGCCTGGTGTGTAGTGTCTATTCCTACTCAAGGTTGGGCAAATAGAGTTTTCCCAGAACTTTCAGATGAAGAAGCTATGGAAAAATTATGGGAAGCTATATTTATGGCTACTCGTATGGATTTAGAAGATCCTATTAAAGCTTGGGAGGAACATCTTAAAAATTTAGAGGATAAGGTTAATTTCTTAAATGAAAAAGCCTTTAAAAAAATTATATTATAAATCCCCCCAATGGTACAGATTTAGAAGTAGAATTGCCAGAAGGTCATATTTGGGCTGGTGGCGGAGGCAAAAATGCTAAAGATGTGTTCTTTGTTGCCAATATGCCTACAGAAGAAGTTTTCACTATGCCATTAAAAACTGGTGTAAATGGAGTAGTTTATAGTACAAAACCATTAAATTATGGTGGAAATCTAATAGATAATTTTAAATTAACTTTTGAAAATGGAAAAGTTGTAGATTTTGAAGCAGAGGAAGGCTATGAAGTGTTAAAAGATTTGTTATCCCTAGATGAAGGGGGGGCTAAACATTTAGGAGAAGTAGCATTGGTACCCTATGATTCACCAATATCCAATTCAAATATAATATTTTTAAATACATTATTTGACGAAAATGCTTCCTGTCATTTTGCCTTTGGTAAGGCTTATCCTACTAATATTAAAGGTGGAGAAAATATGACAGATGAGGAATTGGAAAAAGCAGGTGTAAATGATTCCTTAACTCATGTGGATTTTATGGTAGGATCTAAGGATTTATCCATAGTTGGAGAAACTAAAGATGGAGAAAA